>Ga0209573_1004306_pt1 | contig 14228 bp, 9 predicted proteins | sample TNRBio252014_DNA_FD_185870 | JGI IMG/M metagenome (GOLD analysis project Ga0209573, IMG submission 185870) | Wastewater treatment Type I Accumulibacter community from EBPR Bioreactor in Madison, WI, USA - TNR Reactor_6/25/2014_ DNA (SPAdes)... | ecosystem: Engineered > Bioreactor > EBPR >...
ACGCCAACAGCGCAACGGCCTCCCGCTTGAACTCGTCCGTGAAACTTCGACGCGATTTCGTCATCAAACACCTTCCAGCCCCTTCCCGGAGCGTAGCAAAGGTGTCCACCAGTTCGGGGGAGGTTCAGTACATATCGATGCCGCCGACCGGGCGACTCTGGCCGGCCCGGCGGGGCGGGCTGGCAAAGCCCCGCTATAGCTGCCCGCCGCCGCCGAGGCCGGTGATCCGCATCTGCTCGCCCGGCAGTTTGCGCGGGAAGATCAGCGATATCGCGATCACTCGGAAGCCGCCGCGTTCGACGCGCTTGCGCTCCGGCTTCCGCGCACCGGAAGGATTTTACATTCAAGAGTTGGACGGCATCCCGCTAAGACCTTGAATTTGGTGGGCGCAGTAGGACTCGAACCTACGACCCGCTGATTAAGAGTCAGCTGCTCTACCAACTGAGCTATGCGCCCGCGTGACGGGAAGGGCGCATGTCTAGCAAAGCCTCCGGGGGTTGTCGATACACGGCGCGCAGTTCGCGGGAATTTTGCCGCTGCGCGCGTCGAAGGGCGGTCGTCGTGCAGAGGCCTGGTCCCGGGCGGATGTCGGGTTCACGCGCAACGTCCGGGCCCGTCATTCGGCACAAGTCCGGGGTTGACGCAGTCAGTCGCGTGCTCGCCAGCGCCGACATCGGCGCAAGACACTTGCATTGGGCGCCATATGTGAATATTATCCTTTTAATTAGCAATTTTTCCATGCTAGGGCAGATGTTCCTAAGCAGATGCCCTCCTCACGGAGGATTTGAATGCCTGCCGATGCGCCGATCACCCTCCGGCTGGTCCGATGTTCCATCCGCCATGCCTTGGCCTGGTTGATCGTGGCCGTGCTCACCCCGGCGCTGGCGCTGGCCTTCGCGTTCGGCGCCTGGAACATTCATTTGCAAGCCGCCGCGACGGATCAGGGGCTGCAGAACACCGCACGGGCGCTCTCACTGGCGATCGACCGGGATGTCGGCTCCATCCTTTCGGCGCTGACCACGCTGGCCTCTTCTCCCTACCTCGATTCGCACGAGTTTCGGCGTTTTCATGAGCAGGCGCTGGCGGCCACGCTCCCTTTCGGCGGATGGGTGGTGCTCACGGACCGTGTCGGCCAGCAGGTGGTGAACACCAAGCGGAGCTTCGGCGATCCGCTACCGACGGCCAGCGCCCCCGATACGATTGCGCGGGTGTTCCGCGACGCAAGACCCGTCGTATCCGACCGCGTCTATGGCAAAGTGGCCGCCGACGAGATCGTCTTCGTCGCCGTGCCGGTTTTCCGTGACGGTATCGTCGTGTATTGCGTCGACATGGCTTTCACCACGGGGCGCTTCAGCGAATTGCTGGCGGAGCATGAACTTCCCGACAGATGGTTCGCCTCGCTGATCGACGACGCAGGCGTCCGGATCGCCCGATCGCTGGATGCGGAGCGGTTCGCCGATCGCCCTCCTCCGCTCTGGTTCGTCGAAGGCACCAGAGGTCGAACGGACGGTCTCCTCCAGGGGCATGGAAACGCCGGGTACGACATCCGTGTGGCGTTCCACCGCTCTCGCTTCACCGGCTGGACGGCCGCGATCGCGGCGCCGATGGCCGTCATGACCGAGGCACGAGACCGACTTCTCTTCACGGCCGCCGCGGGCTCCCTCGCGTGCATGGCGTTTGCGTTCGCCATCGGCATGATCGCCGAGAGAAAGATCAGCGCGATGGTCCAGTCGTGGTCAGGGCAGAGAATCGCCGCCACCCGCTCGGTGTACAGAGGGTGGCGAACGTCGCGAGGAAGCTGAGCCGTCACCCCGCGGCGACGAGCGCCAGCCACTCCGCCTCGGTGAGCGTGGTGACGCCCAGGTCGCGGGCCTTCGCCGCCTTGCCACCGGCATCGGCGCCGGCGACGAGGTAGTCGGTCTTCTTCGAGACGGAGCCGGTCACGGTGGCGCCGAGCGCCTCCGCCCGCGCCTTGGCCTCGCTCCGGGTCATCTGCTCCATCGTGCCGGTGAAGACGATCGTCTTGCCGGCCAGCGCTCCGGCCGCCGTGGCGAGGGCAGCGTCCTCGACGCGGACCTGCGTCAGCAGATCGTCCAGCGCCGCCCGATTGTGCGGCTCGGCGAAGAAGGCGACGAGGTCCGCCGCCAGCGCCGGGCCGACGCCGTCGATCGCAACGAGTTCACGGAACGCCTCCGAGTCCGGCTCGACGGCGGCCGACATCGCCCTGCGCCAGGCCTCGAGCGAGCGGTAGCGCCGGGCCAGCAGCTTCGCCGTCGCCTGACCCACCTGTGGAATGCCGAGGGCGTAGACGAACCGATCGAGCGGGATCACCCGCCGGGCCTCGATCGCCGCCAGCAGGTTGGCGACGGAACGTGCGCCCCACTTCTGCCGGGCGCGGATGTCGGCTTCCCGGCCCTTCAGCCGAAAGATATCGGCGGGGCTGGCCAGCAACCCGTCACGGCGGAATGTCTCGATGTGCCGCGCCCCCAGGCCTTCGATGTCGAATGCATCGCGCGAGACGAAGTGCCGCAGCCGCTCGACGGCCTGTGCCGGGCAGATCAGCCCGCCGCTGCAACGGCTGACCACCGCGCCCGGCTCGCGCACCACCGCGCTGCCGCACTCCGGGCATTCGGTCGGGAAGACGAACGGCTGCGCATCGGCTGGACGTTCCTCGGCGATCACGCCCACCACCTGCGGGATGACGTCGCCCGCCCGTTGCAGCACCACGGTGTCGCCCTCGCGCACATCCTTGCGGACGATCTCGTCGGCGTTGTGCAGCGTCGCCCGGGCGACGACGACGCCGCCGACCGTCACCGGCTGCAGTTCCGCCACCGGCGTCAGCGCGCCGGTGCGGCCGACCTGGATGCGGATCGCCAGCAGCTTGGTGCGCGCCCGCTCGGCCGGGAACTTCTGCGCGATCGCCCAGCGCGGCGCGCGGCTGACGAAGCCCAGGCGCTGCTGCCAGTCCAGCCGGTCCACTTTGAAGACGACGCCGTCGATGTCGTAGGGCAACGAGGCCCGACGCGCCGCCAGGCTGTCGAAGAATGCCAGCATCTCCGCCGGCTCGCGGCACAGGCGCGCCTCCGGATCGACGGGAAAGCCCAGTTCCTGCAGCCTGGCACGAAACCCCGCGTGCGTGTCGGCCAGCGGCTCGTTCACCTCGCCCCAGGCGTAGGCGAAGAAGTGCAGCGGCCGCGCGCGCGTGATTTCCGGATCGAGCTGGCGCAGCGAGCCGGCCGCGGCGTTGCGGGGATTGGCGAACACCTTGCCGCCGGCCGCCCGCTGCCGCTCGTTCAGCGACTGGAAGTCGGCCCGCGTCATGTAGATCTCGCCGCGAACCTCCAGGATGCCGGGCGCGCCCTCGATCCGCTCGGGAATGTCCGCCAGCGTGCGCAGGTTGGCGGTGACGTTCTCTCCGGTCATGCCGTCGCCGCGGGTGGCTCCGGTGACGAAGCGCCCGTGTTCATACCGTAGCGAGATCGACAATCCGTCGATCTTCGGCTCCGCCATCGTCTCCAGCGGCAGCGTAGGATCGTCGCGCAATTCGCGCAGGAACCGGCGCACGGTCTCGACGAACGCCAGCAGATCCGCTTCGTCGAAGCCGTTGGCCAGCGACAGCATCGGCCGGACGTGATCGACCTTGGCAAAGCCCGAAGCGGCCGGTGCTCCGACGCGTCGGGACGGAGAATCGGGGCGGACCTGCGCGGGATAGCGGGCCTCGAGCTCGGCGTTGCGCAGGCGGAGCGCATCGTAGGCGGCGTCCTCGATCAGCGGCGCGTCGTCCTGGTAGTAGGCCGCGTCGTGCGCGGCGATCTCGGCTGCCAGCGCCGCCAGTTCCTCGGCCGCCTGATCGGCCGAGAGCTCTTCGACCGGGAGCGCCCGGAGGGCGGCGGGGGCGGCCAACGTCATGCCGGCGGTCCTCCCTCCGCTGCGCGGACCAGCAGGCTCGCGGCCGCGGCCCGCGCCTCTTCGGTGACGCGCGCACCGGCCAGCATGCGGGCGATCTCCTCCCGGCGCCCGGCCGGATCGAGCACCTCGACGGACGTGCGCGCCGCATCTTCGTCCGCCGTCTTGGCGATGCGCCAGTGGTGGTGGCCACGCGCCGCCACCTGCGGCGAATGGGTGACGACCAGCACCTGCACGCTCTCGCCCAGTCGCGCCAGCCGCTCGCCGACCGCGGCCGCGACCGCGCCGCCGACGCCCGCGTCCACCTCGTCGAAGATCAGCGTCGGCACCGGGTCGGCACCGGCGAGGACCATCTTCAGCGCCAGCGTGAAGCGGGCGAGTTCGCCGCCAGAGGCGATGCGCGCCAGCGGCCCCGGCGGCGTCCCCGGATTGGTGGCGACTTCGAAGGCGACGCGGTCCTGCCCGTGCGCCGACCACTCGGCCTCGGGCACCGGCTCGATGCGCGTCATGAAGCGCGCCTTGCCGAGCCGCAGCGGCTCGAGTTCGTCCGCCACCGCCGCGTCCAGCCGCGCCGCCGCGGCCCTGCGCTTCTCGCTGAGGCGGGTCGCCAGCTCGTGATAGTCCCGCTCCGCCGCCGCCTCGTCGCGGTTCAGCCGGGCGATGACGGCCGCGGCGTCGTCGAGACCGGAGACGCGGCCGGCCATGTCCTCGCGCAGCCGGGCGAGATCGTCGACCGGCACGCCGTGCTTGCGCGCCAGGGCGCGGAGTGCGAACAGCCGTTCCTCCGCCTGCTCGAGCTGACGCGGGTCGAGGTCGGTGTCGGCCATCAGCCGCTCCAGCAGCGCCTGGGCTTCGAGCGCTTCGGACAACGCCCGGTCGAGCGCCGTCTCCACGGCATCGAGCCGGCCCTCCGCCTTGCCGGCGATCCGCTGTACCACGCGCAGCGCCGAGCGCAGTTGTTCGACTACGCCGCGAGAGGCGGGGCCGGCCAGCTCGCGCGCCGCCTCGTCCAGGCTCTGCGCCAGCTTCTCCGCATTCATCAGCAGCGCACGCCGCGCGGCGAGTTCGCTCTCCTCGTCCGGCAGCGGGGCCAGCCGGGCGAGTTCGTCGAGTGCGTGCCGCAGGAAGTCTTCGTCGCGGCGGGCCTGCTCGAGCTCGGCCTCCGCCCCCGCCCGGGCCTGGGATGCCGCCCGCCACGCCCGCCATGCGGCGGCGCAGGATCCTGCCTCGGCGCCGAGAGCACCGAAGGCGTCCAACAGTGCGCGGTGCTCCGCGGGATCGAGCAGGCGCTGGTTGTCGAACTGGCCGTGAATCTCCACCAGCGTCTGGCCGACCTGCCGCAACAGGCCGATGCTCACCGGCTGGTCGTTGACGAACGCCCGCGAGCGTCCCTCGTTGGTGACGATCCGCCGCAGCAGCAGCCCGCCCTCGCCGTCCAGCCCCTGGTCGCGCAGTAGCGCGCGGGCCGGATGCTCCTGGTCGACTTCGAATCGGGCACCGACGACGGCCTGCCCGGCGCCGTGGCGGACGAGCCTGGCGTCGGCACGCGATCCCAGCCCGAGGCCCAGGGCATCCAGCAGAATGGACTTTCCGGCGCCGGTCTCGCCGGTCAGCGCGCACAGTCCGCGGGGGAAATCGAGATCGAGGCGTTCGATCAGCACCACGTCGCGGATGCTCAGCGAGGTCAGCATGCCGGCCCCGCCCGCCCCTGGCTCGCCTGCCGTTGCCCGGGCATTCGCCTGTGGCCTGTCTCGGCGCCGGCGAGGCGCCTCAGCGCAGCGCCGAACCCGCGCTTCCGGCGCCCGGCTTGGTCGGCCCGCCCACCAGCGCGTAGGCGTCGGCATACCATTCGGACTGCGGGAAGTTGTAGCCGAGCACGGCGGCCGACTTGCGCGCTTCGCCGTCGATGCCGAGCGCGGTGTACGCCTCCGTCAGCCGCAGCAGCGCTTCCGGGACGTGCGTCGTCGTCTGATAGCGGTCGATGACCGTTTTGAAGCGGTTGATCGCCGCGAGGTAGTATTGCCGCTGCAGATAGTAGCGGCCGATCACCATCTCCTTGCCCGCGAGGTGGTCGTTGCACAGGTCGATTTTCAGCCGTGCATCGCGGCCGTACTCGCTGTTGGGGAACCGGGTGACGAGCTCTTCGAACGTGCGCCTCGCATTCTCCGTCATCTCCTGGTCGCGGTGGATGTCGGTGATGCGCTCGTAATAACTCAGCCCCTTGAGGTAGTAGGCGTAGGCGACATCCGGGTTGGCCGGGTGAAGCTCGATGTACCGATCCGCGGCCGTCACCGCCTCGTCGTACTCGTTGGCACGATAGTGCGCGTAGGCCGACATCAGTTCCGCTTTGCTGGCCCAGCTCGAATACGGATGCTGGCGCTCCACCTCGTCGAACAGCTTCGCCGCCTTCTTGTCGTTGCCGGCTTCGAGGTCGTCCATCGCCTCGTTGTAGAGCTCGCCGACCGGGCGCTCGACGTACTTTTCCTCGTCAGAGCCACACGCGGCCAAAAGCAGCAGGCCGGTTGCGGCGCAAGCGATTGCCACGGCGCGCGGGCGGCGTGATCGAGGAGCGGTAGACTGGAGAATGATCATCGGCGGCGGACCAGATCGTTGCCGAAACAAACACACATGCGAAGACTATAGCACGGTGCCGCCTCGCGGGCGCAAGCCGCGGCGGTCGTGCCCGGTCGAGCCGGACCTTCCGTCACCGCACCTTCCGTCAACGGCAGATCGTGTACGGGCCCATGTCGAGATGGAAGTGGTCGGCGTGCGCCGCGTTGTAGTCGGGGCTGAGCACGGCGCGGAACAGGCGGCAGCTGTCGTCGCGCACCGCACGCAGGAAAGCGCGCTCGGCCGGATCGCCGCTCCAGTCTCGCGCGACGCTGATCCTCCGGCCGTCGGCGAGGCGGAAGCCGGCCACGTCGATGGCATTGCCGGTGGCGTGCTGGCTGGGCCGGCCGGTGCCGGATCCTTCGATCCGGCGACAGGCGTAGGCGCCGATGTGCTCGATCCGCCGCACCTCGGAGCCGAGGTGCTTCGCAGCCGCAGGTGCGACGACCTCGCGCTCCCAGACGTAGAGCGCGGCGGCCATGGCACATGTCGCCCGAACCGGTCCGGACCAGGCCACCGACGATCGCTGGACCGCGACCACGTCGCGGAAGCCGCAGAACGCGCCGTCGCTGCGATCCGGCAGCGCCGTCACCACGAGAGAGGACCGGGCGATCGCCTCCCGGCAAGCCTCGGGCGACGTGCGCAGGGATGCCAGCTTCATCCGGGTCGCGAAGCCGATCGGCTGCTCGAGGTCCAGCCCGCCGAATGGCGAGTTTTGCGGAGGCAGGCGGCCGATCAGGACGGCGGCCACCACGCCGACACTCAGCAGAATGACAACGACGACGCGGAAGGGAGACAATGGAGGCGATCAAAAAGCTGCGTCGACGGGAGACTTGGATGTTCGAGGCCGCCGCTTCCAGTCCCGGCTGCCGCTACGGGCGATCACCTTTGTGGTGGACGGGGCGCAATCGAGGTATAGTCGTCGAAATGCTCCATAGAGAGCCAGAAGGGGGGAAACCGGATGTTCCTCAGGACGCAGCCCAACTTGGCCACCGACTGCGGCGACGGCAGGTTGTCCATCGCCGTACTCGTTCCGTGTCACAACGAGGCGGCGACGATTGGGAATGTCGTCGACGATTTCCGCGCCGCCCTGCCGGGCGCTTCGATCTGGGTGTTCGACAACAACTCGACCGACGGCACGTCTGCGGTGGCGCTGGCGGCCGGCGCCATCGTCCGGCACGAATCGCTGCAGGGGAAGGGCAATGTCGTCCGGCGGATGTTCGCCGACGTCGACGCCGATCTCTACGTCCTCGTCGATGGCGACGACACCTACGACGCGACCTACGCGCCGATCCTCGTCCGCCACCTTCTCGAACACCGTCACGACATGGTGAACGGCGCCCGGCGGCCGGTCGCGCGCGGGGTGTCCCGGCCGGGTCACGGCTTCGGCAACGCCACCCTCACCGCCATCGTCGGCGCCGTCTTCGGCCGGCGGATCGACGATCTCCTCTCCGGCTACCGCGTGTTCTCGCGCCGCTTCGTCAAATCGTTTCCAGCGATTTCCGCGGGCTTCGAGATCGAAACCGAACTCACGGTGCATGCGCTGGAGCTGCGCATGTCGATCGGCGAGCTGGGCACACCCTACAAGGCCCGCCCGGAGAACTCGTCGAGCAAGCTGCACACCTGGCGCGACGGGTTTCGCATCCTCAAGATGATCGTCTACCTGCTGCGAACCGAGCGGCCGCTCGCCTTCTTCGCCCTGCTGTCGGCGCTTCTCGCGCTGACTTCTCTGGGGTTGGCGTGGCCCGTGGTCATGCAGTATCTGGCGACCGGGACCGTGGCGCGGCTGCCGACGGCGGTGCTGGCGACGGGCATAGGCCTGCTGTCGTTCATGTCCCTCGCCTGCGGACTGATCCTCGATACCGTCACCCACGGCCGTCGCGAAATGAAGCGACTCCACTACTTGTCGATGCCGATGACGACGGAACGCACCGAGCCGGACTTGGGCGCCGCAACGGAGCGGGCGGGCGAGGATGCCCTCGCAGAGGCGTGTCCCCGGCCGGCGGCGACGCCCGCTTTCGCTTGAGCCGCGATCGGACGAGGCGGAGCGCGGCGCACCTGCGGCCCACCGGGCCGCGCACGCCGCCGCCGTTCGTCGAGCAGGGCCGTGCCGGCCCGGACCGGCTCCTTCATCGGCTGGTCTCCGCGGCGGCGTGCGTTGTCGCCGTGCTGCTGACGGCGCGGGCGGTGCTGACGATCGATCCGTTCTTCGACACGTTCGCCTACCACCTGCCCTTCGCCGCGCGCGCAGCCGGCCTCTGCCCGCAATCCTGCTACCGGATGGGCGAGCTTCTCGAAGCCCGCTATACGGCGTTTCCGCCGGTGTACGACGCCCTGCAGGGAGTTTTCTGGCGGCTGCTGGGATCGCCGCAAGCGGTCGATCTGCTCAACATCGCCCTGTTGGCCGGGTTCGCCTTCTACCTGCGGCGGACGTTCGCCGTTCCGTCCGCGTGGACCATTGCAGGCTTTCTCGCCGTACCGCTGATCCAAATTCACCTCACCGCCAGCTACATCGACCTGCCGCTGAACCTGCTGATCGGCATCGCCGTGCTGGCGATCTTCGATATCCAGCGGGACGAGGGGCAGCCGGGATGGCGCCGGCCGGCACTCGCGGTGGCGTGCCTGGCGTTCGCCGCAAACAGCAAGCTGACGATGTTCCCGGTCGCGGCCGTTCTCGGCGGCTGGCTGTTCCTGGTCCTCGCCGTCCGGCTCCGCACCGAGTCCCCGCGGCCGGGACCGGACCCGACGGCGCGCAGCCGTGGCTGGCTCGTGCTGTTCGCCGCGACGGCCGTCTCCGGGGCGGTCGTCTTCGCGAGCGCGCTCCACAACCTGATCGTCCTCGGCAACCCGATCTACCCGGTGCAACTCGACATCGCCGGCCTGCGGCTGCCGGGGCCGGAAGCGGTGATGGCCCCGGGCGAGGACTCGCTGGCGCCCTATTGGCGAGACATCCCGTCGCCGCTGCGGTGGGTCGCCTCCGTGCTGGAGGTGGGCGGATATGGCGCCCGGCCGTTGCCGTGGACGCACGACCAGGGGTTCTGGCTGACGGCGTGGCCGCTGGAGCCGTTCGAGACGGTGATGGGCCCCAGCTTTCGCATGGGGGGATACTTCGTCGCCTACGTCCTGTTCCTGCTGGGGTTTATCTCTTGGCAGGTCCGCTCGCTGCGCGCGCGGCAGCGCACGGCCACGATCACCGTCTTCGTCTTGGTCACGGGCCTCGCCGCGGCGTTGCCGCATTCACACGAGCTTCGTTACAACCTGTTCTGGATCATCGTCGTCGTCGCTCTGTGCCTGATCTGCGCGTTCGCGCAGACGGCAGCGGAACCGCGCCGCCGCGCGCAGGGGGTGCTCGCCGCGGGGATGCTGGTGGCGCTCGCTTCCGTCGTTCTGCTGACGCGCGGCTGGTATCTGATGCCGACCGAGCGAAACCTGGCGGATCTCCGCCGGGACCTCGGCATCGAGCGGCAACTCCGCGATGTGGCCGACGGCGAGACGATCTGCATCGATCCGGGCTGGCAGCCGTTCACCTTCCTCTTCGCGCCGGTGTTCCATCCCGGGCGAAGCTACAGCGTTCTCGATGGTGCGATCGGCCCGTGTACGCGGACGATCGCACCCCTCCCCCACGGCTGAGGACGCCGGGGCGCCGTCGCAGCGGTCACACCTCGCGGACGTCGCGCACGCCGGCGATGGTGCGCAGGCGGCCGATCAGGGCGCCGGTGACGCGGCGGGGCTGCGGCAGCACCACCTCCGCCTCCCGGCCACCGCCGAGCCAGGAGACGAGGCGGATCTGCCCGCGGCCGGGGCCGGCTTCGGCGAGCGCCGTGCGGATCGCCGGCAGCGGCGCCGCGCTGTCGAGGAACACTTCGACGCCGTCTACCAGCTTGTCGACCGCCCTCTCCAGCGGCTCCAGGCGCTGAGCGACGCAGCGCACGCTGTCGCCCTCCACTTGCGCGGCTACGTGCAGCAGCAGCGACGAACCCGGCTCCAGTCGCTCGCGCTCGGCGGCGAGGATTTCCGAGAACAGCGTCACCTCGAACACGCCGGTGGTGTCCGAGAGCTGCACGAACGCGTACTTGCTGCCCTTGGCCGAAGTGCGCTCCTTGCGCGAGATGACGGTGCCGGCCAGCGTCGCCGGACCCGACCGTCCGGAGGCGATCAGGTCGGCCCAGCGCACCACCTTCAGGCGCTTCAGCTTGGCGGCGTAGGAGTCCAGCGGGTGCGCCGAGAGATAGAAGCCGACCGCGCCCAATTCCTCGGCGAGGCGCTCCATCGGCGGCCAGTCCGGCACGTCGGCCAGCGTCAGCCGCGGTCCCTGGCTCCAGGCGGCATCGCCGAACAGGCCGATTTGCCCGGCGTCGCGTTCACCAGCGGCGGCGCCGGCACAGCGCAGCATCGCCTCGACGCTCTCGAACACGCGGCGCCGGTTGCGATCGAGGCACTCGAAGGCGCCAGCGCGCGCCAGGTTTTCGATCTGGCGCTTGTTGAGGTGCCGGCCGTCCAGCCGTTGCGCGAAGTCGGCGAGCGACGTGAACGGTCCACCTTCCGCCCGCGCCTCGACCACCGCGCGGGCTGCCGGTTCGCCGACATTCTTGATGCCGGCCAGCGCATAGCGGATGCCGCCGCCGTCGCCGCGCTCGACGCCGAAGGTCGCCAGCGAGGCGCTGACGTCCGGCGGCAGCAAGCGGATGCCGAGCCGGTTGAGCTCCTGCCGGAAGCCGGCCAGCTTGTCGGAATTGGCGAGGTCGAGCGTCATCGATGCGGCGAAGAACTCCAGCGGGTAATTCGCCTTCAGCCACGCCGTCTGGTAGGCGATCAGCGCGTAGGCAGCCGCATGGCTCTTGTTGAAGCCGTATCCGGCGAACTTCGCCACCAGATCGAAGATGTGGCTGGCCTTCGCCTTGGGCACGCCCTTGCCGATAGCACCGGAGACGAAGCTCGCCCGCTGCTTGTCCATCTCCTCCTTGATCTTCTTGCCCATCGCCCGGCGCAACAGGTCGGCGCCGCCCAGCGAATAGCCGGACAACACCTGGGCGATCTGCATCACCTGCTCCTGGTAGATCATGATCCCCCAGGTCTCGCGCAGGATCGGCTCCAGGCTGGGATAGAGGAAATCCGCCTCCTCCTCCCGGTGCTTGCGGCGGATGTAGCTGGGGATGTTGTCCATCGGGCCGGGGCGGTACAGCGCGACGACGGCGATGATGTCCTCGAAGGTGTCCGGCTTCAGCTTGCGCAGCACGTCGCGCATGCCCGAGCTTTCCAACTGAAACACGCCGACCGTCTCGCCGCGGCCGAGCATCTCGAAGGTGGGCCGATCGTCCAGCGGCAGCCGCGTCAGGTCGGGGGGCTCGCCGCCGCCGGCGCGGATCAGCTCCAACGTCTGCGACAGGACGGTCAGCGTCTTCAGGCCGAGGAAGTCGAACTTCACCAGTCCCGCCTGCTCGACCCACTTCATGTTGAAGCCGGTCACCAGCATCGGCGAGCGCGGATCGCGATAGAGCGGCACCAGATCCATCAGCGGCCGGACGCCGATCACCACGCCCGCCGCGTGCGTCGAGGCGTGCCGGTACAGCCCCTCCAAACGCCGCGCGATGTCCACCAGCTTGGCCACCGTCTCGTCGGAGGCGACCATCGCCTGAAGCTGCGGCTCCACCTTCAGCGCGCCGTCCAGCGTCACCGGGTCGGCGGGGTTGTTGGGGATCAGCTTGCAGATGCGGTCCACCTGGCCGTACGGCAGCCCCATCACCCGGCCGACGTCGCGCAGTACGGCGCGCGCCTGCAGTTTGCCGAAGGTGATGATCTGCGCCACCCGGTCGGCGCCGTATTTCTCCTGTACGTGGCGGATGACCTCGTCGCGACGGTCCTGGCAGAAGTCGATGTCGAAGTCCGGCATCGACACGCGCTCGGGATTGAGGAAGCGCTCGAACAGCAGGCCGAAGCGCAGCGGATCGAGGTCGGTGATCCCCAGCGACCACGCCACCACCGAGCCGGCACCCGAACCACGCCCGGGACCGACCGGGATGCCGTGCGCCTTCGCCCAGCCGATGAACTCGCCGACGATCAGGAAGTAGCCGGCGAACCCCATCTGGCAGATGACATCCAGCTCGTAGGCCAGCCGCGCCCGGTACTCGTCCGGCGAATGCAGCCGGGCGTCGGCCGCGACGGCGGCGAGCCGGGCGGCGAGGCCGTCGCTGGCCTGCTGGCGCAGCGCCGTTTCCTCGCATGAATCGGCGCCGCAGTCGTACGGCGGCAGCATCGGCTTCACCGTCTCGACGGCGAAGGCGCAGCGCCGGGCGATCAACGCGGTGTTGGCGACCGCGTCCGGCAGGTCGTGGAACACCGCGCGCATCTCCGCCGCGGTCTTGAAGCCGTGCTCGCGGGTCATGCGCCGGCGGTCGCCGTCGGACAGGTGCACCCCCTGGGAGATGCACAGCAGCGCGTCGTGCGCCTCGTACATCTCCGGGCCGGTGAAGAACGCCTCGTTCGTGGCGACGATCGGCAGGTCGTGCGCCTGGGCGAGCGCCAGCAGCGCCGGCTCCACCGTCGCCTCCGTCTCGAGTCCGTGACGCTGCAGCTCGACGTACATGCGGTCGCCGAACGCATCGCGCAGTTTCTCCGCCAGCGCGTACGCCGGCTCGCGCCGCCCCTCCAGCAGCAGGCGGCCGAGCGGCCCCTCGGCACCGCCGGTCAGCAGGATCAGCCCGTCCGCGTGTGCGCACAAGGCTTCCACCGTCACCCGCGGGTCGGACTGCGCCTCCTCCAGCCCGTAGGCCTCGGCCAGCAGCCGCAACAGGTTGGCGTAGCCGCGCGCGTTCTGCACCAGCAGCACCACCGCGTCCTGCCCCGCCGAGGCAGCGAGGGAGCGCGCGCTGGTCGGGCGGGAACCGGCGGCGCCGAGCGTGAGGGAGAGCTGGCAGCCGATGATCGGCTGCACCCCTTTCTCCCGCATCGCCGTGGAGAACTCCATGCCGCCGAACAGATTGTTGGTGTCGGTGATCGCCACCGCCGGCATTCCCGCCGCCGCGCACGCCTTGGCGAGCTCCTTCACCCGGATCGCGCCTTCGGACAGCGAATACGCCGTGTGCACGCGGAGGTGGATGAAGTCGATCTGCATTATGGAAGTCGCTCCGGAGCCTCTGCCTGCTAAGAGCTTACTTATCCGCGAGCCCGCCGGGCGAGTCGAGAAAGCTTGCTCGCCATAACGCGCCGCGTTATAGGATGATCTTGGGTTTCGCCGATGCCGAAACGGAGCAGATCTGGAACGGCCGGCGGAGCCCAAAGCTTCCGAACGATATCCAGGCGGTCGCGCTGCGCAAGCTTCGAATGCTCAATCAGGCGCGAACGCTTGTCGATCTCCGGGTTCCGCCCGGAAACCGGTTGGAGGCACTGAAGGGCGATCGCTGCGGGCAGCACAGCATCCGCATCAACGACCAGTGGCGGATCTGTTTCGCCTGGAGCGAAGGAGGAGCGAGCGGTGTCGCGATCGTCGATTATCACGGGTGAGGACCGCCTGTTGGCCAATCCGCATCCGGGCGAAATCTTGCTGGAGGAGTTCTTGCGGCCGATGGGGCTGAGCCAGAACGCGCTAGCGCGCGCCGTGCATGTCCCTCCGCGCCGGATCAACGAACTCGTCCTCGGCAAGCGGGCGGTCACCGCCGATACCGACCTCCGCCTCGCCCGCTATTTCGGCATCTCCGAAGGCTTTTTCCTCGGTC
>Ga0209573_1004307_pt1 | contig 14227 bp, 15 predicted proteins | sample TNRBio252014_DNA_FD_185870 | JGI IMG/M metagenome (GOLD analysis project Ga0209573, IMG submission 185870) | Wastewater treatment Type I Accumulibacter community from EBPR Bioreactor in Madison, WI, USA - TNR Reactor_6/25/2014_ DNA (SPAdes)... | ecosystem: Engineered > Bioreactor > EBPR >...
GATGCCGTTACCTCAGCCAAAGCGCGCGGTATTGATATCGTGCTGGCGGATACTGCCGGACGATTGACGACGCAGTTGCATTTAATGGAAGAAATCAAGAAAGTAAAACGCGTGATCGCCAAGGCGCTGCCCGATGCACCGCACGAAGTGCTGCTGGTATTGGATGCAAACACCGGTCAGAACGCGTTAGCGCAAGTGAAAGCATTTGACGAAGCGCTCCAGGTGACCGGTTTGATTCTCACTAAGTTGGACGGAACGGCCAAAGGCGGGGTCGTTGCGGCAATTGCCGCGCAATACCCGCAAAATCCCCCGGCGCTGCGCTTTGTGGGTGTCGGTGAAGGCGTGGATGATTTAAGGCCGTTTGACGCGGAAGAATTTGTCGATGCCCTGTTCGATTAAGCAAGCTGAAAATTTGAGTCAGCCATGATTGTTTTCAAAAATGTCAGCAAACGCTATCCTGACGGTTATGTGGCGTTAAATAACGTTGATCTGACCGTGCCAGCCGGTGAAATGGTTTTTCTTACGGGTCATTCAGGAGCTGGCAAGAGCACTTTGTTAAAGTTGATCGCTGCTCTTGAACGGCCGACTTCCGGTACGATTTCCATCAGCGGGCAAAATATCGCTCAGCTCAAGCCGGCTGCCATTCCGTATCTGCGCCGCAAAATCGGTTTTGTATTTCAGGATCACAAATTGCTGTTTGATCGCAATGCATTTGAGAATGTTTTGCTGCCGCTGCAAATCGGTAATTTTGATAGCAAAACTGTGGCTTCCCGGGTGCGAGCCGCATTGGATAAAGTCGGCTTGTTGAAAAAAGAAAAAGCCATGCCGGTCGCATTGTCCGGCGGGGAGCGTCAACGGCTCTGTATCGCGCGCGCGGTGGTGCATCGTCCGTCGATATTAATTGCAGATGAGCCGACCGGTAATCTGGATGTGGAGTATGCCCGCGATATCATGACCATGTTCACATCGTTCAACCAAGTGGGTGTTACTGTACTGATTGCCACGCATGATGCATCGCTGCTGGAAGACACCCAGCATCGAATTTTGTCACTCAAACAAGGAAAGCTGGCGGCATGATGCGCGCATGGCTGACACAACATGCGTTTGTATTTTTTCATACGCTGAAGCGATTGATTGCTACACCGGTTACAAGCCTGCTGAGCATTACGGTAATGGGTATTGCGTTGAGTTTGCCAACCGGAATTTATGTGCTGATGGAGAATTTGCAGTCCCTGTCCGGGCAAGCAGCTAGTACGCCGCAGATGAGCTTGTTTCTGCAACAAGATGCACAGCAGAATGATTTCAACCGTGTCAAACAACGACTGCAAGAAGAGTCGCGGATTGTAAGTTTTCAGTTCATATCCAAAGAAGTTGCGTTAAAGCAGTTGCAACAAGATAGCGGTCTTGCCGATGTCATGGCCGGGTTGACGCGTAATCCGCTACCCGATGCGTTCATTGTGCACTTGGAGCACAATTCATCCGATGCCCTCGAACAGTTGCGTGCGGAAATGCAAAGTTGGCCGGAAGTGGCGCATGTGCAATTCGATTCCGAATGGATAGAACGGCTCAACGCGTTACTGCAATTGGGACGCGCGGTTATTCTGATGCTGGCGACGTTGCTGAGCGTCGCCATTATCGCCATTATGTTTAATACCATTCGCTTGCAAATCCTGACTAAGCGCGATGAAATCGAAATCTCAAAACTCATTGGCGCAACCGACAGTTTTATTCACCGGCCTTTTTTATATTTCGGCACTATCCAAGGATTGGCTGGCGGTATTGCGGCATGGTTGATTGTAGCGCTCTTTATCAGTGCTCTGAACGAAGAGCTTGGGGTGTTGGCCGGCCTCTACGAAGTTGACATTCATTTGCAGCACTTGTCGCTACAGGACAGTTTGAGTTTACAATTGTTCTCAGCTTGGCTCGGATGGCTGGGCGCACGCATTTCCGTTGCAAATCATCTCTGGCAAATCGAACCACGCTAAGCTTATTGTCTGTTGTGAAACTTTTCAAAAGTTTGGCACTCTCATTTCGGGAGTGCTAAAATATAGTTTACCCGAAAGTTCGCACAATACCTTACAGGAGATTATTACGATGACGAATGCTTTGACACTGCCGGCTGTTGGGGGAAGTATTGAAAGCTATATTCAGTCTGTTAATTCTTTTCCGATCCTCTCGCAAGAGGAAGAAACGGGTCTGGCACGGCGCTTATGGAATCACGGCGATATCGAAGCTGCTCAGAAACTGATTTTGTCTCATCTGCGTTTCGTTGTGGCGATAGCGCGCGGCTACAAAGGATATGGGCTTCCGCAAGCGGATCTGATCCAAGAAGGCAATATCGGATTAATGAAAGCGGTGAAGCGCTTTGATCCGGAACGCGGTGTTCGTCTGGTATCTTTTGCAGTGCATTGGATCAAGGCTGAAATTCATGAATTTATCATGCGTAATTGGCGCCTTGTTAAAATAGCGACAACCAAGCAACAACGTAAATTGTTTTTTAACTTGCGGAGCATGAAGCAAGGATTGGATACCATGAATCCGCAAGAAGTCGAAGCCATGGCCACGCAATTAGGCGTCAAATCGGAAGAAGTGGTGGAAATGGAAAAACGTTTTAACGGCTCGGATATTTCATTGGAACCGCTTTCCGATGAGGAAGACGATACATTCAGTCCGATCAGTTATCTGACGGATGGTGCTGAACCCTCACAAATTCTGGAAAGCGTGCAAATTACCCAGATGCGCGAGCAAGGTTTGCAACATTCCCTCGAGTGCCTGGATGATCGTAGCCGCCATATCATCGAAGCGCGTTGGCTACGAGAAAAAGACAGCGCTACGTTGCATGATCTCGCTGCGGAACTTGGCGTGTCGGCTGAACGGGTACGGCAAATCGAAGCAAAAGCGCTGCAAAAAATGCGCGGCACCATGACAGCGACTGCGTAATAACTATATAATTCTACTTAACACCCGTTTGGCGTAAACCAGTCAAACGGGTGTATTAATTCCAGCACACCGGAGAGGTACCGAAGCGGTCATAACGGCGCTGACTCGAAATCAGATGGTCAGGGTAACCTGGCACATGGGTTCGAATCCCATCCTCTCCGCCACAGATACACCAATAGATATCTAGAAACACCAACCAAACCCTCATAAATAATAAGTTTATCGGTTTTTTTGTTATCCGTAGCCAATCATGTGAAATATGAGTAACAAGAAAAATTTGTGAGTAAGATAGTGAGTAACTATAATATTCATGAAAATGTTACTCACATATTTGTGTAAGCTACTGGCAGAGGGTGTTTTCACATGAAGCTGACAGATTCAGAAATTAAGGCGGCAAAACCCAAAGAAAAGCCCTTCTCACTCCCTGATGGTCATGGACTCGTTTTGCTGGTTCAACCTTCTGGCGCTAAATGGTGGCGTTATCGCTATCGTTTCAATGGCACAGCAAGAATGCTTTCCATAGGTGTTTATCCTGATGTGACATTAAAAGAAGCACGCAATCAACACGCTTACTTCAAGGAATTACTGAGTAACGGTATAGACCCCTCAGAGAACCGCAAGGAAGAAAAACAGCAAGCAGCCATAGCAGCAGCGAACAGTTTTGAATCAGTAGCGCGTCAATGGTGGAATCACTGGAAGCATGACAAGACGGAGCGCCATGCAGGCTACACGATCCGGCGCATGGAAGCGGATATATTCCCGGTGATTGGTCATAAGCCCGTAAATGAAATCACCGCGGCCCAGTTCATAGCGATGGTGCGCAAGGTTGAATCACGCGGCGCTCTGGATATTGCCAAGCGGGTTTTGACCCTATGCGGGCAGGTTATGCGCTATGCCGTGGCGCATGGCATGGCAGAACGGAATCCAGCGGCAGATATAAAACCTTCCGATGTATTGAAACCTGCCAAGAAAACCAATCACGCAAGATTGAGTGAAAAAGAACTGCCTGAGTTATTGCGCAAGATCGATGGCTATGACGGGCAACCACTTACCCGTTTTGCGTTGCAATTGATGGCTTTAACGTTCGTTAGAACTGGTGAATTGATTGGTGCCCGATGGGACGAAGTCGACTTGACCAAAAGAGAATGGCGCATACCGGCGGAACGCATGAAGATGAAAACCCAGCATATTGTCCCCTTATCCGATCAGGCAATAGCGGTACTGGAAGAAATTCGCAAACTGTCGGCTGATGATGTTTTGTTGTTTCCAAGCGAACGAAGAGACGGCAAAACGATGAGCAACAACACTATTATTTACGCATTGTACCGAATGGGGTATCACAGCCGCATGACCGGTCACGGCTTCAGGGGTATAGCGTCAACGATCCTTCACGAACGGGGATTCAATCATGACCATATCGAATTGCAGCTTGCACACAGCAAACGTGATGCAGTGAGTGCGGCATACAACCATGCGCTTTATCTGGAGCCACGGGCAAATATGATGCAGGAATGGGCTGATTATTTGGATAAGCTGAGAACTGGCGCGGAGGTGTTACCGTTCAGGGCTGCATAAAGAGGTTAACCGCGCCTAGTTCGACGGAATGAAAACAGGGCAATCCTTACCCTGCTGGCGTGGTTTCAAATTAAAGGGCATGTAAAGGAGCATGATGTTTCCGATTGATTATTACTCCATTGAGAGAGCGTCTGAATTTCTATCTGAAAAACTCAATCAACCGATAAGTCGTAAAGATGTAATTCGTTTCGCAGCTAATGACAAAATTCGTTTTTGTGTGCATATTGAAGATCATCTTAGCAAATTCAGCATCGTTGAAGAGGTTTTGAAATGTGATGAAGAACGGTATGGATTTGATGGTGTTGTCAGGATTCCCCACGAAAGAATCAGCCCGATTCCAAACAAATTAATCCCCCCGGATCGCGATGTGATTACTTTTTCCACAATTGAACAAATTGTTGAGATTGAGCGCTTATATGACAAGAGACATGATCCGCGATTGATCGGGGATGGCGCATGGTTAGGGAAAGTAAAACCCAAAGAACGACACCAGGACAAAACAGAGCAGATAGAGTTTGTGGTCCATCTTCACGAAGTCATTATTCCCGAAAAAGATTTGATTGATTTTATTGAGAAAACCGGAAGGTGTGTAGAACTAGAATCTATATCAATTCTAGGGCAAAACAAAAGCATAGGAAGACCTAAAAGTATCGAAAAAAATGCGAGGGTTTTGAAGCAAATAATTGAGTCACTTACCGACGTCAAAAAGATTAACCCTACTGAGTTGCCGGGAAGCGCTGATAACTTATTAGAAGCTTGCAAGCGAATCGCACAAGCAAAATCGAGAAAAAATATGTTCAGTATTTCATTAGACGCATTCAAAAAATGGCTAAAGGCGACAGGATATGGATTCGGGAACGGTCGTACACCAGCTAATGAAAAAAATTATTGGACTAATTTAGGCGCTAAAAACATAGAAAAAATTGACCAGAAAGTTTTTTACTAAGTTTTTAATCAAATTATGCTGTAACCAGCACCAGTAAATGATATACGAAAATTAAAAACCTAATTTTTATATAGGTTTTTAATTTTTACTATATTTTACTTCTGAAAATGCCCGTATTAATGTGAGCCATCTTCAATTAACAAAGGATGGCTACCATGACACAAAAGCACCAACTACCAATCCCAGAAACACTCCCCGCTACCGGTAAAAGCCGATTCTCACAATTTAAGAAATTCATTCCTGTAAGCAAAGAGAAGTTCAGGCAGTTATCCAAAGCAGGCCGCGCCCCGCAGCCCGAACGAATGGGAATCCGATGCACCTACTTTGATAACGGTGAGCTGCACCGCTGGCTTGCTGACCCTGTCAATTACCGTATTGAGCAATAAAAAGGAGCGCCAGACCATGAACGCTCCTTTATCGAAACAGCATTGCTTTGTAAGCAGCGATGAAATTCTATCAAAAATAACGCCGCTCTTAAAAGGAGTGATTAAGCGGCATAACGGCGGATATCTCGCTTTCTGCCAGAGCCACGATGACCGGAAAGGCCGTAGCCTTGCGGTAAGTCTGGGGCGTGATGGTCAAGTTCTAATGCACTGCTTTGCAGGCTGTTCAATTCATGAAATCACCGCCGCAATAGGCTTGAATCCGGCTGATTTATTCCCTCGCACCGAAAGTAAATATGATCCACAAACCCGCTCTTACTTTAATGAATGGCAAATACTTTTCACCCTTCAACATGATGCAACGGTTGTTTTAATCGCTGCACGTTGGATGCTGACCGGAAAAGCCTTGCCAGAATCGGATATTGATTTTCTATCAAAGGCAGTTATCCGGATTAACGATGCAGCCAGCTATTCAAGGAGGTTCAAATAATGGATGACCTTGAATCACAAGCGCAAGAGATGATGAGTGCAACCATTAAAGAAAAAGAATCTGAACAAGAAACAATTAAGCACCTTGCTTCACTTCCCCCAATTGACTACGACCGAGCAAGAAAGACCGAGGCAGAAAAACTAGGGGTAAGTGTTAGCACTCTGGATAAGGCCGTGAATGCAGCCAAACGGAATGAAATCGACAATTCTGGTTTTCCTAATATTGAGCCGTGGGCATATCCGGTAAATCCGGCTGAATTGCTCAATGACATATCAACAACAATTCACCGTTTTATTGTGTGCAATAAAGAAACAGCTGATGCGGTTGCATTATGGGCAAGCATGACATGGTTTATGGACGTGGTGCAGGTTGCACCGCTGGCAATCATCACCGCACCTGAGAAGCGATGCGGGAAAACGCAGTTATTAACCATCTTGGGCAAGCTGTCATACAGACCATTATCCGCCAGCAATATCAGTTCAGCGTCACTGTATCGCTGCATTGAAGCGTGGCAGCCTACTTTATTACTTGATGAAACCGACGCATTTATGAGGGAAAACGAAGAGCTGCGCGGTGTGATCAATTCCGGTCATAGCCGTGACAATGCCTATGTAATCCGAACTGTAGGAGATGATTTCACGCCAAAGCGGTTTAGCACATGGGGCGCCAAGGCCTTATCTGGAATCGGTAATTTATCAGATACTTTAATGGATAGGGCAATTATTCTTGAATTAAGGCGAAAACTAAGTCATGAAAATGTCGATCGGCTGCGGTACGCTGAACCTGATTTGTTTCTAACGTTATCCAGAAAAATTTCTCGGTTTGCCGATGATTATCGTGGACAAGTGCGACAAACACGCCCGATTCTTTCCGATGTTCTCAATGATAGGCAGCAAGATAACTGGGAACCGTTACTAGCCATTGCGGGATGCGCTGGTAGCCAGTGGATTGAGCGGGCAAACCAGGCGGCTTTGAAGCTATCAGATAAAGACAAATCAGCCAGTATCAGCAATGAGCTATTGGCAGACATTCAAGAAATATTTGAATCAAAGCGCGTTAACAAAATCAGATCGGAGGAGCTGATTTGTTCCCTTGTATCAAATGATATGAACGCATGGGCAACCTACAATCGGGGTAAACCATTATCACCCAGGCAGTTAGCCAGCAAGCTGCGGGAGTATGGGATACAGCCAAAATTAGTTCGCAATGGGCATGATGTTTTTCGTGGCTTTGAGCTGGCACAGTTTGAAGAATCCTTTTCCCGCTACCTTACCCCAAGTTTATCCGTTACAGCGTTACAACCTAATAGCAATAATGCTTTGCGAGTAACAGATGAAAAAAGCGTAACTGCTACAGATGCCGCAAGTGTTACAAACTCAGATAGTTGTAACAATGTAACAGATTGTAACACTATAAATAATGACAGCGATACACGGAAACCCTTGTCGGGATTAGCTTGTAACACTGTAACACATAAACCCTCAGAAGCTAAAAAGACAGTAAGGATATAAAATATGGAAGCCACCAAAATCATTGAATACCTGAGAGAGAGAAACTTAACGGTTAAAGCTGATGGAGATTTTCTTGAACTATCGCCACCTGAAAAAATAACTGATGAACTGATTCAACGGCTAAAGAAATATAAATCAGAAATTATTGCAGAACTGAAGCGGGAAGAAAGGCGACTAAAAGTATTGGCTATGCTGGCAGAGAATCCAGATTCACAGCGTGCAATCATTACCGATCTGGATAGTGATCCTGATAACGTGATTCTGACCATTGCTATCAGGGATCAGCATACCTTTGAAATGCAGATACTCAAGGATAAATACGATGCCTTCATGGTGCTTGAATTGACTCAGAAAGGAGCGATCCAATAGGGCAGAAATGAGTAAAAATGGTAACGATAACGATCAGCAACCTATTGATGGAGAAGTAATTCCTTTTATCCCTACCCCCAGGAAACAGGTAAGGTTATCTAGTATAAAAGACTGTCGCCGTGAATTAGCCAAAATATATGCTGATGCAAGGCACGGGAAAATTCCTTCACCGGATGCCACCCGATTGACTTATATCTTGGTAGCAATCTCAAACATGATCAAAGACCATGAACTTGAAGAGCGCGTTGGAAAATTGGAGGAACAAAGTGAAGAATCTAAAAGAAAGCATCGCCATGGTTGAAGCAAAACATTCAAGCCTTCTAATGGAGACTTAGCAATGCGTAAGAATATTGAATCACGAGTAGCGCAACTGGAAAGACATGCAGAAGATTCACGTGAACCAGTACCAGGAATGATTTATATTTCACCCCATCAAACATTTGAAGAAGCAGCGGCTAAGTATGAGCAACGACACGGTTTTAAACTGCCAGAGAATGCAAAGATCATAAGAATTGTTGCTTACGATGCCAGCAGAAAGACGGAAGCAATCGACTAGAATTAAGGCAAATCGATTCAATACTTGAATAATCGAATATTAATTAGTCTAATACACAATTACTTAAGCTATTACGATAGATTGATAAGCTGCACTTGTTACAGATATTTTGTATTATGTTAAATAATAACCGCAGAAACCGATTCAGAAAAGAATTCGATAAATTTACCGAGTTTATGAATAAGTTTTTTGGTAGCTGTCGTGACATCAGCATAAGCCATTGAACATCGCTTGAAAAGCGCATCAGTCTTTAATTACCCTCATATCCGACAAGCAATAACAACTTCTGAATAAGTTGCTTGTCGTGTCTCTTATATCAAAATAGAAATCATTTGGGATTTGTAATGATTTTGTTTTGGCTTTTAGGCTGAGAAAATGAACGAGCTATTATTTGGCATCGGCATAGAAGAAATCGAGAGAATCACCGGCGAGAGTCTGAAAGTCATTAAGAAATGGAAAAAAGGAACTAAGCAGATACCTGAACCTGCGCTTAGGCTTTTGAAACTCTATCTTGAAGGTGACGCTAGTGTTTTATTGGGTGAGGAATGGAAAGGTTATCTGTTTAAAGGAAATCTATTCTATGTTCCCGAGTGGCGAAATGGTTTTCCACCGCATGAAATTAGAGCTTTATTTTGGAAATGCCAGCAGGTGTCAAGCTTACAGCGGGATATCGAATTATTGAAACAAGAATTAGAAAGGCGTGTCGAAGAGATCAATATGCTTGAAATTAAAGCTAATTTCTACAAACGGCAGCTTGTTCTTGAAAGCCGGTTCGGTATGATTTTAGAGAGAAGCTTTTATTAGTGAATAAGCATAATTTTCATTATTTATTAAAAAATTAATATTTATTCATTATCTGATTTATTCTCCATATTTTTACCTTTAATCAAATACTTGGAAAGTATCTGATATTGATCAGCCTTACTTGTTTCTTTAAAAGACGAAGCAAATTCAATTTGATTTTCTATTTCTGGAATCGATAAATCAGTCAATAAGGTGGAAATAGTGGCAATAGTTTCTCTCCGTGATTTGCGGGGCGCAAAGCTTTTGCTAATATGCTCACCAAATCGCTTTAAACTTTCATGAGTAGGGAGAATTTTATTTTTACGAATTGCTAATTCAAAGCCCGATAAAATGCGAAATTTCTCGGGATCAACCTCTTGAAGTTTAAGCACTGCACGAGACAAAGTGTCAGGAGATTCAGCAATAGATTGTTTATTTAACAAAATATTTTTGTGACCTTTAAATTCGCTAGTTCTTTTGAACTCTGATAAGTAAGCGAGTAATGAAGATCCATGGCCTTGCTTTTCAAGTATTTTTACTGCATCGCTGATTTCACTTTCACTATACTCTTCAATAAATTGAGCAAGCCGCAACGCAATTAAAATTGAGCGCTGTTTCATTTTAATCCTACAGTATTTAAAAATTTAATTGCTATATCAGAGAATTCCCCAACGACATAATCGCGCGCATAGTCGGTTAAAAATATCGGTGTGCCTTGACGAGAACCTGCTGGATACGAATCAGAATGATGAGCTACCTCTTTAAAAACATGCCAGCCAAATTCTCCAGCAAGATTTTTTACATTCATTTTTGACTGTGATTGTTCTGGTGGCATGTTTGTTCTTCTCATGCCATTGAAAATTATACCCGCCATTTCCAAAGTTTGATTTTGATGCATTAACTTAAATTCTTCTAATGATCGTGCTAGAAGTGGAAGACCAATTGTTGCCAAAAATTCAGGTCTAACCGGCACAACAACGTATCGACTGGAGAGATAAGCTGCTGTGGTAAGAATAGATTCCGTGGGTGCACAATCTATCAAAATTAGATCATAATTACTACTTATCTGAGCAAGGAACTTGGGCAGTAGGTGTGCTTTCTCAGTCGGATTTTTTAGAGTCCAAGCTAATTCAAGTCGAGATGGCAAAAGGTCTAATAAGCTTCCATCATTCCATTTATGAAGCCGATGCACAATACTATCAGGATTGAGTGCGGTGGGTGCACCATTTCTAGATCTAGGAGCAGAATATTGTTCAAATATTTCTACTACAGTATTAGAATCAGATTCAATATAATCAAGGTAGCCTTCAGCTCCCATAAAATATTGACTTAAATTAGCTTGGGGATCAAGATCAACTGCCAGTACACGCTTGTTTCCCTTCCATGCGGAATACCAAGCTAAATTAAATGTTAAAGTAGTTTTGCCAACCCCACCTTTCATATTAATCATTGACACTACGGCAGTCATACATCCCTCACTAGCAAGTTAGTTTAATTAATAATTTTAATAAAATCATTATACTTTAAAATTCAGCCATAAAAATTAAACAAAGTCGAATAAGAGCCTTGAACATTTTCCGTACTTATTGCTTGCTTTGTAGGGCTTCTAAGCAGTGTCAATAAGTTATGCTACTGAATTAATTTCTACTGCTATTAGTAAGAAATATATAATCAAATTGAGAATCGCAAACGAATTTTTTGTTTAGCAAAATTGGGAATTTAAGTTAAAGGAAATCCGTATCAGGGATCGGGCAGCATGCCGCTTTCAGCGTCATACCCTTCGCGCCGGTCGACGGCACGACCCTAGGGCTTTATGAGAGTAAATAAGTCGTGCTTCTATCTGGGTTACATACATACTCCCGCTTCCGATCCACTGTTTCAAAATCATCGTAGAGAAATAACTTCCAGTTTGTCATCTGATGAGAGTGCGCATGCTTACAGATTTTATTGTTAAAAAATAAATTTTGTGCGAATTTATATGCTTTATTTAAGTTTGAACAAAGGGGGGATTTTGCCGCCAAAAATCGAGGGTACTTTTTAAAATGCGAGTAACTTTGTGAGTAACTTTTAATTCACAAAATATAAGATGCACATGGATAGTTGATTTCATAATATGATATGAATCCCATCCTCTCCGCCAATTTTCTTCCAAACGTTGCCCAGCAACACCAAAAAATACCTTTAAAATAAACAAAGTTACATAAATCTAGCCAATCATTGGCAACCTCGGCAAAAAAGCGGGTAAAAAACATACCCAGTTTTTGTTACCCATTTTTTGTATTGTTTAACGATACTTGGGAGTTGCATGAAACTCACCGATTCAATCATTAAAGCAGCAAAGCCAAGGGACAAACGCTGCAGCCTGCCCGATGGCAAGGGTCTTGTTCTATGGGTACAGCCTGACGGTCAAAAATGCTGGCGTGTTCGCTTTACTTCCAAGTACTACTCGTTAACGAGCAACACTGAGGTCCAATTCAGGCTTAATTGGTATGATAAGTTTCCATAACTTGTTGAACCAGATAGTGGAATCGGGTTGTGGCTCATAGAAGTGGTACCGCAAAACCGGACAGGTTGCCAAGCTCTGTTATGAACACTAAAGAGGATCATAATTATGAGCAAGAAACGAAAACAATATGCCAGTGAATTCAAAGACAAGGTGGCAATAGCAGTAATCCAAGGGAAGAAACCGTGCTGCAGCTGGCGTTGCGTTACGGAATTTACCCAACACAGATCAACAGCCGGAAGCGGCACTTGATAGAGCAAGCTGCGGAGTTATTTGCTGGCAGAAACCAAGAACGTAGTATTGATGATTTGCGTCGAGTCATCGGACAATTGACGGTGAAACGGGGGGGGGCTAGCCAAAAAGCTTAATCATTGAGTGCGCGAGAGCGAAAAATGATGATTGAGTCCAACCAACAATTGAGTCTCACTCGTCAGTGCCAGTTATTGGATTTATCGTGATTGGCCTTATTCTTATTATTACCGGCCGCAACCGATCGCTGACGATCATCTGGCTTTGTTAAGCAAGATGGACGAGCAATATCTCAGAACACCGCAATACGGCTCACGAAGTTATGCGACCTGGTTTCAGCGCCAAGGCATTCTGTCTACCAGCGCGGCATTTATCGAAGTATTGTAGCGACATCGTGTTCAAATCAGCCTGGACGGCAAGGCTGCTAGTATGATTTTTTGTCGAACGGCTGCGGCGCACCGTCAAGCGTGAACTCTGTATCCCTAATATTCAATAACCTAAAGTAGGTAAGAAGCGGTTTAATCCCCTGGTTCAATTGGTACAATCAAGAACGTTTTTATCAGAGACTCAACAATTAAACCTTCATCGCGCGGCGCCTCAATTGTTACATTAAGACCCACTTTAACTTCCTAAGATCAAAGTGTATTATTGATAACAAGCAGAATATGGATTTATATTAGAGCGTTAGTGGTTGGTGGTGATATCATTTGCTAGAGCGGCATAGAAACTATCACCCCAACTAATCTGCCTTGTCTGTATAAAAATTGAATGATGATGTTTTATAGATAGGTGAATGTGCTGCGACCAAGGCGATGATAATTGGCATGTTCAATATCGCATAAATAATGGATCAATGGACCGGTGCTTTTGCAAACACTAGGGAGTACTAAATATAATTGCGTTAATATGTCAAATCAGAAAATACAAGTAATGCTTGTGGACGATCATGCTATGATGCGTCACGGTATTTCGTTACTCGTTAACAATGAACCCGATATGAAAGTGTGTGCTGAAGCTGGTGATGGCAGTGAGGCGTTGGCACTGCTTAGAAGAAATGTGCGTGTGGATATTGTTTTGCTCGATATAACACTTAAAACGGTTCCTGGTTTTGAAGTTATTAAAAGTATCCATCTACTGTTACCTGCATTACCTGTACTTTTTGTTTCAATGCATGACGAGGAGATCTATGCCGAGCGTGCTTTACAGGTTGGTGGGCGCGGTTATGTTTCAAAACAAGAAACGGGCGAAGTACTGTTAATTGCTATCCGTGAAGTATTGCAAGGTAATATTTTTCTCAGTAAGAATATGCATGCCAAGCTGCTGAGAAAAATCAAAATCGGACATTCAGAGCCGGAGCGATTAATTGACTCGCTGACTCTTAGTGAATTTGAAATTTTTCATTTGATTGGTGCGGGGCACAGTAGTCAGGAAATTGCTAAGTTGCTTAACCGGAGTGTCAATACAATTGAAACGCATCGTTTTAATATTCGAAGTAAATTGAATTTAAAAGATGGTACAGATTTGATCCATTTTGCAACCCAGTGGAATTTAGCTGAATTAAGAAAAGCGATGTCTTAGTTTTCTGATGTAGTTGGATTCGATTCGAGTACGCACCGAGCAGTTTATCGGCGTATCAGATTTTCCCAAAAGAACTTGATATTCTCATTGACTGTTTGCGATGTTTTGCAGAAAGTTAAAGATCGTAATCTCTCGTACCTATCACTGTTGTATTTATTTATCCTCAATCAGGTAAAATCGGGCAATCTTTTCTGCGCTAATGAAGGGGGGCGAGGAATTATTGAATCTGCTTTATTGGTTGCCACTAAGTGAGTAATTCGTTCGGACAGAATTTTGGGGCTATGATTCTGGTCGGGTTGTACTGGTTTATAGTACGTTATAAAGTATGCATCCTGTTTCGTAAG
>Ga0209573_1004308_pt1 | contig 14219 bp, 12 predicted proteins | sample TNRBio252014_DNA_FD_185870 | JGI IMG/M metagenome (GOLD analysis project Ga0209573, IMG submission 185870) | Wastewater treatment Type I Accumulibacter community from EBPR Bioreactor in Madison, WI, USA - TNR Reactor_6/25/2014_ DNA (SPAdes)... | ecosystem: Engineered > Bioreactor > EBPR >...
CCTTAAGAGGAATTGCTGATTGCTGATTGTGGATTGCTGATTGACGCCCGGCCGCCTATCGGGCAAACTGCCCAGCCGAAACGACGCGATCTTCAGTACGCCCTCAGCTCTCGTCGTCGTTAGAATTGCAATCAGCAATCAGCAATCAGCAATCAGCAATCAGCAATCAGCAATCAGCAATCAGCAATCAGCAATCAGCAATCAGCAATCAGCAATCAGCAATCATGAAAGCCCTCCTCTCCGTCCACGACAAAACCGGCCTCGTCCCGTTCGCGCGCGGTTTGAGCCAGATCGGCGTGCAGTTGATCGCTTCCGGGGGTACGGCCAGGGCGTTGCGCGAGGCGGGGCTGGCTGTCACCGAGGTCTCAGAGTACACGGGCTCGCCCGAGATCCTGGGCGGCCGGGTCAAGACCCTGCACCCGGCGATCCACGGTGGGCTGCTGGCGCGCGCGATCGAGAGCGACCAGGCTGACCTTGAGCGCCTCAAACTCGGCTACATCGACGTCGTCGCCGTGAACCTGTATCCCTTCGAAGCCACGATCGCGAAGCCCGGCGTGACGCTCGACGAGGCCATCGAGCAGATCGATATCGGCGGCGTCGCCCTGATCCGCGCCGCAGCCAAGAACCATGCGCGCGTGACGCTGGCCTGCGACCCTGCCGACTACGAGACGGTGCTGGCGGAGCTGATGTCCGGCGGGGTGAGCGACGCGACCCGGGCGCGCCTCGCAGTCAAGGGCTTTGCGCACACGGCGGCCTACGACTCGGCGATCAGCGCGTATCTCGGTCAGGTAACTGGCGAAAGCACGCCCGTGCACGTCGTCGGGCACCCGATCCAGAGCCTGCGCTACGGCGAGAACCCGCACCAATCGGCCGCGCTCTACAGCCTGACGCCGGGCGCCGGGCCGCTGGGCGGAACTGTGCTCCAGGGCAAGGAGCTCTCGTACAACAACCTGCTCGACCTCGACGGCGCCTGGCGTGTGGCGCTGAGCTACGCGGACCCCGCGATCTGCATCGTCAAACACCTCTCGCCGTGCGGCGTAGCCGTGAACGCCTCGCTTGCCGAAGCCTATCGCGCCGCGTTCGCGTGCGACAGGGTCTCGGCCTTCGGCGGCGTGATCGCGTCGAATCGGCCCTTCGACGGTGAGACGGCAGCGGCCCTGGCCGATTTGTTCGTGGAGTGCATTGCAGCCCCGGGCTTCACGGAAGAGTCGCGGGCCGTGCTCGCAAAGAAGAAAAACTGCCGGCTGCTCGAGATGCCCAACGCCGACCTGGGCGCGATCACGCCGCGCTACGAGCTGCGCACGGTCGCCGGCGGCTTCCTCAAGCAGGATGCCGATTTCGGCGACCCGGCCGACGCGGTCTGGAAGGTGGTGTCGAAGCGCGAGCCGACCGAGGCCGAGTGGCGGGCGCTGCGGTTCGCCTGGAAGACCTGTCAAAACGTGCGCTCGAACGCCATCGTGTTCGCGGCCGCGACCGAGTCCGGCGCGGCGACTGTCGGCATCGGTGGCGGTCAGCCCAACCGCGTAGACTGTGTCAAGATCGCGGGCGAGCGCGCGGGCGAGAAGGCCCGTGGCGCCGTCATGGCCTCCGACGCGTTCTTCCCTTTCCCAGACAGCGTCGAGCGCGCGATCCTGCTCGGCATCACGGCCATCGTCCACCCGGGCGGCTCGATGCGCGACGCCGACTCGATCGCGGCCGCCGACGCCGCCGGCCTCGCCATGGTCACGACCGGCGTGCGCCACTTCCGCCATTGATCACCTCGGTATAATCGCTTGAATCGGAACCCATGCGAGGAGGAGGGTATCCCCAGAGGCCTGGGCAAAGCCCAGGCCTCTGGGGATACCCTCCTCCTCGCACTCCATGAGGACTATGAACGAGAAACTCTTCGATACCACTGAGGCCCTGACCTTCGACGATGTGCTGATCGTCCCCGGGTTCAGTGAGACCCTGCCCGACCAGGTCGATGTGCGCGCGCGGCTGACCGACGGAATCCAGCTGAACGTCCCGCTGATCTCGGCCGCGATGGACACGGTCACCGAGGCCCGGCTGGCGATCGCGCTGGCACGCGAGGGTGGTCTGGGCATCATCCATCGCAACCTGACGCCCGAACAACAGGCCAACGAGGTCGAGAAGGTCAAGCGCTCGGAGTCGGGCATGATCGTCGACCCGGTCACGCTGCCCCCGACTGCGACCTTGGGCGATGCCGAAGCGATCATGGAGAAGTTTCGGATCAGCGGCGTGCCGGTGACCGACCCCGAGACCGGCAGGCTGCTGGGCATCCTGACCAACCGCGACACGCGCTTCATGTCGGCGGCCGATCACGGCCGACCGGTGACCGAGATCATGACCGGCGAGCACCTGGTGACTGCGGCGGTCGGCACCACGCTCGATGAAGCGCTTGTGCTGCTCCAGAAACATCGTATCGAGAAGTTGCCGCTGGTCGACGACGCCGGCGTTCTCAAAGGCCTGATCACGGTCAAGGACATCCAGAAGAAGAAAGATTACCCGAATGCCGCCACCGATACGCGCGGCCGGCTGCTGGCCGGCGCCGCGGTCGGCGTCGGCGCCGATCTCGAGGAGCGCGTCGAGCGCCTCGTGGCCCGCGGCGTCGACGTGGTCTCGGTGGACACCGCCCACGGCCACAGCGCCGGCGTGATCAACGCCATCCGGCGCATCAAGGCCGGCTGGCCGGATCTGCCGGTCTTCGCCGGCAACGTGGTCACGGCCGAGGGCACGCTGGCCCTGATCGAGGCCGGGGCCGCGGCGGTCAAGATCGGCGTCGGCGCCGGCTCGATCTGCACCACCCGCATCATCTCGGGCGCGGGCATGCCGCAGATGACCGCGATCTACGAGTGCGCGCGTGCGGCGAAGAGTAAGGGCATCCCGGTCATCGCCGACGGCGGCATCAAATACAGCGGCGACATCGTCAAGGCCATCACGGCCGGGGCCGAGGTCGTCATGCTCGGCAGCTTGCTCGCGGGCCTCGATGAGGCGCCGGGCGACGTCGTGCTCTACGAAGGCCGCCGGTACAAGGAATACCGCGGCATGGGTTCGCTTGGCGCGATGCAGGGGTTGGCCAAGGACCGCTACGGCACGGGCCAGGGCAAGGGCAGCGGCAAGCTGGTTCCGGAAGGTGTCGAGGCGCTCGTCGCTTACAAGGGCCAGCTCCGAGACGCGGTCTACCAGATGGTCGGCGGCCTGCGATCCGGTATGGGCTACGCCGGCGCTCGCACCCTCGACGACCTGCGCACGCGCACCCGTCTGATCCGCATCACGAATTCCGGCTTGATCGAGAGCCATCCGCACAGCGTGATGATCACGCGCGAGTCGCCGAATTATCAGCGAGGATCGTGATGCGAGGAGCGAGGGGCGACGAGCGACGGGCGAGAACGCCCTCGCTCCTCTCCCCTCGCCCTTCGCTCTTCGAGAACCATGCTCACCTACTCCCCCGAAGTCAGAGCCGCCCTGGCGGCGAACCGGCCGATCGTGGCGCTCGAAACCACCCTGATCGTGCATGGCCTGACCGCGCCAGATAATCTGCGCGTGGCCGGCGAAATCGAGGACGCCATCCGCGCCGAGGGCGCCGTGCCCGCGACGATCGGCCTGATGGCCGGCGTGCCCACGGTCGGGCTGACGCGCGACCAACTGGCCGAGATGTGTGCGACGCCGAACGTGCCCAAGCTCAGCGTCCGTGATGTGCCGATCGCCATGGCGCTCAAGTCGCATGGCGCGACCACGGTCGCCAGCACGATGCTCCTGGCGGCGCGCGCCGGCATCCGCGTCTTCGCCACCGGCGGCCTGGGCGGCGTGCACCGCGAAGCATCCACAAGCTTCGATGAGAGCGCGGACCTGGTGACGCTCGGCCGCGAACCCGTGGCCGTGGTGTGCGCAGGGTGCAAATCGATCCTGGACATCGGCGCCACGCTCGAGCGGCTCGAGACGCTCAACGTGCCGGTGCTCGGCTATCGCACGCGCAAGTTCCCGGGCTTCTACCTCAACGACTCGGGCTTTCCGCTCGATTGGCAGGTCGACACGCCCGATCAGATCGCGGATACGATGCGCCACCACTGGGCCTTGCATGACACCCGCGGCGGCCTGGTGATCGCCAACCCCCTGCCCGTCGAGCAGCAACTCGATCCGGCGTTGCACGACCGCGTCCTCGCCGATGGCCTGGCGCAGGCGACGGCCCAGGGGCTGCGCGGCAAACCCGTCTCGCCCTTCTTGCTCGGCCACTTCCACGCCGCCACGCACGGCGAAAGCCTGAAAGTCAACATCGCGCTGGTGCTCAATAACGCCCGCCTCGCCGCGCGCATCGCGCGAGCCTGGTCGGAGAAAGCTGTGGAGCGTCGGGCGTAGCGCTTGGAGCGGAGAGCGGAGAGCGATGACGCTGCCACGTTCCACCCACTACGCTTCCCGCACAACGACGAACATGGCCTTTCACCTCACCGAACACGACATCACTGGCTTGCTCACGATCGACCTGGCACTCGCAGGCGTGGAAGACGCGCACCGCGCGTTGGGCGCGGAGGGCGTCAACCTGCCACGCCGACGCCTGCCGACGCCCGGCGGGCTGCTGCACGACATGGCGGCGAGCTTACCCACCCACGACACCTTCGGGGTCAAGTTGTATGCCACAGGCCACGGCGCGCCGCGCTTCCTTGTGCTGCTCTACCGCGCGTCGAGCGGCGAACTCCTGGCGCTGATCGAGGCCGACCAGCTCGGGCGGATGCGCACCGGCGCGGCGAGCGGCGTGGCCACGCGCCACATGGCGCGCGAAGACTCGCGGGTGCTCGGACTGATCGGCACCGGGGGCCAGGCGCTGACTCAGGCGTTGGCGATTTGCACAGTCCGCCCGATCGAGCGCGTCCTGGTCTACGGCCGAGATCCCGAACGGCGTGTTCGGTTCGCCGAGGCGCTCAGTCGCGAGGTGACCGCCGTGGTCGCGCCGGTCGAGACCCCGAGGGCCGCCATCGAGCCGGCCGATGTCGTGGCGACCATGACGTCGTCGGCGACGCCCGTGTTCGACGGCGCCTGGCTCAAGCCCGGTACACACGTCAACGCCGCGGGCAGCAACCACCTCAAGCGCCGTGAGATCGACGGCCTCACCGTGGCCCGGGCGGCGCGCGTCGTCGCCGACTCGGTCGAGCAGGCGCGCCTCGAAAGCGGCGATCTCGCCGCAGCCGTGGCCGAGGGCCGGCTCAATTGGGAAGATGTGGTCGAACTCACCGACGTGGTCTGCGACCGCGTGCCGGGCCGCGCCGCGAATGACGAAATCACGCTCTTCGAGTCGCATGGGCTTGCGGCGTGGGACGTGGCTACGGCGTCCGCGCTTTATGAGCAGGCGCTCGAGCGTGGGCTGGGCGTCGAGATCCCGCTCTTCGCTGGCCAGGCGCCGGCGTCTTGACAACCCTGGCGGCGATGCCCGAGACCGACGGGCATGCGGAAGAGTTGATCCGAATCGCGGTCAACACCGCCTGGTTCAGCCGTGTGCTGAAGGCCGTCGCCGCCCTCGGCCTGCCGTCGTGGTGCGTGGGCGCCGGGGCCGTGCGCAACCTGGTCTGGGACCATCTGCACGGCTGCCACGAGCCGTCCCGGCTGGCCGACATCGACGTCGCCTATTTCGATCCTGACGATCTGAGCGCCGAACGCGAGGCCGATTGGCAACATCGGTTGCAGTCGGCCGAGCCGCAGTATCCGTGGGAAGTGACCAACCAGGCGCGGGTCCACGTCTGGTATGAAACCTACTTCGGGTACGCAGTCGAGCCGTTGCGCTCACTGGACGAGGCTGTGGCGACCTGGCCGGAAACCGCGACCTCGGTCGGGCTCACGCTACAGCCCAACGGCGCGCCGCGCGTGATCGCGCCGTTTGGGCTGGCGGATCTGTTTGGCATGGTCGTCCGGCGCAACCCGGCGCGCGTCAGCCTTGAACAATACCGGCGCCGGATCACCGAGAAACGCTACGCCGAGCGCTGGCCACGGGTGAAGATCATTCCATGAGCCGCATCCTTTTCTCGTTCATGGGCGGACACGGGCACTTCGTCCCGTTGGTGCCGTTGGCCGAGGCCGCGCGCGCGGCCGGGCATGCCATTGCCTTTGCCTGCGGCGCCAGCATGTGCCCAGTCGTGCAGGACGCCGGGTTCACGGCGCTCCAACTCGGGCCCGGATCTGCCTCGCTGGCCATGGGCGGACCGCTCCGCCCGCTCGATCTCGAGCGCGAGTTCGATGAGTTCCGCGATCGATTCGTCGGGGCCGCGCCCCGGCGCAAGGTGCCCCTGCTGCTCGAGGTCGCGGCCGAGTGGCGGGCCCAGGCCATCGTCTGCGACGAGGCTGACTTCGGCAGCCAACTCGCAGCCGAACGCCTCGGTCTGCCGTGCGCGATCATCAATGTCATGGCCGCCGGGTCGTTCGTGCGCGCCGATCGGATCGGGCCGACCCTGGCCGCCGTGCGGGCTGAGTTCGGTTTACCGGCCGAGCCGCCGGCCGAAACGCGCCGGCGGGTCTTCTCGCCCTTCCCGCCCGGTTTCCGCGACCCGGCCTTTCCGCTCCCGCCCGACGCGCTCAGCTTCCGGCCCTTCGAGCCCGCGCCGGCCGCTCGACGGCCGACCTGGATCGGCCAGCGAGCGGGTGCGCCACTGGTGTACTTCTCGCTCGGCACGGTATTCAACATCGAGTCCGGCGACCTCTTCGACCGGGTATTGGCCGGGCTGAGCGCCTTGCCGGTCAACGTGATCGTCACCGTCGGGCACGAGATCGACCCGGCCCAGTTCGGGCAACGGGTCGGGCACGTGCGGATCGAGCGCTTTGTGCCGCAGGCCAGGCTTCTGCCGCATTGCGACCTGATCGTGTCGCACGGCGGCTCGGGGAGCGTGGCCGGCGCACTCGCGCATGGTGTGCCGATGCTGCTGATCCCGCTCGGCGCCGATCAACCCCTCAACGCCGAAAGGGTCGCTGCGCTCGGGCTGGGGCGCTGGCTCGACCCGGTCGCCGCAGAACCGGTCGACGTGCGGGCCGCGGCCGAGGCGCTGCTTGGCGACCTCGAGTGCCGTCAGGCGCTCGTGGCATTTCGCGACTCGTTTGCTGCATTACCCGGCCGGGATGTGGCCCTCGCGCACCTCGAGGCCTTCATCGCCCTGCCCGCGGCTTGAGGCTGGCCGGGGATCGCGGTAGACAACACAGACGGCTCCCGAAGCGGGAGCCGTCTGCATTCGAACGTGAGCACGGGCGGAGCCCGGCCATCAGGGTGACGGCGTCACCGGAGTCTCGGTCGGCGTCGGCGTGTCGGTTGGCGTGCCCGTCTCCGTCGGGGTGGCCGTCGCAGTAGCGGTCGCGGTCGGGGTGCCCGTCTCCGTCACGGTGGCTGTCACGGTCGGCGTCAACGTAACTGTCGGCGTGTTTGTCGGCGCAAAGGTGGCGGTGACGACGATGATCGTGACCACCGGCGTGAGCGTGGTCGTCGGCGTGCCCGGGGTCAGTGTACGTGACGGTGTCGGTGTCTGGCTGATCGTCGGCGTCAGGGTGATCGTGCGGGTCGGCGTGACCGAGGGCGTCGGCGTGATCGTGCGGGTCAGCGTGATCGATGGGATCGGCGTGAAAGTCGCGGGCAGCTTGATCGGCTGAGCCGTGCGCTTGGTCGCGCTCGCTGTCGGTGTCACTGTGGCCGACTCGCGTGGCGTCGGGCTTGCCGTCGGCGTCGGCTGTACCGAGAGATCCCAGCCGAAGAGGATGCCCGTGGTATCGACACCGGGCGCCGCGGCCGCCGACAGCGCCGCGATCCCGCGCCGATCGGCCACCAGTGGGAAGGTCCAACCGCCACGTTGGAGCTTCGGGTTGGCCGCCGGATCGACAGAGACGCAGTAGGTTCCGGGCGCCACATCCGTGAAGACGAAACGCCCCTCGGCATCGGTCTGGGTTTCGGCCTGCCCGGTCGACGGACAGGCACCTACGCCGAGCCGTACCGTAATGCCTTCGATGCCGGCTTCGCCCTCGTCTTGCACGCCGTTGCCATAGAGCGCGCCGAACGAATCCGGGATGCAGGCCGGGGTCGGGTTTGCCGACGCGGCCGATGGATCGCAAGCGTCGCTCCATACTGCGCCGATGAAGTAACCGAAGTTCGGATTACGCGTCGGGGTGGAGGTCAACGGCGGTGTCGTGGCGCTCGGCGTCAGCGAAGCCAGTGGGGCCGCGCCGGTCGGGATGGGTTGCAGCTGGATCAGGGGCACGCAGGCCGTCACCAGAAGAAGGAGCGCCAGACTCGCACCTGCCAGGACGACGACGCGTCGGCTCCGAGCCGGCGTGCGAGAGGCGTGTTGATCTACCATAAGGTTATCTTACTCCCGATCCCAGGTTCGCGCCCGACTGTGCAAAGCAGCATCTGCTTCACCTATAATCGGCCCAAATGACCACAACTCGCGTACTTCGGGTGGATCCGCTCCAGCCCGATCCCACGGCCCTGGCGGAGGCCGCCGAGGTCCTTCTGCGTGGCGGCCTGGTCGCCTTCCCGACCGAAACCGTGTACGGACTCGGTGCTGCGGCCCTCGACCCGCGGGCCGTTCGTGGCATTTTCGCCGCAAAGGAACGCCCGACCACCGATCCCGTGATCGTCCACCTGCCCGATCTCACGGGCCTCCGCCAGCTCACCGACGACCCGCCGCCGGGTTTGGACGCCCTGGCTGCAGCTTTCTGGCCCGGCCCGCTGACCCTCATCGTCCGACGTGGCCCCGGCGTGCCGCCCGAGGTCACGGCCGGTGGCGACACGGTCGCTGTGCGCGTCCCGGCACATCCTGTGGCACGCGCTTTGCTCCTTGCAGCAAACGTGCCCGTCGCGGCGCCGAGCGCCAACCGGTTTTCGCGACCGAGCCCGACCTGCGCCGAGCATGTCCTGACGGACCTCGACGGCCGGATCGACCTGATCATCGATGGCGGGCCGACCCAGGTCGGGGTCGAATCGACCATCGTCGACCTGACCCGTCATCCGCCGCAGGTGCTCCGGCCAGGCGGCGTGGCTGTCGAGGCGCTGCGTGGGTTTCTGCCCGATCTGGAGGTGGTCGCGCGGTTCGGGGCCGAAAGCCAGGCTGCGCCGGCCCCCGGGCAGTTCGTCAGGCACTACGCACCGGCGACGCCGCTGCATGTCTTCGAGGGCGGACCTGCGACTGGTTGCCTGGCCATGATCAGGCTGGCCGAGTCCTTGCTGGCACAGGGCAACAGGATCGGGCTCCTGGCCTTCGCCGAAGACCTGGGAACGCTTCCAGCCGGTCTGTTCGAGTTGATCGCGCCTCTTGGGCCCGAATCCGACCCATCTTTCGCGGCCCACCGACTTTACGCGGCACTTCGAACGCTGGATGCCGCGGGCCTGGACGTTCTTGTCGCGCGGCTGCCCGAGCCCGTCGGCCTGGGTCTCGCCCTGCGCGACAGGCTCATCCGGGCCGCCGATGGGAAGGTGCATCACGCCTGAGCGCGCCCGACCGCGTTCAAAGACGACAGGCGAGCCCTGGCCGATCCTGTGCGGGTTTGGGCCGCGGCGGTACTATAATGCGTGGTCGACGCGGCCCAAACGGGCTCGCACAAGAGAAAGGCAAACACGTGTCCAAACGCTATGCAGCCGCACCCGATTTGATCATCGATCCCAAGAAGCGCTATCAGGCCCTCTTCAAGACGGATGCCGGTGATTTCACGGTCGAACTCTACGCCGACAAGGTGCCTAACACCGTCAACAACTTTGTGTTTCTGGCCCGGGACGGGTTCTACGACAACGTCACCTTCCATCGCGTAATCCAGGGCTTTATGGCCCAGGGCGGCGACCCGACCGGCACGGGCACAGGCGGCCCCGGCTATAAGTTCAAGGATGAGTTCCACCCGGCGCTGCGCCACAACGTCGCCGGCATCCTGTCGATGGCGAACGCCGGCCCGAACACCAACGGCAGCCAGTTCTTCATCACCCATGGCCCGACGCCGCATCTCGACAACCGACACTCGGTTTTCGGAAAAGTCGTCGAGGGCCTGGATGTCGTCCTGGCGATCCCCGAGCGCGATCCGATGCGCGCCCGGACGCCCGGCGCCGCGATCCGTTCGATCGAGATCATCGAGCAGTGAGTTCACCTGATCGACAGGCCGACGCGAAGACGGGCTGGCGGCTCTGGGTCGCCCGCGGCCTCATGCTGGCCTTCGTGATCGGCCTGTCGGTCTTCATTTACAGCATCCGCGATCAGGCAGCGGCCCTGGCCGCCTTCGGCTACCCGGGGCTGTTCCTGTTGTCGATCCTGGCGAACGCCACAGTTGTCTTACCGGCGCCAGGGCTTGTGCTGGTCTTTGGCGCTTCGGCGCTCGGGCTCAATCCCTGGCTCGTCGGGCTTGTGGCGGGTATCGGGGCCACGATCGGCGAGTTCTCGGGCTACATCGCCGGGTACAGCGGCAGCGCCGTCATCGAGAACCGGACGATGTATGACCGGCTCCACGGGTATATGTTGCGTTTTGGCCCGTGGGTGTTGACTGTCTTGGGGTTCCTGCCGCTGCCCTTTTTCGACCTGGCCGGGATCCTGGCCGGGATCTTGAAACTACCGGTGCATGAGTACTTCCTGTTCACCGTCATGGGCAAGATCCCGAAGATGACCCTGATCGCCCTGGCCGGCGCGGGCGCGCTCAACTCGGCGCCCTGGCTGGCCGACCTGATTGAGCGTTCGATCGGACGCTGATTTATGCTCAACGCTGATGCCGGACGCGCCAGCATCCTGCTCGTCTCGCCCGAGATGCCGCTGCTGCATCTCCTGCGGCTGCACCTGAACGCCGAGGCGTACGATGTGCGCCCGGCCTCGACGGCTTTGCAGGGGCTGCAAGCCGCGCAAATCGATCTGCCCGATCTTGTGATCTGCGACCAGCACCTGACAGACATGCGCTGGTCGCAGGTCTGTCAACGCCTGCTCGACGACACCCGGACGCGCCATATCCCGTTGATCGTCATCGGCAGCGTGGCCGGGTCGGGGCCGCTGCGCGAGGCGCTTGACGCCGGCGCCGACGAGTACCTCGCCCGGCCGCTCGACTTTGGCCTGCTCGCCGCGCGGATCGTGGCGCTCATCCGTCGGGCGCGGCTCAAGCCGGCGGTCAGCCCCCTGACGGGTCTGCCCGGCAATCTCGTGATCGAACAAGAGCTGCGCCGCCGCACCGAGCCTGGCGCCGGCGCCTTCGCCGCGCTCTATATCGACCTGAATAACTTCAAGGCCTACAACGACGTCTACGGCTTTGCGGCCGGCGACGAGGCGATCCGCCTCACGGCACGCGTCATCGTCGCCAGCGCGCGCGAACACGGCAGCCCGGCGGATCTGGTCGGCCACGTCGGCGGCGACGACTTCGTCCTGCTGACGCGCCCCGACCGATCCGAGCCCATCGGCAACCAGATCGTGGCCGACTTCGATCGGCAGGTCGGCGAGCTCTACACGCCCGCCGATCGCCGCCGCGGCTATATCACGGCCAAAGATCGACAGGGGATTTTGCGCAAGTACGCGCTGCTCTCGATCGCCGTCGCGATCGTGCACAACGAATTCCGAGATGTGTCGAGCCACTACGAGGTCGCCGAGATCGGCGCCGAACTCAAGCTGTACGCGAAATCGCGCGGCGGCAGCCAGGTCGTGAAGGACCAGCGCCATGTCTGACGCCCTCGCCCGCGCGCTCACCGATCTACGCGACCCGGCGCCGGCCGTTCGCCAGCTGGCCGCCAACTACCTCGAGGCGCATCCCTCGCCCGAAGGCGCTCGGGCCCTGATCGCTTCACTCAGCGAGCCGCACTTCCCGGCCCAAAGCGCGATCATCAAGGCGCTTCTGGCGCAGACCGAGCCCGATCTGATCCATCAACTCGTCGCGTTGGGCCGCGAACAGGCCGAGCATGTGCCCGGGCAAAGCGCCCGTCGGGCCCTGCTCGAAATCGCTCAGTCGCGGCCCGCCGATGTCCTTGTTGCGCTGAGCGATGCCGACGCCGACGTCCGCGTCTGGGCGGCCGGCATCCTGGGCGACCTGGGCCGCATGGAGGCCGTTGCACCGCTGATCCAGCGCCTCGACGATGTCGACGAGGCTGGGGTGATTCGCTGCGCGGCCGCCGCCGCGCTTGGCCAACTCGGGCACGAAACCGGGACAGAGGCCCTGCTGCGCGTGGCGCAGTCTGCACAACCCGACGACGTTCGAATCGCATCCATCCTGGCCCTCGGCCCGAGCGGCGATACCCGCGCCGTCGAGCCCCTGTGCGCGCTGATCGACGCGCTCCGCGACGGCCGGCCAGATCTCGGGCTGGCGGCCGTGCGCACGCTGGGCGTTCTGGCCAGCAGCGACGCCGTCGCCTCCTTGATGGAATCGCTCGAATGGCTGTCGACGCTGCCGCGGGGCGCGGCCCACGCCGAGCTCGATGTCTGGCGCGGACAGGTGCTCGAGTCGCTGTATCGGATCGTCGTCGAGCCTGCTGTCCGTCGCGCCAGCCTGCTCCGCACCGCCCGGTTGCGGCCGCTGATCTCGACCGAGGCGCTGCGGCGCGAGCTCGGCGCCGGGGTTGCGCCAAACAACGCATACGCCGCGCATGTGCTCGGCTGGCTCGGCCGACCCGACGCGCTGCCCGACCTGATCGGCTGTTTGAACACCACAGACTCGGCCTTACGCGACGCCGGGCTCGAGGCGTTGCTGCGGTTCAACATCGTGGCCGTTCCGCGGCTGATCGAGGCGCTCGAACGCCCTGAGCCCCAGGTCCGCGAAGCCGTCGCCGATCTGCTTGGCCTGATCGGCGATGGCAGCGCCGCGCAGCCGCTGTTCCGACATCTCAACGACGAACCGCAAGGCGTTCGGACGGCCGTGCTGCGCGCCCTGGCGAGCCTTGGCGGCGAGCCGGCCTATGCCGCGCTCGTGCTCGCGCTCAACGATCCGGCCCTGGCCGAGCATGCGATCAGCCTGATCGGCGGCCTCGGCGACGAGAACCTGATCGACGAGTTCAAGCGTTACCTGCAGGGCGTGCTCTATCAAAGCCAGGCCGACGAGGCGATCAAGTGGTCGGCAGCGCGGGCGCTGAGCATGCTCGGCGACGAACTGGCGGCGAGCATCCTGCTGAACGCCATCCGCAGCCACGACCCGCGGCTGCGCCATGCCGCGGCCAACGCCCTTTCGCTGGTGCGCGGGCGACGCGCGGTCAACGTGCTGATCGAGGCCACGGGCGATCGCGACTGGCTCGTGCGCCAGAAGTCGATCGAGGCCCTCAGCCACATCAACGACTCGCGCACACTCGCGGCGCTCGAGCCACTGGCCCGCGACCCCGAGTGGCGCGTTCGCCTTGCCCTGGTCGGCGCCTTTAGCCGGCTTCGCGATCATCGCGCCTTCGGGCCGCTCCGCGACCTGGCCCAGGATCCGGATCCCTGGGTGCGGCGCGCCGTGATGGCGGCCTGTGCGCGGCTCGATGATATCCGCGCGCGCGAGATCCTGTTGTTGGGCTCGAGCGACCGGGCCGGCGCGGTGCGCGACGCGGCGTATCAAGGTCTCGAGATCACGGCCGACCCGACTCTGCTACCTGTGCTGCGCGCCGGCATCTTCGACGATGAGATCCAGGTGCGGCTGCACGCGCTCCGCGCCCTGGCCTCGATTTCGAACGGCGATCCCAACGTGCTCGAACTCCTGACGCCGCTGCGCCACGACCCGGCCGCCAGCGTCCGGTTGGCCCTGGCCGACACGCTTGGTGAAATCGCCGTCTCGGAGGCCGCGCCTCTGCTTGCGGCTCTGGCACGCGACGATGAGCCCACGGTGCGTGAACGCGCCGTGCAGGCGCTCAGCCATTGCCGCGATCAGGCGGCGTTCGAGGTGCTGGTGACCTTGCTCGCGCACACCGATCTGCGGGTCAACGTGATGCATGAGCTGAGGAAGGATGTCGATCGAGCGTTGCGCGCGCTGTTGTTGGCCGCGCGCAGCCGGGATGCCGGGCTGCGCACCGCCGCGGCGCGCGGGCTCCGCGCCCTGGGTAGCCCGCATGGCGCGGCAGCACTGGCACATCTGGCCAGGGACGCCGATGTCGGGGTCCAGGCGGCGGCGGTCGGCGAGCTCTGAAGCCGATTCACGGAAACACAGTGGGCCGAGCTGAGCCCGGCCCACTTCGATGAGCGACGATCGCCGTTCCTGTGGCCCGTGTCAACCGTCGCGAGGCACGAGCGCGTAAAAAGACCGCGCGCGGCCCTCGTGGTGCTCGGCGATGAAGTCGGTCACCATGT
>Ga0209573_1004309_pt1 | contig 14217 bp, 13 predicted proteins | sample TNRBio252014_DNA_FD_185870 | JGI IMG/M metagenome (GOLD analysis project Ga0209573, IMG submission 185870) | Wastewater treatment Type I Accumulibacter community from EBPR Bioreactor in Madison, WI, USA - TNR Reactor_6/25/2014_ DNA (SPAdes)... | ecosystem: Engineered > Bioreactor > EBPR >...
GGGGGGGGGGGGGGGGGTAACGTCCAAGTGGAGGTGTTCAAATGAAACACTTAATCATTACACTTGCAGTCATCACTCATAGTCTTGGATTTTCATCAGACGTTGAGTACGTCGTTTACGGAGCTACTGAGCCAGTACTACCGGGTACGGTCGTCCAAAATGCAAAGGGTCTCGGCATCAATCGCTTGGGGCAATTCGTAGGATCGTTTGAAAAGCGGACACCAAATGGGCCTACTGAATTCATTTGGGTTGAACGTGGTTTCTGCACCAATCCTTTGCCAACGCGCGATGCGGGTGGAAACCAACTCTTCAACACCGTTCAAGTTGCCCCCATCGGCTCGCAATCGGACGACTGGAGTCGGGTTTCGGACATCAATGATAGTGGCTTCACAGTGGGTACATCTAGCGTGAAGTCGATTGGTAAAGTGTACGGCTTCTCTTGGCAGGATGGCCAATCAGTGCCGACTTCCATTTTCACGAGCAGCCCCGCTGAAGGCTGGCGAGTGGCGCAAAACAGCAACTCATTTGGCCGCGAGTGGAACACGAACTCGGAAACCTACGATCCGGTTCCGCGCATTAACGGTACGAACGGTCTATTTGCCTTGATGGTTTCCTGGGTCACGGATGGAGTGAATTCGTCGCCAACATATTGGTCCGATTTCGAGCCAGTCGGCATTTCGGACGATGGTCTGAACTTCTTGGTCAACATGTCCACCATGCCCGGAATCGCCTTTCCAGAATATGTCAAACGCAACACGGGTTGGGTCTACAAGAACTCGACGGGAGGCGAATTCACCGACCTATTCCAACCTGCCTACATCGCGGCGAACTTCCTCAATCAGGCCATTATTGAAGGTAAGGCCCTGTCACCCAACTTCAACTTTGCACCGGACACGGGCGCCTTGGCGGGCGAAATCGTCGGCTGGTATGGTCCGGAGGCAATCGCCTCACGCAACATCTTCAGGTATTTTCCCGTCACTAACTCGGTGACGAAACTGACCGGCACGGCTACCGCTGGTCACGAACCCGAAGACGTTAATGTGAGCGGAGTCGTTTGTGGGACAGGGAACAGGAAAGCCTTCGTCCTCACTAGTGCGAACTCGATGTACTACTTGAACGACAAGTTGGCCTCCGGATATTCCGGCTGGAACCTCAAGTCCGCCCAATCACTCAATGACAACGGGCAAATCGTCGGACTTGGGCGACTCAACAACGCCGACCGCGCCTACATCGCTTCGCCGGTGTATAGTCAGGCGAGGACCTTGTCCGCGACCGTATCCCGTGAGGGCTGGGTTGGCTCGACTCCGACTTCTGCCGACGGGACCCTGACGTACGAACTACGTTACGGCAAAGTTCTGATCTCTTCGGGATCACTCAGTTGGCCGACGAATGCTACCTCCGTGACGATGAACTTCTCATCCAGTTTGCGGGGCAAAGTGAACCTCTCGATCAAGGCTAGCAAATGGCTCCGGCGAACCAAAGAAGTGGTCGTTCCATTCGAAGATGGATCAGTAGACATTTCCGCGGGGACGTTCTCGCTTTCGGCGGGAGATGCCGACAACGACAACTACATTGGGACGGACGACTATACGATCCTCAATGCGGCGTTTGATACGTCGATTGGTGATCCAGGCTGGGATGCGCGAGCTGATTTCAATGGTGATGGCACGATCAGTACCGACGACTATCTGCTCTTGAATAACAACTTCGACCGCGACGGCGACGATTGAATGATCCTGTTCGGGCCAGCGCTTCGGCGGCTGGCCCGAACCCTCATAAAAACTCAGAAATCTCCCCCACCGCTTTCCGGGCCAAGTCGGGCACGACGCAGTCTGGGGCTGGGTAGCCGACGGGCATGAGGACGAACGGCTTTTCGTTTTCGGGGCGGCCGCACAGCTCTCTCAGAAATGTCATCGGAGCCGGAGTGTGGGTGAGGGTGGCGAGGCCAGCTCGGTGGAGAGCCTGGATCAAGAACCCAACCGCGATCCCCACCGATTCCGTCATGTAGTAGTTCTTTAAGCGGGTGCCATCGGGCAAGGGATCATAATCCCGGCGAAAGACCACGATCACCCAAGGCGCGTCCGTGATGTGCCGCTTCTCGAAGTCCGTGCCCAGGGGTGCCAAGGCCTCCAGCCATTCGGGGGTGGCGCGCCGAGCGTAGAATTCTCGCTCTTCGGCTTCGACCTGCACTCGCAGTTGCTCCTTCATCACGGGGTCGGCAATCGCCACGAAGTGCCAAGGCTGGCGGTGCGCCCCGCTCGGAGCCGTCCCCGCGATTTCGATCGCCGCCTCAATCGCCTCGCGCGGCACAGGGTCGCTGGAAAACATCCGCACGGATCGCCTTTCCCGAGCAACCGCAAGGTCAGCGCGCAAGCAAGCCAGCGACTCCTCGGGGCGGGGCCGCAGCGGGCGATATGGGACGGGACGATAGGCATCCATGAGCCCCAGGATAGCCGATTGGCGGGCAAAGCGCCCCGGAAAAAGCCCATAATAGCCTTCGTATGGTGGATGCCGTAGCAACCTGGACCGAAGTCATGCCGCAAGTGAAAAACGCGGTGACGGGGGTTGGGCTTTGGACCGCTCTGAACCAGAGCCAAGCCATCACCGTTGAAAATGGCCAGTTCGTGATCGGCGTTCCCCAAGAAGCGGGCGACCTTGCAGGCCACCTGCGGATGCAATCCACGCGCATCCTCATCGAAAAATACCTCGCCCAAAAGCTCGGGCACACGATTCAACTGAGGGTCATCGAAGGCACGGATTCCCAAGCCTGGGAACTGGTGAAGCGAAAAGATGAAGAGGCGCGGCGCCTTCAAGAAGCCGCCATTCAAAAGACCAAGGCCGAGGTCCAAGCGCGGTCCAGTTGGGACTCGGTTTACGAGCAGATCAGCCGCCATTACGCTAGTTTCACCAACAAAACGCTTCCCCAAAACCGAGCCAAGTTCCTCACGGATGCGCTGGAGATCGTCGTAAACGGCCTCAAGGCCCACCCGGTCACCGACGATTTGAGCGAAAGAAACTACGCGCGGTGTATCGAACGCGTCGCCCAGTACGCCGACCTCCCCAGCACCATGGTCGCCTACTTGCTGGACCAGCGAATGAAGAATGGCTGAGGTCGTGGTCCTCGGGTCGGGGACGAGCAATGGAGTCCCCATTGTCGGGCTCGATTACCCCGAAGCCTTCCTCGCCAACCCGCGTAACCATCGCTTGCGACCGTCGATCGCGATCCTCACGCCTCAGGGCAACATCCTCGTGGACGGCACGCCCGACATGCGCACCCAGCTTCTGAGAGAAAACATCAAGCGGGTGGATCACGTCATCATCACCCACACCCACGCCGACCACGTGATGGGCATGGATGACTTGCGGGCATTTTCGCTTCAAACCGGCCGCGATATGCCGATCTACGCCCGCCCCGAGCATCAAGAAGACATCCGCCGCATCTTCCCTTATGCTTTTGCCGAGTTTCCGCCAGGAGTCGAGGTTCCAAGATTTCGGCTGCACGACATCGCGCCCAATTTGGAGCTCTGCGGGCTGAACGTCGAGACTCTGGAGGTCTTTCACGGCAAGATGCCCGTGGTGGCGCTGCGGATCGGGAATTTTGCTTATGTGACCGACGTCAGCCTGATCCCCGAGGCCGCGTGGTCTCGACTCCAAGGGCTCGATGTCCTCATCCTGGACGCCGTCCGCCGCAAACCCCACCCCAACCACTTTCACTTCGAGAAGGCCATTGGGGTGGCAAACGAGCTCGGGGCTAAGATGACGTATTTCACCCACCTCAGCCACGATTTCGACCACGACGTCGTCGAGCGAGACGAACTCCCATCCCATATCCGCTTGGCGTACGATGGGCTTCGAATCCAAATTTCTGAAGAATTCTAGACTGAATGCAAGATGCCCCAGAACCGATCATGGTGGGTAGGGCTGAAAAAAGCATGACGCTACGAAACCAATTTCTTGTCACGGTGCTGGCCGGGTTCCTGTTTGCCGTGCTCGGATTGAACTGGATTTCGCAGGAATCCCTCAGCCGCGGCTTTATGGAGCTGGAGGCTGCCCGGGCGAAAGAAGACCTTCGCCGGATCGAAGCGGCCGCGGATGGAATCGCCGACAATCTCTCCAAGCAAAGCTCTGATTGGGCAAACTGGGACGACACCTATCAGTACCTGCAAGACCGAAATGTCGCCTACGAAACGTCTAATTTAGCTGAGGGAAGCTTGAAAGAAACCGGACTTGATGCGGTGGCATTCATCACGACTTCGGGCGACATTCTACGCTGGGCTCAGATTCACGGTGATCAGAACAGCCCTTCCAGCCAAGCTCAGCTTTGGCCAGTTCTGCAAAACCTCGGGGCATTCACCCAGGCTCAGGCAGGGGGGCGCCAAGATGTCCATGGGTTTGTGGAAACGGCCGCTGGAATCGCCGTCGTCTCCATTCGACCTGTCCATCGATCAGACCTCTCCGGCCCAAGCCGTGGGTGGGTCATTTTTGTTCAAGAATTCTCCTCAAAATTGATTGCACAAATAGGCAATTCCGTTCGCCTAAAGATTGAGGCCGCGCCACTAAGTGCAAGCCAGGGTGTCGAGCCGCAGGTGGTCCTGAACCAAGTGCAAGTCAAGGGCTGGACGGCGATTCGCGACATCCGCGGTAAGCCGATTCTCCGCCTGAACGCCGATCTCTCCAACGCCATTGTCACCAAAGGACACTCGGTGGTGACCTGGATGAACCTTCAGCTCCTGGGTGTTACTGGGCTTTTCGCAACCTTAATCAGCTTTGCCATCGTCCGCCAGGTCATCCGTCCCATTGAGACCATTCAGAACCAATTAAAATCCGCCGAAAACTCGGATCCGTCAAGGTTCAAGATCGTGCGGGCCTGCAAAGAAATCGCGGACCTTTCGTTCGGATTGCGAGAAATGCAGATTCGAATCGACGAGCAAAAACAAAGGCTCCTGGAAAGCGAAGAGGAACTCCGAGCCCACAATGAAAACCTTGAGTCCTTGGTCGAAGCGAGGACGGCGGAGATCGAGCACCAAGCCCACCATGACCGCCTAACCAACCTTCCCAACCGGTGGCTCTTTGGCAACCGGGTTCAGCATGCCGCGAAGCTTGGTCACCGCACCGGCAAAATGCTGGCCGTCATGTTTATCGACCTAGACAACTTCAAGTACGTCAATGACACGTTGGGCCACGCGATCGGAGACCAACTCCTGATCGAGGTTGCCGCGCGAATGAAAAGCGCGGTGCGAGAAGGGGACACTGTCGCAAGGTTGGGGGGAGACGAGTTCACGATCCTGATGGAGTCGCTGGATAGCGAACGGGAAGCGGCGGAAGTCGCGGGACAGGTTCTTCGAAACTTGGCCAAACCGTTCATGCTCGAGGGCCAAGAATGCTTCGTGGGTGCAAGCATCGGCATCGCCCTGAGCAACGCGATCGCCATGGACGCCGAGCAATTGATGAAAAACGCCGACCTCGCCATGTACCACGCGAAGCGGGATGGTAAGCGCCGGTTCACATTCTTTAGTGCAGACATGGAGAAGGAAGTTTGCGATCGTCTGCTCATTGAAAACGCGCTTCGCAAGGCCGTCTCCGAGAACCAGATTGAGGTCCACTATCAGCCCATCGTCGACCTACAAACGGGCCAGCTCATGGGGTGCGAAGCCCTTTCGCGCTGGGATCACCCCGAACTCGGACGAATCTCACCGAGCACATTTATCCCGATTGCCGAGGAAACGGGGCTGATTGTCCAGTTGGGACATCAAACGTTGCTGACCGCTTGCATGCAAGCCCAGATTTTCCGGGAAGAACTGTGTTGCCCCGACTTTGTGATGAGCGTGAACCTCTCAGGGCGACAATTCCAATCGCCAAAGCTCGTGGATTCGGTCCGCAACATCCTCGCCGAGACCGGGTTGCCGCCGCACTGCCTGAAGCTTGAACTCACCGAATCGATGCTGATGACGAACCGAGAGCAAAGCATCGATCAAATGAAGCAGCTCTCCGCGTTGGGGATCGCCCTTGCGCTCGACGATTTTGGGACGGGCTTCTCCTCGCTCTCCACGCTCCACTCATTCCCGATTGAAACTTTGAAAATCGACCAAAGCTTCATTGCCCGGCTGAGCGAGGGCGAAGATGCCCGCGCGATCATCCAAGCGATCATCGGCATGGCGAAAACGCTCAAGATCAACGTTACCAGCGAGGGCATCGAGTCTCAAGAACAAGAAACGGTGGTTCGCGAATTGGGGAGCCAGCTTGGGCAAGGCTATCTCTACGACCGCCCTCTCCGCGCCGAAGCTCTCATCCAAAGATTTGCCCCGAGCCAACAGAAGCGGGCCGCATAGGTCAAGGGTCCATCAGGGTCATGTAGGGATCAAAGCGGAAAACGCGTTTCCCCTTATGACGAAAATGGGCAAAAATCGTAATAAGACCCAATTTCACCTGTCCTTATGACTATTTTCATCATAAGGACGCGAATCGGAGGTCCTTATGATGAATATCGGCGAAAATCGTAATAAGAAGCAATTTCAGCCGCCCTTATTTCAATTTTCATCACAAGCACACGAACCGGGGGCTTTCATAATGAAATTCGGCGAAAATCATCATAAGCACCCTCACCTGAACCATCCTCTCAAGCCCCTGAGGCTAAAAAACTCAAAAAAGTTCCAGCTTCCCCCTAATTTCACCGTCTGTATCTACTGATACCAAAAGTGGGCTGGCAGTATCATGCCTGCGCGAGGAGTGAAAGAACGTTATGCCAAAGCTGGTGGGTGCCCTCTGTGCGTTGGCTGCGCTCGTTGCAGGAATCCTCGCAAGAGTCGATCCCGTCACCTGCCTTTGGCGAGCCTTTCTGGCATACGTTGTGGGCCTTTGGGCCACCCAACTGTGGTATGTCTTCTTTACGATTCGGGTGAAAAAGTTATCTGAATTGGAGGAAGAGTCAGAGGGAGAAGCCGAAAGCGAACCGGAGCCAAGGAGTGGTCAACCGGTCGCCGAAGCATCGTAGCGCACGAATTTGGAGAGAGCATGGCCTTATCGCCCGAACAACTCAAGAAAGCCTGGGGAGACTATAAAGTCTACAACGAACCCCCCGCACGCCTCGACCTCATCAACCACTATTCTTACCTGGTCAAAATCACGGCCGGTCGTCTAGTGACCTCGATCCCAGGTGGGCTCGACCGCGAAGACCTGATTGGCGCTGGCGTCATCGGCCTCATCAAAAGCGTCGATCAGTTTGACCCCACCCGAGACGTCAAGTTTGAAACCTACGCGATCGCCTTGATTCGCGGTGCGATCTTGGAAATGCTTCGCGATGAAGACTGGGTCCCCCGGTCCATCCGAGAAAAGCTGAAGGCCCTCGATCGTGCCCAAATGGCGCTCGAAAGTCGGTATGGCCGTCCCGCCACCGAACGAGAACTGGCCGAGCACCTCGGCATCAGCGACATTGAAGTCAGCGAGCTTCTCGTGCGCATGGGACGCACCAATGTCTACAGTTTAGATGACATTCTCAACACGGGCGACAGCGATGATCACATCCACTTCGTGGACATGATCGTCGACGATGGAGCCAACACCGCCGGCGAGGCAGAAGGTCGTGAAATCCGCCGAATCCTCACGAATGGCATTGATCGGCTTCCGGAAAGAGAGCGGCTCGTCGTTGCTCTATACTACTTTGAAGGGCTCACCTTTAAAGAAATCGGCAAAGTCCTGAGCGTCAGCGAGAGCCGAGTCTATCAGCTCCACACCCAAGCCATGGGCAGGCTTCGAGGCTTTATGAGAGAACAGGGGGCCGCACCGGTCGGATAGAACACGATGGGGGACATTGACCGAGTCCGTCAGGCAGGTTCCTACGGCTCTGTTGAGCGATACGCCCGGCAGCCGGTCAACGCTGTGAATCCCGACCAAAAGAAGCGGGATCATCAGCCGTCGAAACACCCTCAAAAAACCCCGGAAGAGGCCCTGGTAGAACTTCCCGAATCGCCCGATAATGAAGGGCATATCAACATCGTGGCTTAACCGGTTTTCTGCTTCTTGGGCACGAAATCCGCCTAAAGCTGGTTGAATGCAAGCGGTAAGTCGGTGAGAATCCCGCCCAGCGGGTACAACAGACGGAGAACAGTCCCGATTTGAGGAGCAAAATTAAGTTGAACAAGCAAGCGTTTTTACCCGTATTGGCCCTGTTGGCCGTTGGACTCGGTGGTTGTGGCGGCGGCAGCGATCTGCTCGCGACCGTGAATGGTGAAAATATCACCGTCCAACAATATCAAAAGTATCTCGAAACCAAGGGCTCGGTTCGGGTGCGAACCGCCAATGGACAGGTGGGCTCAGCCGAAGTCGCGGAACCCCTGGGCTTCCAAGCTCTCCAGGATATGATCCAGCAAAAGCTGGTCCTTCAAATGAGCAAAGACGAAGGCGTCTATCCCGACGATAAGGCCCTGGAAAAAGAAGTGGAGTTCCAAAAGAAGCGCAATCCGAACTTCCTGAAGAACCTCACCGCACAAGGGTTGACCCTTTCCGACATCAAAGAGCGGCTCCGCGTGGACCTCGCTCGTGAGAACGTGATCACCAAGAACATCACGGTGAAGTCGGAAGAAGCCAAGAAATTCATCGAAGAGAACCCCAAGCAGTTCACCGAACCCGCGATGGCCGACGCCCTCATGGTGTTCGTGAAGGGTGACACCACAAAACCGGTGACCCAAGTCCAGAAAGCCAGCATGGTCGATCGCGAACTTGCAAACGGTCAAGAGTTTCGGGTGGTCGCTTCACGCTATACGGACATTCCGGATGGCCGAACGAACCCCGTCTACCCCGTTCGCGTGCTCTCCCAAATGCCGACCGAATTCCGCGCTGCCATCGAAAAAACCAACGTGGGTCGAACCACAGACTGGGTGAAACTCAGCGATGGTTGGGTGAAGTTCCTGGTGGATGGCAAGACACCGGAGAAAAAGCGCGCAGTGGATGAAATCCTCATCGAAGAAGTGCGACGAAGCATGGCCCTCGATAAAGGCCTCAAGGTTCGAGCCATCGACAAAGTGTTGTTCTCGAAATACCAAGATGCCAAAATCGACGTGAAGTATGCCGCCCACAAGGAATCTTACAAGGAGTTCGCCAAGAAGCTCAGCGAAAGCAAGAACTTGGAAGAAGCCTCTCGAAAAGCCGGCAACTAAGTCGCCGTCATCAGAAATCCCCCCGTGGTTCAAGAACCGCGGGGGGATTTTTTTGTTACAGCTTCAGGTCAACGATGCCGCTAACGCCCACGCCCTCGACTTTGCGAAGGTCCTTGAGAACATCTTTGCTCGCCACGGGGATGAGCGCACGAATTCGAATCTCCTTGCCAAAGAGGTCCACCTCGGGTGCGGCCACGGCTTCAACTTTGTCCACCTGGGACTTCACACCCGTCACCTGAGCGGCACCGATCGCGCTGCTCTTGCCGATGCCGACCGTCAGAATCGGCACGACTTTGGTCCATTGCTTGTCGCTGTCGGTGTGCTTGGCGATTTTGTTGATCGCCTTGTTGATTTCGGGACCAAATTGCTTCACCGCTGCTCCAACCCCAATCGCTTTGATCACGGCTCGAATCTGGGGCGCGGCGATGGCGCTGATCAAACCAAACACGAGAATAACGGAGAGAATTTTGATGTATCGAGCTTTCATAGGTTCACCTTCACGCGGAGGCTACCAGATTCAACCTTCGCCAAGGCAACCTAACGGATCAGGTAACGTGCCTTCGTGAGTCTCGCCGTTCTCATGTTCACCGCTTTGGTCGGTAAATCCGACATCAAGCGAGTTGCTTTGCAGCCCTATGAACCGGTTGCGGTCCAGCACTGCCGCTCGGTTTCGAAACGGATCGAGGAGAAGTTCCACTTCAAAGTCACCGTCCTCCCCAGCCGCATCCTGCCCAAAGAGGCCTACTATGCTCCGCGGGGGCGTTATCGAGCCGAGAAGCTCCTCACCGACCTCAACCGCGTCCCGGGTTATGACCACATCATCGGCATCACCACCCGCGACATCTCGACCCGGAAGGGGAACATCCCGGATTGGGGGATCTTTGGCCTGGGTCACATGCCCGGCAAATCCTGCGTGATCTCGACGTTCAGGCTCAACCGAAAGGTCGAGCGCGTGTCTCCACAAGAACGCCTCACCCGAGTGGTTTTTCACGAAATCGGATACACGCTCGGCCCGCCCCATTGTCCAATCAAGACGTGTCTCATGGCCGACGCTGAAGGGACGATCGCGTCGGTTGATCTGGGCAAAGACTTCTGTAGTTCTTGCCGCAAAAGGGCCATACGCTCCGCGAGATGATCGACCTTAGCGATAGCCAGAACCGTAGCGCTCACGATAGAGCTGGTAGATCTTTTCTTGCTCCGAAAGTCGGTTCTGGATGAGAATCATTTCTCGGGTTTTGGTAATCATCCCGGCGGGTGGCAAAGCGCTGACCACGAGAAGACCGACAATCGCCAAAAACGGAGCCCAAAACATCTTCGGGTTTCGCTTCGCCGTGCGCAAAGCTTGGAAAAGGAAGATCACGAGAGCCACAACCCCGACGACAAGAAAGATAACATCCGAAGTCGCATTTGAACCAGCGGCAAGGAACTCGGCGTACTTCTTGAAAAACTCGCTGCTCTGATAGGCACCAAGCGCGCACAATCCGAAAACCACGATCTGGTGGATCTTCTGTTCTCGCTCGTTCAATTCGAAAGTACTCATGATTCACTTATTTTACGGGAAAATTCACGATAGGGATGCAAGGCTCCCTTTTGGACTCTCAGTGAGCGTCTTGGCGGGAAGAGCCTTGAACTTTCAAACCTCCAGGCCTACCACCCGCCCCAGAGAGGCTCAGTGGCGACGTCAAAAGTCCCGATGCAGATCGAATTGGAAACGAAACGGATATTACAAAACGTAATAACAACATGCTCTCTCTGATTGCCGCGACCGCCCTTAGCCCCACGCTTCTCGTGCTCAACAAAGGCACCGACACCGTTTGGCTGATTGACTTGAAAACAAGTGAGAAAAAGGAGCTCAAAACCGGCCCGAATCCCAACGAAGTGATCGTCTCGCCCGACCAAAAGACGGCCGCGATCAGCGAAATGGGGGGCAATGGCCGGCCCGCAGGAAAGACGATCACCCTGATTGATCTTCCCACGAAAACGATCACCCGGACGATCGACATCACCCCCCACGGGGCACCGCACGGGATCCACTGGCTCAGCAACGACCGCCTCGTTTTCACGAGCCACGTGAGCGATAGCATCAACGAACTCGACCTGAAGACGGGAAAGATCGTGCGCACGCTCCCCACCGAACAAAAGGGCACCCACCTCGTCGTGTTCTCACCCAAGAACGACCGGGCTTATGCGGTCAATGCCCACAGCGGGAGCGTGACCGCCTTTGATTTCACGAGCGGCAAGATTCTCAAGCAGATCACCTGTGGAAAGGGCGCAGAGGGCATCTCCATCTCGGCGGACGGAAAGTGGGTCGCTTGCGGCAATGTCCACGCGGGCGACGTGAGCATCATTGACACCACGAAGCTAGAGGTTGTTCACACCATCCCCGGCGTAAGCTTGCCCATTCGGACCATCTTCACCAAGGACGGCAAGCACCTCGCGATCAGCAGCGTCGGGACCGGCGCTCTCGAGATTTATGATGCGAAGTCGTGGAAGAAAGTCACGAGCGTTGATCTGAAGCAGAAGCCCATGGCAAAGCCGGAATACCAAGGTCAATATCCCGCGCCGATGAACCTGTGGCAGACGAAAAACGGCCGAATCTACGTCGTGCTCGTCACCTCCCACGCTGTCGCCGAAATCGACGCCCAGACGTGGAAGGTGGTCAAAACCTACGACACCGGCGACCTCCCCGACGGGCTGTCGGTCAGCGAAGCCTAACTTATGGTTGTTCGGCCCCTTCCAGGTCGAAGTTCGTGTTCAAGATCAAGTAGTCGTCGGTGCCCACGTAGTTGTCACCCGTCAAGTCAGCTTCGGCGTCGAATCCCGCGTCGCCAAGCTGCTTGTCAAACGCCGTGTTGATTCTCAGGTAGTCGTCGGTGCCCACCGTGTTGTCTCGGTTCACGTCGCCATTCTTGAGCCTGACGTTCACGAAATTGTTGCCGGTGCTCAGGTTCACTCCGACCAATCGCGCCAAGTGGTTTCGGCTTTTCACCCAGACCTGGTATTCCGTCCCCGGCACGTTGAACTGCAACGCAGAATTCGCGAAGGGAAGCGTGGTGTTAAACGTCAGCCGATTGCCGTCGTTATTGATGGGCTGAAGAATGATCGTGATGGGCGTATTCGTCTTCACCGTGTCTTCAAGCGTGATGGGAAGGGTCAAGACACGGGTCGTGTAGTATTCAATCTTGCGCTCCCAATAGCCGCGACCGTAGGTGCTCAGCCGAAGCCACTTGGTGCCGTCCGTGCGGCGTGTGAGCACCATTTGGTTGCAATCCACGACCTGGGGAAGTCCCTGCATAAATTTGTACCAAGTAGTGCCCCCATCGTCTGAGCGCACGACACCGGTAAGCGTCGTCATGAAGAGAATGTTCGGGTTATCGGGGTCAACCAAAAGGTGCCGGAACGGGGTGTTGGGAATGATCGTTGCCAGGTTCCCGGTCACGTTGCTCCAACTCGCCCCTCGCGTCGAGCTCAAGAAGGCCCGCGTCGGAGTGGCCGCGCCGGTCGTGTAGTAAACGTAGTCACTCAGATACCGATCGGCAAACACGATCCCATCGTTCTTCGTGGACCCGGTGGGCAAAGGCGGTGTGCGATTGGCCCAAGTGGCGACGCCAGGAATGCCCGTCAGATAGAAGACCCGGTAGTCTCCCCAAGCTTGGGCATACCACCCGAATGTCCCACCCGGAACGGCATCCACCCATCGAACGCTGTACGGATCACCGTTGTCATAGTTGGGCAACCCGGTGGGATGGAGCTTGATCCACGTCGGACTCGCCGCCGTGACGTCCCGGTAATACACAAATTGCCCCGAACCGGTGTAAAGATACTTCGCCGTCGCCGGGACAGGGTCAAATAGCATCGACGGTGCCCAGTCGGTGGGAAGCGGGGCGGTGATGAAGTTCCAGTTCACGCCTCCATCGGTGGTGACAAGCCTCTGATAAGCCGCGCCTGCCGAGTAGGCAATGTGGTCGGGATTGACCGACGAGAAACTACCCGGGCCACCGTCGCCCGCCCAGAGCGTGCTTCTCAGAGGGGTGGAGGCGTCGGAGTCGATGATGATCTGCCCATTGTCTTGCAGGCCGGTCATGAGCTTGGTTTCGTCGAGCTTCGAGCCCTCGATTGTATAGCTCTGCAGGTTGGCGAGGCCAATGGTGTTGAGCGTGCCATCGGGGGTGTTCGTCCCTGTATCAAAAGTGTAGAGCCCGCCGTCATTACACAGGTAAGCAAGCTCTGGGTCGGTCGTGCTGAACTGGATATTGGTGAAGTCGGCGTGCCCACCGTCCACGTCCTTCCAGATCGGCACAGCCGCCGTCGCATTTTCGCACTTTGTCAGGCCACCCATCCCCGCGAGAACCCGATTCGGATTAAACGGGCTGACCGCAATGGTGGTCGTATGGAAAGCTTGACCCCAACTGATGGTGTCCGTGTTTTGAATCTTCGTCCAGTTATCGCCATAGTCGGAAGAGCGGTAAATCCCGTTAAAGCCGCCGGATACTCCTTCGATGAGGCAATACACAAAGTTGGGGCTGCTTTTTGCGTAGTCAATCGAAACCCGCCCCATGGTTCCCGTGATGCCGGTGTTTTTTGCCGTCCAACTGACGCCATTGTTCGTGCTGCGGTAAAAGCCGCTAGCCTGCAACCCCGCGTACCAATAGGTCGGGAACGTGGTGTCTTGGACGAGGTCGGTCGTTCGGCTCACCATCGGTCGGGTCCAAGAATTTCCAAAATTGGTCGTCCGGAAGACACCGGCGTCGGTGGCGAGTAAGACCGTATTCCCGGTGGCGTCGGAGATGTCGCGTACGGCTTCGTAGCATGCTGAAGGCGTGATCCCGCTTGGCAACGTGAGCTTTTCCCACGTCGCGCCCTGGTCGATGGTTCGATAAACTCCCGTGCCCATGTAGCGCGATTGGTTTCCGGTTCCCACGATAATCTTGCGCGAATCATTCGGGTGAACGACAAAAGCCCCCACACTCGGCGACCCGGGAAGGTTGTCGCCGATGGGCACCATGAACGCAAAAAGCGCCACGATAACCGATTTCCAAAGCCCGCCCGAATCCGCCGCGACAAA
>Ga0209573_1004310_pt1 | contig 14210 bp, 17 predicted proteins | sample TNRBio252014_DNA_FD_185870 | JGI IMG/M metagenome (GOLD analysis project Ga0209573, IMG submission 185870) | Wastewater treatment Type I Accumulibacter community from EBPR Bioreactor in Madison, WI, USA - TNR Reactor_6/25/2014_ DNA (SPAdes)... | ecosystem: Engineered > Bioreactor > EBPR >...
CAGTGGTTGGGCTATAGCCGCCAGAACGGTGCGACGTTACGGGAACAAGCTGAAACCTTTGCGTTGCCGTTGGCGCTGGCCGTGTGCGATGCGGCGGAGTTGACGGCCGCCAAGCCGATGCCGGTGACTTGGACGGTGGGTCAGCGGTTGGGCTTTGAGGTGTTGACGTGTCCGGTCAGCCGGCGTGAAACCGAAAAGGATGTGTTTTTGCGCCGAGTGGAGATGGCCAAGTCAACAGATTCGCCGGTGAATCGGGCGACGGTGTATGGCGAATGGCTGGTCCGACAGGTGGATGGAGCGGCAATGCTGGAGTCGGTGCAGTTGGCGGGCTTCCGATTGGTGCGATTGTTGCGCCGTTCGCAGCGGACAGCGACCCAGGAACGGCGTTTTGGACGACCGGTGGTATTGCCTCAAGCGCTATTGCGTGGCGTGATGACCGTGCGGGATGGAGCGGCGTTTGCGGCGCTGCTGGCGCGGGGAGTCGGGCGGCATCGGGCGTTTGGCTATGGCATGTTGTTATTAAGGCCGCCGACATGAGCTTGTTGGTGGGACGACTGGGGTTGGCGGCATCGCGGATTCCGCAGGTGGACCGGCATGGTTTGATCTGGCTGGAGCGTGGGGGATTGACAGTCGAGGATGGAACCTTGCGGTTCCGTGCGGCGAAGTCGGATACCTTGGAGTCGGGCGATTATGCGGTGCCCTATCAGGGGGTATCGATGATTCTATTGGGGCCAGGGTCAACCGTGAGCCATGATACGTTGCGGTTATTGGCGCGACATGGGACGTTACTGGCGGCAGTCGGCGAAGGTGGGGTGAAGATTTATACCGCGCCGCCCTTGGGGCCGGGATCGTCAGCCGTGGCGCGGGCGCACGCCCGGTTGTGGGCGGATGAGAAGGCGCGTCTGGATGTGGCGCGGCGGATGTATGCATTCCGCTTTGGGCGGATTTTGCCGCATAGGGAAATTGAGGTGCTGCGTGGGATTGAAGGGGCGCGAATGAAGGAAACTTATCGGATTGCGGCGGAACAACAGGGGATTCCGTGGCAGGGCCGCCGATACAACCGACAGAATCCAACCGGCGCAGACATTCCGAATCAAGCCCTTAACCATGCAGCAACCTTTGTGGAATCGGCAGCGGAAATTGCAGTAACGGTGGTGGGAGCACTGGCGCCGTTGGGTTTCATTCATGAAGATTCGAGCAACGCGTTTACGCTGGATATTGCGGATTTGTACCGGGCGGAATTGACGGTGCCATTGGCGTTCAGTGTGGCCAAACGAGCACTGGCGGATTCGGAGTTGCTGTTGGAGCGGGCGTTACGCAAGGAAGCGGCGCAACAATTTCGTAAGCAGCAGGTGATTGCGGGGATGATTGATCGTGTGAAGGAGTTACTTCGTGTCAATGACGATGGTAGTCACTCGTAATGTCTCGGATCGCATCCGGGGCTTTCTGGCTTCATCAATGCTGGAGTTGGGGCCAGGGGTGTACAGTGCGCCGCGTTTGTCAGTGGCGGTACGGGAGCGCATTTGGGATGTAGTGTCGGAGTGGTTTTTGTTGGAGCGTGAGGCATCGGTGGTGATGGTGTGGGCGGATTCCCAGGTACCCGGTGGGCAGAATGTACGGGTGCTGGGTGTGCCGCCCGTGGAGCTTGTGGAGGTTGATGGGTTGATTGTAACTCGCCGACCCTTGAAGCCTGAAAAGCCGATTGAAACCGTAGGAGGTTTGGTAGAGGACTAGGGCGTGTCGTCAGTTAAGCCATATGGCGGAGGCGGCGAGATGAACTGCGGCGAGGAAGTTCCGTGCGGTTTTATCGTAGCGGATGGCAATGGCGCGGAACTGCTTCAGTTTACAGAAAAAGTTCTCGATCAGATGGCGTGACTTATAAAGTTCTTTGTCGTAATCACGCTGGATTTTGCGGTGACGTTTGGGCGGAATGACCACGGTCTTTCCTGCCTGCAAAAGTGGCGTGATGACGCGATCATCAGCATCATAGCCTTTGTCGGCCAGTACCGTTTGCGCCTCAACGAGCGGCAACAGAACATCCGCTCCATCCAGATCACAGGCTTGGCCTGGCGTGAGCGCAAAGCCAATCGGATTGCCCAGGGCATCCACCGTGGCGTTGATCTTGGTGCTTAATCCCCCTTTGCTTCGCCCCATGGCTGGGTCTTCGTCACTTTTTTTGAGCGCCCGCGCTATGTTGATGGGCACGCACAATCGTGCTGTCGATCATCGCGTATTCGTGATCGGCATCGCCAGCCAAGTGCTTGAATATCTTCTCCAAGACGCCGCTTTCAGCCCATCGGCTCCAGCGTCGGTGCGTATTCTTCCAATCGCCAAACCGTTCTGGCAGATCACGCCAAGGCACTCCGGCTCGATACCTATAAAGAACAGCATCTACAAACAGGCGGTTATCGGCCGCCGTACCGCCAACATGCCCTTCCCGCCCCGGAAGAAAATCTTTGATCCTCTCCCATTGATCGTCTCGTAACGCATAACGTTGTACCATGCTGCTTCTCCGTTCAAGCCGATCTTCCATGAATCACACTTTACCTGCTTTGCGAATCTTCTAACTGACGACACGCCCTAGGCTTGCGTTCCTTAAAAATTTGTTTTATGAAGGAGTTATGCACTAGTTTCCCCCGTACACGCGGGGATAGACCTCGGCCGGCCTGAAACCGCCGTCTGTGGCAGTTGTTTCCCCCGTACACGCGGGGATAGACCTGGCCTTTGGCGGCTATTCCGCTTAATCATCCAGTTTCCCCCGTACACGCGGGGATAGACCGTGGGGATACAGTACAGGTAATGTCGTAAACGGGTTTCCCCCGTACACGCGGGGATAGACCCCCACACTAGACGACCTTCGGTGCGCTTACGCTGTTTCCCCCGTACACGCGGGGATAGACCTCATCAAGGTTTTCTGTGACTGCATGATTCAGGGTTTCCCCCGTACACGCGGGGATAGACCCAGCGGGACCGGGCGGACACCTTGACCTTGACCGTTTCCCCCGTACACGCGGGGATAGACCGCGCCTTCCTCCTACGTGCATGGCCGGCGAGCTGTTTCCCCCGTACACGCGGGGATAGACCCGCGAGGGGATTCTGTCGGCATGGCGGAGTGGCGTTTCCCCCGTACACGCGGGGATAGACCTCCGGTTTCCCATTTGAATGCGTAGCTTTTGTAGTTTCCCCCGTACACGCGGGGATAGACCCCGGGGTTTCTTTCGTCCAGCCGTAGTCTTTTGGTTTCCCCCGTACACGCGGGGATAGACCTCCCCTCGCTGATGACTCGGGCACGAAGCATGGGTTTCCCCCGTACACGCGGGGATAGACCTGTCAGAGATGGGCTTGAGCTTGCTACTCCAGTGTTTCCCCCGTACACGCGGGGATAGACCTTGCAGGTTGTTACCGGTGGCGAAGAGAGTCAGGTTTCCCCCGTACACGCGGGGATAGACCCTGCCAAATTCTCACCGAAGGCTTTGACTTTCCGTTTCCCCCGTACACGCGGGGATAGACCATAGGATGGCATCAATGCACTGCCATTTCGGGAGTTTCCCCCGTACACGCGGGGATAGACCCGGACGCGAATATCTTGCGTCGAAAGCGCTGGAGTTTCCCCCGTACACGCGGGGATAGACCCCGGCAATACCAGCGCCCGCGCCTGCCGCGAAAGTTTCCCCCGTACACGCGGGGATAGACCTATCCGGCAGCACTTCTGCCGTGATACTACCGCGTTTCCCCCGTACACGCGGGGATAGACCCTCCTATGTTTTTTGTTGACAACGCGGCCTCAAGTTTCCCCCGTACACGCGGGGATAGACCCGATTTGGCCAGCAGTCAAGGAGAGAATGAGCGGTTTCCCCCGTACACGCGGGGATAGACCCAGCACCTACGCTAGCATGATTTTTCCGGCGTGGTTTCCCCCGTACACGCGGGGATAGACCTTGCAGCGAGTAGGCGTAGATAGTAGATCATGGGTTTCCCCCGTACACGCGGGGATAGACCTACGTCGCTCGCAAGATCGATACCTATCGGGACGTTTCCCCCGTACACGCGGGGATAGACCTTCGAGCGGGGGCCGCAAGGCGGAATGGCATCGGTTTCCCCCGTACACGCGGGGATAGACCAGCGGCTGGTAATCGGGTCCACACGAAGCCGACGTTTCCCCCGTACACGCGGGGATAGACCTTGATCAGTATGCAGGACGCGGCGGCACGGCACGTTTCCCCCGTACACGCGGGGATAGACCTGTTCGGCTGTGGCGGCGCATAGCTCAGCTTGGGTTTCCCCCGTACACGCGGGGATAGACCCGGTCTTGATCGTTCCGCACTCGCACAGGGCGCGTTTCCCCCGTACACGCGGGGATAGACCTGCTGAGCACATGCCATTGCTGGCCGCCGTCAGTTTCCCCCGTACACGCGGGGATAGACCTGTCATTGCCGCGAGTCATTCGGCAGAACTCGCGTTTCCCCCGTACACGCGGGGATAGACCTGATGAAAAGACAGGCCCTCAGGATAAGAAACAGTTTCCCCCGTACACGCGGGGATAGACCCATTGAAGGAAAAGCAGACTAGGGCGTCGAACAGTTTCCCCCGTACACGCGGGGATAGACCTGCTGAGCACATGCCATTGCTGGCCGCCGTCACGTTTCCCCCGTACACGCGGGGATAGACCCGAATCGGTGAAGGAATTCGGGCAGATCGCATCGTTTCCCCCGTACACGCGGGGATAGACCCGCCTTTATCGCAAGTTTCATTCTGAACTCCGTGTTTCCCCCGTACACGCGGGGATAGACCCGCGGCGATATCCCCAGGCTGATGATTTTCCTGGTTTCCCCCGTACACGCGGGGATAGACCGCATCAGGGGACGCTGACCGGCGATGATGTGCCGTTTCCCCCGTACACGCGGGGATAGACCCCTCGCTTGCGCCACCACTCGGCGACGCGGGCAGTTTCCCCCGTACACGCGGGGATAGACCCCGCCCGCCGCGCCACCCCACCGCCCGGCGCCGGTTTCCCCCGTACACGCGGGGATAGACCTTAGGGCGTCCAGCGAAGAGCGCGCTAGAGAAAGTTTCCCCCGTACACGCGGGGATAGACCTCTGGGATTGGTACAAAGCCGACTTTTTCACGCGTTTCCCCCGTACACGCGGGGATAGACCTGCCCGCAGTGCCGTCACCGTAGCTTGCGATAGGTTTCCCCCGTACACGCGGGGATAGACCCGCCACGCCCTACGGAATTAGCGTTGACCCGGCGTTTCCCCCGTACACGCGGGGATAGACCCGCGCCGATGACCGGGATGGTATTGGATGGTTCGTTTCCCCCGTACACGCGGGGATAGACCCCACGGTTGATGCAATTTCTCGAAGACTTCACGGTTTCCCCCGTACACGCGGGGATAGACCCCGCAGGGCTTCCCGCATCCTGACCCAGCCGATGTTTCCCCCGTACACGCGGGGATAGACCTTGGCCAGCCTGTTCGAGGCGGTACGAGCCGCCGTTTCCCCCGTACACGCGGGGATAGACCTGCGCGAAGCAGTTGCACTTGGTCCGCATGCCCGTTTCCCCCGTACACGCGGGGATAGACCCGCGGGGCATGGAAGGCGTCTTCCATCGTGTCAGTTTCCCCCGTACACGCGGGGATAGACCCGAAGCGGCCTTGCGCCGCCAGTTCAACGCCATGTTTCCCCCGTACACGCGGGGATAGACCTTGGCTATGGTTGATGCAACGGTTGAACTGTTGGTTTCCCCCGTACACGCGGGGATAGACCCAACGAGCAGGCCCCAGAATTTCCACCTGCAACGTTTCCCCCGTACACGCGGGGATAGACCGCAATCAGCGGCAAGCGGGACAAAACGGAAGCCGTTTCCCCCGTACACGCGGGGATAGACCTTCGGCCAGCCGCGCGACTTGTCGGTCCAGGTCGTTTCCCCCGTACACGCGGGGATAGACCCCAGCGACGCACGGGCAAAGTATTGCTCGGATCGTTTCCCCCGTACACGCGGGGATAGACCCTCATCGGAGGTCGCCAGCTCTCCCCATTGTCGGTTTCCCCCGTACACGCGGGGATAGACCTCGGTTTCGATATGCCGACGCAGATCGTCGGCCGTTTCCCCCGTACACGCGGGGATAGACCTCATGAGCGGGCGCTGTGGCTCAGTCGATTTCAGTTTCCCCCGTACACGCGGGGATAGACCTGGATACCTCTGGATCCGGATAGGATTATTGCGGTTTCCCCCGTACACGCGGGGATAGACCCAAGACTTGGCCCAATTCGCGGCCGGCGTCAACGTTTCCCCCGTACACGCGGGGATAGACCCGCCGACTCCGCCTGAATATTCCCCGCAAATCGGTTTCCCCCGTACACGCGGGGATAGACCCCAAGCGGGACGGATGACGGCCTATGACGTCGCGTTTCCCCCGTACACGCGGGGATAGACCCGAGCTGGTGACCAGCTTGATGCTGGTATCCATGTTTCCCCCGTACACGCGGGGATAGACCTACTGCTGCGAGCTGGCGCTATTGGAGGTTTCCGTTTCCCCCGTACACGCGGGGATAGACCTGAGGACGGATGCAGCATCGTAGTTCTCACGGAGTTTCCCCCGTACACGCGGGGATAGACCCCAGCATGACTGTGGACTTTGGCATCACGACCGGTTTCCCCCGTACACGCGGGGATAGACCCCAGCCGTTCGGCCAGTTCCGCGCGATCGATCAGTTTCCCCCGTACACGCGGGGATAGACCTTGATCATCGAGACGGGAGGTCATGGCCGGCCCGTTTCCCCCGTACACGCGGGGATAGACCTTACCAGGCTGCGGCGAAAGCATTTGGGCCGTGGTTTCCCCCGTACACGCGGGGATAGACCCGGTGACTGGCTGGACATCGGCCCGTTTCGGCTGTTTCCCCCGTACACGCGGGGATAGACCCTTCTGGCCCACCGTCTTTGTCTTGGCTTTGGTGTTTCCCCCGTACACGCGGGGATAGACCCGCGGCCTCGACGGCTTTTCCCGGCCGCACCAGGTTTCCCCCGTACACGCGGGGATAGACCCTTCTGGCCCACCGTCTTTGTACTGGCTTTGGTGTTTCCCCCGTACACGCGGGGATAGACCCTGGGAAGAGATTCTTCGTGCGGTTGTCGAGACGTTTCCCCCGTACACGCGGGGATAGACCCTGATGCTGCGAGAGGGTGTGCCGGTCAGGGTCGTTTCCCCCGTACACGCGGGGATAGACCTGATGCAGAACGGCGGTGGCGGGAACTTGCTTAGTTTCCCCCGTACACGCGGGGATAGACCCTGCGATCCGCTCAGCTCGATATGCAGCTCGCCGTTTCCCCCGTGCCAAGCCGGGGGGCTTGTTCGCGACCCTGCCCTGTGCGCCGCCTGATGCGCGCCAGGGTGCGCTACGCCGCGATCCTCACCCGGTCCCTTCGGGCTGCGGCTTCCGGTCGCGCCCTGGCGCGCGGCGGCGCGTCCGGTCCGATCTGGATTAAGGCGCGCTGCATGAACACCGTAGAGCTTGGACGCTTGGTTCCCAGATTGACCCACCCAGGTAGAAGCGAGAGGGGTTGTTTAGTCTTCAGGGGCGCGGAGGGGGAGAGGAAGTGGGTCGGACTGCTTATGCCGCGCAAGATCGACTGAAGTACCTGAACCGCACACGAACAACGAGCATCGAGGAAATCAGCAGGAGGGATCGCGATAGATGGTTATCCCTGGAGATTCGTCCAGTCCCTGGACGGCCGCTCCCAGCGGCCTACGCGCCATCCATGGCGCTTTGCGTGGGACTAGATAACCCGGTAGCCGAGGCCAAGCGCCAAGCCGTTTTTCACGGCGCGACCCGGCCAGCGGCAATTGAAATGGTTATCACCGATCCCGGTCAACGTCGAAAACCTCGGAGTGTTGCCGGCCACGATCAAGCCGGTCCAACCGCCCGATTGATCGCCAGCCGATTCACCCTCGCCCGGCGTGTGGCCCCGCCGTCCGTCCGGTTAGGGTATACCTCAGGTTGGCGTCAGGACGGCGGTGATCGGAACGTCAGAATAGGGTTGATTCTCGGATTTATTGACATTCGCCCATGAGGGTCTTAGAGTTGGTTGGACACTTTTCGGAGTTTTCGACATGCAAGGGCAGCGAGTGGGCTATGTCCGGGTCAGTAGCTTGGACCAAAACCAGGAGCGGCAGTTGGATCGGGTGGCGGTGGACAAATTGTTCGAAGATAAAGCCTCCGGCAAAGACGTTGATCGACCGGCGCTGGAGGCGCTGCTCGTCTTCGTGCGCCAGGGTGATACAGTGGTGGTGCACAGCATGGACCGGCTGGCGCGGAACCTGGACGACTTGCTTCGGCTAGTGCGGACGCTTACCGGGCGGGGCGTGTGCATTGAGTTCGTCAAGGAAGGGCTGACATTTACCGGCGAGGATTCGCCGATGGCGAACCTGATGCTCTCGGTGATGGGCGCATTCGCCGAATTCGAGCGCGCTCTGATCCGGGAGCGTCAGCGTGAGGGCATCGCGCTGGCGAAGCAGCGCGGGGTTTACCGTGGCCGCAAGCGGGCGCTCTCGTCCGAGCAAGCCGCCGAGCTACGCCGGCGCGCGGCAGCCGGAGAAGTCAAAGCCCAACTGGCGCGGGCCTTCGGCATCAGCCGCGAAACGCTTTATCAAACGCTCCGGTCGCCGGTCGTGGACGAAGCCTGATTCGCGAGTGAACGCCGCGCCGAGATTGATCACGATCCCGCCGAGACCACGCCCGAGCGGTCGAGGATTGGGGCGCGATTCAGCAGGTTGAATAGCGACGGGTATGGAACAAGCGGGATACCAAGGCAATTCGGCGCATCAAGCAATCCTTGACCTGGGCAATTTGCCCTAATATTTCTCTCGAAGGCCGGGCGCATTGCCCAGGTCAAGACCGGAGAAATCTCGATGACTCAGACCCAAACCGATGCCACCATTACCGCCCAGCTTGTTTCCGAACACGAACGTATGGGTTTCATGCCCAGACTGTTCGGACGCCACTACATACAGGGGGAGTGGCTCGTCTATGACTGGATGCGGCACCTCTCCAGCGAATACAAAGGGGGCTATTGGGACTTTTATGAGTTAAGTAATGGCGGGGGATATCTAGCGCCTCGTCGGGAAGGAACATTTAAAATGGCGTGTGCAGGCAACTGGTTCGAGGGGGAGGTTTCCGCCGACGCAGCGGGCATCATCGCCACGCTGTACGCGCTGAATGGATTGGCGAACCGGACGGAGGATGACGCGATCATCGAGCGGTACTACCAGCTAGCCAATTTCGCGTATGAGCACGCCGAGAACGGGAAGATTGCAGCGGCCATCGACTGACCTGGCGCAAACCGCCTAATCCCCCGGCTGATCGTCGGGGGCATCGCCGCCGCCAAGGAATCCCTCATGGCTCTTATTGCATTCCGCTTACATCCGAACTTCCAGTTTCCGGTACTGTGCCATGCCGATGGCCGGGCAAAGACTTTCGCAAACCGGGCGCAGGCGCAAGCCGCCGCCTCACGCCACGGTGGAAACGTCTGGCAATCCCCACTCAGTCGGGTATTTTTCGTGCGGGCCGCCGAGACCGCTCTTATTCTCACCGTGGGACGAACCGATGAAACATCCTCAACAGGAGATCCGCCCTGAATGCTTGACCTTACCCGATGTCTGGGCGCCTCCCACTGGCGCGGAAATCCGTGAGGTGTTGCGCCGCGCCCGGCTCACCGGTGGCGGGGCGGCTCGTGCCTTGGCACTCGGCAAAGGGGGCGACCGCACCGTGCGGCGCTGGATCGGTGAGGAATCACACATCCCCTATGCCGCATGGGCCATTCTGTGCGATCTAGCTGGGATGGGGATCATTTGGCGGGTGGAATGCCAACCGGATCGTATCCGATCCGATTGATTGATTGAACGGTCTTGGTCTGTATCACTCCAACGCGATCATTCAGCCCAGACCACCTCAATCAAAGCAGCACCCCTGCCAACTCCGGCCGCTCATCCCACAACCGACCCGCTAGCAATCGGCCGTTGGCTTTCTTGTCACGGCGGATTCCGTCCGGTCCCCAGGTGCCCCATTGCTTGAAGGTGAACGCCACACCCACAGCCCGGCATCGATCCCGCACCGACAAGGCCCATTCTTCACGCATCCGGCGAGCCGCCGGGCCGGACTCGCCGCCGACGATGACCCAATCGATACCGAGCGGGTCCAGCAGCCCCAGGTCTTCCAGCAGCGGCTCCACCGACAGGAAGCGGACACGAGCGGGTACCCGGCGCAGGTGCGCGATGCGTGGCAACCCATGGCGGCGATCCTCGACCGTGACGCCCAACCAGACGTTGGGCGGGACAGGGCGGTTCGCGAAGAAATCGGGCAGCCGTTCGGCGCGTTTGGTCAGGAGTTGATAGGTATGCCGGGGCGTGCGGTGCATCGTCATCAATACCCGGTCGATGAACGCATCGGGCACGTCCTCGTGAAACAGGTCCGCCATCGAGCAGATGAAATAGAGGGTGGGTTTCTTCCGTCCGAGCGGTTGATCGAGGCGGCCATCATGCAAAGTCAGATCGAAGCCCCTGGCATAACCCGGCGCGGCCATCGCCTGGAGGCGTAGCGCCATCCGTTCGGCGTAACAGTGCTTGCAGCCGGGCGACACCTTGGTGCAGCCCGTGACCGGATTCCAGGTTTGTTCGGTCCATTCGATTTTGCTAGTACCCATGGCGGTCTGTGCTTCTGTCAGAAGCCAGCGGGGGAACGCGGCGCGGCCAAGGCGATTCTAATTTAGGGGAATTCCACCATTTTAATTCCCTCGAATTCGGGGGAATTAAACCAGACCGGCCGACTCACTCCAGCGCCAGCACCAAGCGTTTGCCCAAAGCCGCCGCCGCCTTTTCCAGTTGCCGCAGGGTCGGGGAATGGCGGGGGTTTTCCAGCCGTTGCGCCGAGGGCCACGAGGTTTCCAAGGAGCGAGCCAGTTCGGCCAGCGACCGCTCCCCGCGTGCCCGGCGAATCAGCATGGCCGCCTGAGTCCGAGCGTCTGGGGCGATCAAATACATCCCTTCCCCGGCGGGAGACGGCTCGGGGATGGGCCGATTGTCGTCCAGCATCCAGCCCAAAATCCCCGACAGCGCCTCGCTGGCGTTGAACAGCGCCTCGTCCAGCGTTTCGCCGTCGGTCATGGCTCCTTCAACATCAATGAAGCGCACGAAGAAACCGCCGCTTTCTTCGGGCTCCAGCACGGCGGGATAACGGATTTCCATTGAATTCCTCACTTGAGCTTGACCCCAGTTTGTCGCGCGATGCCGGCGATCAATCCCGGTTTCAGATCGCGCTTGCCGTGAACGGGGATGGAAACCGATTGGTTGCCCTTCGCCATGACGTGGTGGCTGCCGTTGATTCGAGCGAGGCTCCAACCGGCGGCTTGCAGTTTCTTGATGACCTCGTTCCCGTTCATAAGCAATATGATATATCAATATAAGTATATCTTCAACAATCTATTTCATTAGGACCACCATTCAGTCGTGCCGCCCATCATTCAAGCCGCCCGGTGTTGATCCCGTTGGTTCAGTTCGGCCACATCCTTGACCCCGACCGGTGGCCGCCAGTCGCCACACGTTCCTCGCAGTTCCCGAATGCGCGCAATTTGCCGGTCGTGGCCGGCGTCGGTTTCCGTCTGCTTCTTTTCGGTCGATTCGTTGTCCCGCACCACCACCACCGTGTCGGCGTGCAGCAGCAGGGTTTGCACGGTCGGGTTGTCCAGGAACAACCGGACCCCAGCCCCACCACTCACCAAGGCCGTTGGTGGCGTCTTGCCGCGCCGGATGGCCAGATCACGGGCCGCCAGCGCATCGACCCCGCCCTCCACGATCCAGACCACGCGCGGGTTGCCCGGCAGGATCGGCGGATAGGTTTTGTCGCTACCGGATAAGTCACGCTTGGGTTTATCGTCGGGACCGGGCGAGATCAACCGTTTGCTCACGTTGCGCAACCCACCCCCGGTATCCCGACCCACGAACAGTACCCCGCCCCCGGTGTAGCGTAGGAAACCCGAGCGTTCGGCATGATCCAGCGTGGCGGATGAAATCCCTCGTCCTTGCAAATAGACCCGCCCGGCCTGGCGGTCGGCGCGGGTCTGGGGCAGGCGGGCGGGACGGGTCCGTCGAGGAATAACGACGATCGGTTCCCGTTGTATTACCGGACCGGTGGTCAAGCGTTCGACGGCTTCCACGAAACCCAGGGACGGTTCGAGATCGCGCACCAGGGCGATGTTATCGCCAATGCCGTTGCCAGTCTTGTCACAGGCCACCCAATGTCCATCGTTTTTTTGGGTAATGCGGTAATGCTCATCTTGGCCGGCGCGAATGGATAAATGCCGACCTTCCTTTCTCACGGTAAACCCCATTCCCTCCAAATAGATTGTGGGATCGACTCGCTTCGATTCGACGATTCTGAGCGTATCTAATAGCATTACGGCCAAACCTCCATTGCAGAGAAATCCATTGGGGTTTGAGTAAATTATAGCGAAATAATTCGCCAGTTTCCTGCAAATATTCATTGACAGTATTATTTCATATAGGTATAATTATTTCAAATTAAATTTGTGTATTTCAAATAAAGAACCACGAAATGAATAAACAAAGCATGAAGTCAATAGAGCTTACACAGGAACAAACGGAATTCCATTTTCGCTGTAATGAAGCTGGCGGATGTTTGAAAAAAACAGCCAGGGACGGTTTTTGATCCACCGAATCGACGAGAGGAACACCACGATGCCTTATCTCTATCCGCGCGGCACCAAACGTTGGCGGCGACACGACGGCAAGAGCGACGTTCGAAGCTACCGCCCGTGTCGTGACTGGGAAGCCACCGCCGAATTGCTGGACGTACACCCCGTCACCGGACGACCGTTGATCGACTCGCCACAGTGGTGGATTCGTGAAGTGTTCGCCCCTCACCGACCGACCCATGCTTGATCGCCGAATCGCCGTTAAAACCACCGAGAGGACACCATCATGGAATTTCAATCTATCCCGCTTGAAAATCTGACCATCGCCAAGATCAACGCCCGCACCCACGGCGCGACCGAAGGCTTGGACTCGCTGGCTGCCAGCATTCGAGCACAAGGCGTGTTGCAACCGTTGCTGGTTCGGCCTTTGGACGAAGCCGAGGGCGCGGGTTTCGAGATCGTGGCCGGCCAGCGGCGGTTTCTGGCCTGTCAGCGATTGGCCCAGGACGTCCCGGTGGAACCCTTGCCGTGTTTGGTGTTGGCCGCGACCGACGACGCGGCGGCGCTGGAAATCTCGCTGGCCGAAAATATCGAACGCTTGCCGATGGAACCGCTGGACCAGCACGAGGCGTTCGCCAAGCTGGTGAAGCTGGGGCAAGGGGTGGCGGAAATCGCCGCGCGCTTCGGTGTGACCGAACGACTGGTGAAACAACGGTTGGCCTTGGCGGGCTTGATCGACGGGATCAAAGGCGAGGTTCGCAAGGGCATGGTCGGTTCCGCCGATACTCAACTCTTGGCGCTGGCGACCCCGAAACAACAACGGGAATGGATGAAGCTGTACCGGGACAAGTCGCGGTACGCGCCGCAAGGGGATCAACTCAAGGCGTGGTTGTTGGGCGGCGCGGCGATTTCGACCGAGGTGGCCCTGTTCCCCTTGGAAGACTACACCGGTCGGATCGTTGCCGACCTGTTCGGCGAGCAATCCTATTTCGACGATGCCGCCCAATTTTGGACCTTGCAAAACCAAGCCATCGCCGAGTTGCGGGAATCGCTCTTGGCGAAAGGGTGGGCCAAGGTCGAAGTGCTGGAGACGGGCCATTATTTCCGCGGTTGGGAGTACCAGCGCACCACCAAGCAGGATGGCGGTTGGGTGTTGCTCCTGCCGCAACGCAACGGCGAGGTGCTCGTTCATGAGGGCTACTTGCCGCTGAAAGAAGTCCAGCGACAAGCCCGGCGGGCGGCGGGCATCGAGGGTGGCGCGGCGTCGGACGAGGACGCGCCCAAACCCACCCGGAGCGAGGCCACTCACGCCTTGCAGAATTATGTTGCGATGCACAAGGCGGCGGCGGTGCGAATCGCCCTCGTGCAAAATCCCACCGTCGCCTTGCGGCTGGCGGTGGCGAGTCTGATCGGCGGTGCGGACAACTGGAGTGTTCGCGCCGACCGGACTCACCCGATGAATGCGACCATCAAGGCGAGCATGGCGACCGGCGCGGCATGG
>Ga0209573_1004312_pt1 | contig 14206 bp, 12 predicted proteins | sample TNRBio252014_DNA_FD_185870 | JGI IMG/M metagenome (GOLD analysis project Ga0209573, IMG submission 185870) | Wastewater treatment Type I Accumulibacter community from EBPR Bioreactor in Madison, WI, USA - TNR Reactor_6/25/2014_ DNA (SPAdes)... | ecosystem: Engineered > Bioreactor > EBPR >...
CAAAAACCGGCGCAATTTGCGTCGGCTTTCCAGTTTTGCGCACCGGTATCGGGCCTTCTGGCGGGCACCAGCCAAACACCGCCAGTACCGCCCCGCCCCTGAACACCTTCAGAGCCTGGGCCAGCGCCTGCACTGCGCGATGCTACTGCAAGGGCGAGAAAAACGCCGGTTTGACGATCTTGTTTTCCATTTTCTCGATGTAGCTTGCCGTTTTCGGGATGAAGGCCAGCCAATCCTTGTCGGCATAGAGCCGCTCGCGCCGCTCCTCCCGGTCGGCATGGCTGTCGTAGCGCCACATCATCATGATCTGGTTCAACATGCCGACCTCGGTATGGAACCAGCCGACAGACGGCCCGAGATACCGGCAGTGTATGTCGAAGCCCTCCTGATGGTAGAACTTCAGATACTCCTGCAACTTGCCGACACGGATCGTGTAGGTGCGGATTTCGAAGATCGCCATTCTCATGCCCCTCCCCGGATGGCCGGCAGGCGACGCGGCAGATAGCGCCCCTTGCCCACGGCATCGTCCACAAGCACGCGGTCCCGCATGATGAATGTGCCGCGAAGGACGGTGTGCACCACGCGCCCCTTGAACCGCACGCCCTCGTACAGCGAATAGCCTGCGGCCGATTTGAGGTCATCGAGCCCGAGGGTCCATTCCGCCTTGGGATCGACAATCGCGAAATCAGCATCAAGCCCCACCGCGATCGCCCCCTTGGCGTGGGACATACCCATCGCACGGGAGGCGTTGGTGGAGGTCAGTGCAGCGATGCGTGACAGCGGAATGCCCCGCTTGTGGTGCCCTTCGGTGAGCATCACCGGCAACATCGTTTCCAGCCCCGGGCAGCCGGGCGAAGCATCCCAGACCGATCCGGCCTTGCTCGACACGTCGCGGTGGATGTGATCGGTGCCGATGATGTCGACTGCCCCGTCGGCAATGCTTTTCCAGAGCGCCTCGCGATCAGCCTTGCTTCTGAGCGGCGGGTTGATCTTGCCGATGTTGCCGTGCCCCCACTCCTCGTCATGCGTGAGATAATGCGGGCAGGTCTCGATGGTGATCGCCGCGCCCGCCTGGCGCTGCATCACCCCCGCCTCCAGCGCGGCGGCAGAAGAGGTGTGCACGATATGGATGTGGGAACCGGCGACGCGCGCCAGATAAGCCGAGCGTTGCACCGCATCCGCCTCGACAAAGCCCGGTCGGGAGGCGTTCCAGGTTTTCAGCCCGCCCTTGCCATCCGGGTCGCGCGCTTTTTCGCGATTGCGCAGCACCCAGGCGATCTCGATCGTCTCTGGATGCGGGCAGACGACACCGTTCACCGCCGCCGAGGCTTCGCAGAGGCGGAACAGGAACCCGTCGTCGATATCGGGCAATCCAAGCCGCGCGCCCTCGCCGCCGCGGTTGTTCATGAAAATCTTGAAGCTGGGCACACCGTAGCGCGTCGCGTAGTCGCTGACGCCGGCAAGCTGGGCCTCGGTCGAAATCACGAAATGATAGCCGAAATCGATCCGGCTTCCGGCCTCGGTGACGGCCTTCACCTCATCGAACAGCCTATCGAACGGGTCGGTCGCCATCAGGTAGGGGATGAAGCTGGTCACCCCGCCCACGGCCGCCGCCGCCGTTTCCTGCGCCGCATCGCCCGGAACCCGCGGCCGGGAGATGTCCTTGCCATGCCCCAGATGCAAATGCGGATCAACCAGCCCCGGCAGGACGACAAGTCCGTTCAGATCGACGCGCTCCACCTTGGCCGACCCGAATTCGCAAGCGCCGATCGCAAGGATCTTGCCGCCCCGGGTCACGATATCGGTGACGACCGGCTCGCCCTCCGGCAGCACGACGAGACCGCCGGAAAAGAGGGTGATGGTCTCGCTCATGGCTCTCATCCTTCCTGTCTGCGTTGCGCCAGCGCGTTGGAAAATGCTGCAAAATCCATCGCCGCCCCTTCAAGAAAAAAGGATTCGAGTGAGCAGATCGCATCATCGTGCAGCGCGCGCCGCGCATTGGTTCTGAACTTGGCAAGCACGTCCGATCTCTGCCCCGGCCGGCTCGCATTGCCATAAACATCGTCGATCCGCGCACATAGCGTGCGGCCATCCTTGAGACGCACATCGATCTGCGCTTCGAACGCCTGAGGAAACCGGTTGGGCTCCAACGGCTGCCACCGGCTGCGCCGGGAAAGCGCGCGCACTGCGTCGGAGGCTTGGCCCCTGAAGGTATCGAGATCGACACGTCCCTCAATCAGCCGCGCCGCAACGACAATCGGCAGACTCCAGCGGGCGGCATGCCCGTCGGGCGGCGCAACCTTGAGCGACCACGGTTCGCAGACGATCGGCGCCGCGCCCGGCGCAATGCTCAACACCATGTCCTCGATGGCATCCGGCGCAGGGATCTCCGCCGCGATGGCGCCGGCCGCCTCGACAAACGGGTGCAGATAATGGCAGCAGGGCAGGAACTTGAACGCCACATCGGCCGAATGCCAGCGGCTGCCGAAGTCAGCAAGTTCGCTCTCCAGCCGTGTCGCGGCAGCGTCGTCCCGCGCGAAGGTCGCAAACAGCCCTCTTGTGCCTTCAATCGCCGTTTCAGGCCCCGTCAGCCCGCATCGGGCAAGTCTTGCGGCAAGAATGCCGGCATGCGCCGCCCAGCCGGGGTGCAGCGATTTGACCGATGAGCCGTTGGTCAGAAACTCGAACACGCCGGAGGATTGGCTGAGCGCGATGCCCATCGCATGGACCAAATCATCCTCGCTGGCGCCGTCCAGGTCCGCGGCGATCAACGCCGCCACCATGCTGCCGGCAACCGAGGTGATCTGGAAACCGTGGCGCTGGAAGCCGCCTTGCCCGGCAAGGCCGATGCGAATGAACACCTCATAACCGAACAGATAGGTCTTGAGCACCTGCTCAAGGTTCAGAGCGAGGCTTTGGGCCATGGCCAGAACTGTCGGCGCGAGCACGGCGCTGCCATGTACGATGGACGCGGTATGGGTATCGTCGAATTCCAGCGAGTGGATCAGGCCGCCGTTCACCAGCGCCGCCATCGCCGGATCGGCACAGCCCCCGCCGTTCAGAAAGCTGACAGCGCCGCGCTGCTCATGGCAAAATCGCGCATAGGGCACACCCTGTTCGAGCGTGCTGGCGGCAAGTCCCACCCCAACGACATCGAGAAGATGCAGTCGTCCCGCTTGCAGCACAGGTTCGGGAAGTGAGGCGCCCGACTGCGCGCGCCAGGCGCGGACAATCGCCCGGGACAGCGTCACGCCGCCGCCTCCTTGATCTCCTGCGATGCTGTCATGCCGGCAAGGCGGCCAAGCGCGATGGCCGTCAGCAGGCCGTTGCCGGAGGCATAGCCGAGAGCACCCTGCTTGCCCGAAATGCCTGCCGCCGCGCCGCCGCCGGCAAACAGGCCGGGGATCGCGGTCCCATCGGGCTTGAGAACGCGGGCAAACCTGTCAACCCTCAATCCGCCCTGGGTGTGGAACAGGCCGGGCACGACCCGGCAGCCATAGAATGGCGCCTTCATCTCGCCGAGGCCGAAAGTACTGCGCCCGAACGCATCCTTCGCCGCACCCGTCGCAGCTTGATTATAGGCCGCGACGGTCTGGGCAAGCTGCGTCCCATCCAGTTCGAACAGCGCTGCCAGCGCCGCGATATCGTCAGCTTTCTTGACGCCGCCATAGCGGACGAGTTCCATGAACTCCTCCTCAAGCGCGGCGATCTCGAAGATCTTCTGGTCGAATATGGCGAAGGCGAAATCGCCCTGTCCCAGCACCACCTTGGCAAAGCCGGAATAGCCGAGGCTTTCGTCGCCGAAACGCCTGGCATCTGCGCCAACCAGAATGCCGCCCTTCTCGATGGTGGTCCATGACAGCAGGCTGCCATGCGGATAGGCAACCGCCGCATATCCCTGGTACGCGCCCATGTTGGCCAGCGCCGCACCATATTTCAGGCCCCAGCGCAGCGCTTCGCCATGCGAGCCGAGCGCACCGAAATACTGCGCGCCAGCGATCTCCGGGCAATACTGCTTCACCAGTGCGGGATCGGCGGCAAACCCGTTGACCGCGAGAATGGTCTTGCGGGCACGGATTTCGAACAGACCTTCACCGGCGTTGACCTTGGCGCCGCGAACAACGCCGTGCTCGACGATCAGGTCCTCCACCGCATTGCCAACCGCCAGCGGAATGTCCCGTTTGGCAATCGCGGCAAGCAGGTCATCGACGAGATCCTGCCCACGCCGCGACACCGGCGCGTGCAGCCGCTGGATCGAATGGCCGATGTGCTTGTAGGCGGTGATCAGGGTCAGGCGCGCGCCTGCCGTATCCACCAGCCATTCCACCGTCTCGGCAGAAACCTCCGCCATACGCCTGACCAGGGCAAGATCGTCGGTTTCCCGGGCAATGCCCATCAGGTCTGCAACCATCCTGTCCGGCGAATCCTCAAGGCCCGCCGCCCGCTGGAAGCGCGAGTTCGCAGCCGGAACCGAGCCGGTGGAAAGCGAGGAGTTGCCGCCGGGGCGTTCGCGCTTTTCGACAATCGCAACGGAAGACCCGGCGTCATGCGCAGCAATCGCCGCGGCAAGCCCGCAGGCGCCGGCGCCGATCACGAGGACATCGACATCAAAGCTCATTGTGCTTTTCCCATCTCGGCCACAACGTCGCGCCACGGGCGCTGATCGTCCGCCGTGGACCTGAGCAGCCCAAGCAGCGGGGCAACCATGCCCGGCAGCTGCGTTCCGGCATTCTCTTCAAGCTTTTGCGCCAGCGTCGTCTCATCGAACGGCTGATCAGCCCCGCCCCGCGCGTTGAGGCAGGAGGCGCGGTGGCGTTGCCCATCCGTCATGATCCAGGTCACGGTGGCCGCTCGATCATTCGGCCAGGGTTCGAGCCTCTCCAGCGGTTTCAACACCACCTTGCGCCGAAGTTCAGCGATCGCCGGATCGATCCGCGCCGCGCTCGAAAACGCCGCCTGACCGCCGCTGGCCATGCGCGCCACCGCGGCTGCGGCATGCGGCATCGAGAATTTGGCCGCAAGCACGGTCTGCGGCTCCACGCCGGTCAGGGTCAACCCACGCGGATGCGTCTCCACCTCGATCGCGGCGATGGCATCACGGGCCGATGGACCGAGCCGCGAATGCAGGGCCAACGATGCCTCGATCATCGAATGGGCATACTGGCAGCAGGCAAAGATCTTGTGATACCCGTTGGCGATGGCCCAGCGGCCACCCAGCTCCGTGGTCAGTTCCTGCGGGCGACAGCCCGTGCCGAACGACACCGCAAAGACATCGTAGGCGGTTTCGGGAATGCCGGCGATCCCGGCCTCGGCCCAGGCCACGGCGCGAAAGGCGATGAAGCCGCTGGCCGCCGTCCAGGCGTTGCGGACCAGCGCTCCGTCGATGGCATGGCCATAAGGGCCGGCGAAGGTCATGCTGGCCGCGCCCGTCAGTGCCTTCAGGAAGGTCTCCGCATCGAGCCCGCGCAGCAGGCCCAAACCCGCCGTCGCCCCGATCGTCGCATAGGCCGCATGCGGGTGAACGGTCATCGTGGCGAACGGAAACGCTTCCGCGAACCGCGCGGTGATGTCGTAGGCAATCGCCAGCGCCCTCAGGACGGCCTCCACGCTCGCCCCGGTAGCTTCCGCCTCGGCCAGCAACACCGGCCAGATGCAGGCGCCGGCATGACACGGGGCAAGGCGATAGCCCTCGTCCAATTCGCACCACGTCGCCGCCATGCCGTTGGCGACCGCCGCACCGACACGCGACAGGCGCGGCAGGCCACGGGCAAAGACCGAGGCTTCCGCCCCCAGGGACGCGCGTTCCTCGACCTGACGAGCGGCTGCGACTTCCGGTTCGGTGGAGGCGGCGACGGCGGCGCCGAGATCGTCCAGCAACACCAGTGCAGCGCGCCGGCGCACCGGCTCCGGCAAGGCCTGCCGCTGCGCGGCAACAGCCCAGATGCAAAGCTCCCGCAGGGCCTGCGCCGAGAGGGCACGCAGGGCAGGATCGACGTCGGGCTTGAGGTTCAGAACCATTGCCAGAGATCCGCATGGGTCGACAGAAAGGCCGCGGTGCCGTCGAACACGATCGCACCCGACTTGATGATCACCGCATGATCGACGAGCTTCAGCGTCGCCGGCACGTTCTGCTCCACGACAATCAGGCCGGTGCCAAAGCGGGCATTCACCTCGCGCAGCCGGTCCATGACATTGCGCACGATCACCGGCGCCAGGCCTGTCGAGGGCTCGTCGAGCAGAAGCCACTTGGGCTGGGTCATCAGCGCCATGCCAAGGGCGAGCATCTGCTGTTCGCCGCCCGACATCGAGCCGGCGCGCTGGGCCCGGCGTTCGTTGAGCACCGGAAACAGATGGAACACCTCGGGCAGGAAATCCGACCCGAACGGCAGGCCGGCAATCTTGAGGTTCTGTTCTACCGAAAGGTTGGGGAACACGTTGTGCCCCTGCGGCACGAAGGCGATGCCCTTGGAGACTGTCTCCGGCACGTTGCCCTCCGGCAGGGCTTCCCCATTCCAGGTAATCGAGCCGCCGCTCTTGACGTGGGCGCCGATGATCGTGCGCAGAAGGGTTGTCTTGCCCGCGCCGTTGTGACCGAAGATGCCGACCTTCGTGCCGTTGGGAATAGACAGCGACAGGTCGCCGATCACCGTCAGCAGGCCGTAGCGGGCAACGAGGTTCCTGATCTCCAGCATGGTTCAGGTCCCGAAATAGAGTTCTGTCAGTTGCGGATCGGCGATCAGGGCCTCGACGGAGCCACGCGCCAGAACCTTGCCGGCGAACATGAACACGCCCTCGTCGCAGAGGTCTCGGATGAAGGCGACGTTGTGCTCAACCACGCAGATCGCCACCCCGCTCGCGGCAATGTCGCGCACCGCCTTCTGGATCAGGGCATAGGCCTGCCCCTCAACACCCGCCATCGGTTCGTCGAGCAGAAGGCAGCGCGCATCGTTCATCAGCGCGCGCGCAACGCCGACCAGTTTCTGCTGACCAAAGGTGATGTCGCGGATCGGCTGGTGCGCAATGTCGGCCAAACCGGTCCGTTCGAGAATGGCGAAAGCCTTGTCACGCGCCGCCCGCTCTGCCGCAGCGACATGCCCGGGACGAAAAATGAGATCGGTGAAGGTGTCGGCGCTGTAGACCTGCGGGCCGAGCATGAGATTGTCGAGCACCGACAGCGAGGCAAACAGACGCAGGTTCTGCCAGGTCCGGGCAAGACCCATGCGCGCGCGCGCGCGGATCGGCAGGCCGTTGATCTCCTGACCGTCAAGCATGATCGAACCGGAATCCGGCCGCACGACGCCGCACACCAGATTGAACAATGAGGTCTTGCCCGCACCATTCGGGCCGATCAGCCCGAGCACGCGCCCCTTGATCAGGCTGAGATCAATGTTGTCGGCAACGACGATGCCGCCGAACCGCTTGTTGAGCGCCGAAACCGTAAGCACGTCAGCCATCTGCCCGCTCCCGAGTGCTGCGTCCGGCCCAGATGTCCGGAGCGGCCAGAAGCCCTTGCGGCCGGGCAAACATGAACACGAGCACGAGGCCGGAGAACATCAATCCTTGAAGCGGGCCGAGAATGCTCGGCGGCAGGCCAAGAAAGGTGATCGCCTGCGGCAGAATCTGAAGCACGACCGCGCCGATCACCGGGCCCCATGTCGTGCGCATGCCGCCGACCACAACCATCGTCAGGATGGCGGAGGACTGCAGCAATCCGAACTGGTCCGGTTCGAGAAAGCGGAAATAATGGGCGTAGAGCCCGCCCGCCACGCCGGCGATCCCCGAGCCGATGGCGAACACCGATACTTTCACCCAGATGGCATTGCGGCCGAGCATCGAGAAGGCGAGTTCGTCATCGCGCATCGCCGCCATCATCCGGCCATAGGGCCCGCTGGTCAGCCAGCGCACGAAAAGCACCGTCAGCACCGCAACCGCCAGAACCAGAATGACATAGCTGAGCCGGCCATAGCTGTTGACCAGGAAGGACGGAATATTGGTCAGCCCTCCTGCACCGCCAATCGAATGAATATGCTTGGCAAATTCGATCAGCCCCAGTTGGAACCCGATGCTGGCGATCAGCAGGTAGTCACCCGACACGCGCAGCGACGGCAGCGCGACCAGCACGGACGCGAGGAACGCCGCAGCGCCGCCCGCCAGCATGGCGAGCGGAATGGGCACGCCGCCTTCTTTGGCCAGCATCGCCGAGACATAGGCCCCGAGCGCATAGAAAATCGGATGCGCGATGGAAATCAGGCCGCAATGGCCGATCACGAGATCGAAACTCGACGCCAGGATCACGAACAGGCCGATCAGGATGAGGATTGTGTAGATGTAATCCACGGCTCACCCTTCCTTTGCGTCGGAGACGACCACCGGGGCCACGACCGTCCGCTTCAGTCTCTTGCTGCGTTCCGGCAGGTGGAAACCACTGGGGAACAGCACGATGGCAAAGAACAAAAAGGCATAGAGCAGGAAGCCCTGCCAGGCTGACGGAATGAACAGGATCGAGCTGTTCTGCACGAGGCCGAGAACCACCGCCGCCAGCGCCGCACCCCAGAGATTGCCGATCCCGCCCAGAATGGTCGCCGCGACCGCAAACAGCATGAGTTCGGTAGCCGCAGCCGGCTGCACTTGCGCGCGCGTTCCGTAGAGAAACATCCCGATGCCGCAAATGATGCCGGCGACCAGCATGGACACCATCAGCACCCGGTCCTTCCGGATGCCGTAGAGTTCTGCCAGATCGGCATTGTCAGCAACCGCGATCATGAACTGGCCGTATCGCGTGAAGCGCAGGAATGCCCAGAGCACGACCAGAACAAGGATGGTCGCCCCGAGAGCCGGCAGATCCCAGGCGCTGACGGCAACATTGGCGATAATGGATACCGGCCAGAACATCGAGGCGAAGATCGTCGTCGGCCAGGTGCCGAAGATCATCGTCATCGCATAGGTGATGAACTGCGAAGCGATGAGCGTGAAGATGAACACGAACATCGGTGAGGCGCGACGGTGCCGCAAAACCGAAAAGCCGAAGCGCTCCAGGATGAAGGCCATCGCCGCGCCGCCGGCAATCGCCGCAACAAAGCCGACGGGACCGGAAAATTCGAGCACCCTGACCGCGACGTACGCGGAATAGAACGCACAGGTCATCATGCCGGCCTGCGCGAAATTGAAGACCTTGTTGACCTTCAGGACAAGCGCGAACGCCACGGCGAACAGCACGAAATAACTGGACGTCGCAAGCGACGTCCAGAGAATCTGGCTGATGACCGTGGCGTTCAGCATCGTCTGACGATCCTTGCTGGTAGCGGCAGGCGGGAACCGCCCCCGCCATTGCACATCACTTGTTGACGACGGCCTTGCCAGTCCATTTTCCGCCCTTCACCTCGACGAGGTAGACCGGCTTGTTTACTGTGTGGTCGTCCGAGAACGTCACCTTGCCGGTGAGCGGCAAATCGAAGCTCTTGATTGCCAGCATCTCCTTGCGGAAATTCTCGCCAGTGACCGGAGTGCCCTTCTTGTCGAGCGACGCGAACACCGCAGCCACCAGATAGGGCGAGTCATAGAGATACTGCGTGTAGGGCAGCCCGTTCGGCGGACGGCCGGCCTCCTTCACCCAGCGCGCCACGTAATCCTTCACCGCCGGCAGATCATCGACCCCGGGTGCGAGCGACGTGGCGATGACACCTTCCGCCGCTGCGCCGAGTTGTTCGATCAGCTTGGGGTTGTAGATTCCGGAATAGGAGGTGATCGGCACGGTGATGCCGAGCTGGCGCGCCTGCGCGATCACCTGCGGTGATTCCGAGACAAGGCCCTGAAGATGGACGATATCCGGATTGGCCGCCCGGATCTTCAGCAGCGGACCGGTAAAATCGGTCGCCTTCTGGTCATAGGCCTCATAGGCGACCACCTCGCCGCCAGCCTTCTTGAAGGTATCGCGATACACTTCCGCCGAGCCGATGCCAGTCTCGTTGTTGATGAACAGGACCGCCGCCTTTTTCTTGCCGAGCGTGGTGGCGGAATAGTTCGATACGGCTCGGATATCCACGTCAGCGAGCGGGAAGGTGGTGTAGACATAATCGCCAAGCTTAGCGATATCCGGCGCATTGGCGCCAACCGACAGTTCCACCACCTTGTTGTCGTTGGCGATGGGCGCAACCGCCTTGACGACGCCCGACCATGCGGTGATGAAAACCGGTGCCTTGTCGACGCTGATCAGGCGGTTGACGGCCTGAATGCCGACCTGCGGATCGGCCTGGGTATCCAGCACGATCATTTCGAGCTTCTTGCCGTTGATGCCGCCGGCCTTGTTGATCTCGTCCACCGCCCATTGCGCAGCCTTGACCTGATCGTTGCCGTAGAGCGCCTGCCCCCCGGTGAGCGGCATGGCCAGGCCGAACTTGTAGCTGGCCTGCTGAGCAAGCGCGGCACCCGAGGTTGCGGACAAAAGAACGAGCGCAAGCGCGGTGCGGCGTCCGATCGTCAAGCCAGTCGAAGGCTGATTGGTCATGTTGGCATCTCCCGTTTCGTTGCGATTGAAGGCTCAAGTCGTCTTCTGGAGGGCGTTAAGAGCATTCAGGATGTCGTCGGTCGGCATGACATCCGCATATTTCTCCGACATGTCGAAGAGATTGACCGCATGCGACACCTCCGACCGGTCGAAGACCGCATCCTGAGGCACCATCACGCGGAAATTGTAGGCAAAGCCGTCAACCACCGTACCACGCACGCAGCCGGAGGTGGAGCAGCCGGTGACGATCAGGGTGTCGGCGCCGCTGTTGATCAGATAGCTCGCCAGCGGCGTGCCGAAAAACGCGCTCGGATGCTTTTTCGGAACAAGGATATCCTTGTCGTCCGGGGCGATCTCGGCCACGAACTCGTAGCCCTTCGCTGCGACCCCCATGATCGCCGGCACCTTGTCCGACAGCCGGCCCGCATCGAAGCTCTGTTTCGGCGAAACGTAGGGGTAAAGCACCGGCCAGTTGTTGGCGCGGAACACCTTCAGGATGCGGGCGATGTTGCCGACCGCGTCCCACGCGACCTCGCCGCAGGAGGTCGGAAACTCCTTGATCGCCTCCCAGAAGGGGCGCCGCTCCGTGCCGACGGTTCGATATTGCACGTCGATGATCAGCAGCGCAGGCTTCTTGCCAAAACCGGTCGGCCGGCCAAACCCCGCCGCGCGATAGGCCTTCTGCTCATTGTCCGAAATCAGATGATCCCAGGGGCGTTTGGACGTGCCGCTCATCACAGACCTCAAATCCTGTATTTCGTTTCCAGCGCATCCCAGCGCGGTTTGGCCACCGCGTTCTGGCGCTCTTCGAAGGAAGCCAGGCGATCAGCCACGCGATCAAGCGAGCCGTGTTCCTTGAGGGAGCCGAGCACCTCAAAGGCGGCCCGCAGCGATGCCTGCAAGGCAGCGTTGGCATACAGCACGCCGGCAAAGCCCATCTCTTTAAGCCGTTCGCGTCCCGGATCGGGCGTCCGGCCGCCGAAGACGATGTTGGCGATCTGCGGCACCGGAATTTCGCGAGCGATCCGCTCCATCTCCGCAAAGGACACCGGCGCCTCGACGAAGGTCGCGGTGGCACCCGCCTCGACAAAGGCATGGGCCCGCTCCAGCGCCGCATCGAGCCCGTCAATGGCCCGCGCATCGGTGCGGGCAAGGATCTGGAAATCCGCGTCTCCGCGCGCATCGACCGCAGCCTTGACCTTGGCGACCATCTCGGCCAGCGGAATGACGTCCTTGCCGTTGAAATGACCGCATTTTTTCGGGAAAACCTGATCCTCGATCTGGATTCCCGCGGCGCCGGCCCGCTCAAGCACCTTGACCGTGCGCGTCATGTTCACGGCGTTGCCAAAGCCGGTGTCGGCATCGACCAGCAACGGCAGGTTGACCGCATCCGCCGTCGCCGACAGCGTATTGGCAATCTCCGTGAGCGTCGTCAGGCCGATATCGGGGGCGCCGAGATGCATGTTGGCAATGCCTGCGCCCGTCAGATAGCAGGCTTCGAACCCCAATTCTTCGATCACCCGCGCGAACATCGCGTTCGCCGCCCCGGGAAACGTGACCGCGCGACGCTCGGCAAGCAGCAGTTTGAGCCGGGTCGTATGCTTCATGGATGTGGCTCCGCACACTGGAAGGCCGATTGAATACTGAACCAGAATGAGTGGTCATGCACGCGCATGTCCGCCTCTGCCCGCGTTCGAGAGCGCGCACGCAAGGTCCCTGCAATCGCACGATGCTCGGCAATTGCATCCATATACCGGGGAGGGCTCCAACCCGCGGGGGCTGGTCGGGAAGCGCGTGTGTCGTTCACAAAGTAAACTGTAGACAGTTAGCGATGCCTGTCAATCCACGTCTTCCGGCACGGCCCGGGCCGGATGGGATTGTCACAATCGGCGCGGCACGCTGCGGCGGCCCTGAGCCTGGCGGGATGACGACCATGCACGCCCCGATGGGACTGCCGCTAGCCTGCCCTCGCTATCGTGCGCACGCCCTCGCGGCAGCGGCCACGGCTTCGTCCGTTATGCCGAAGTGGCGATAGAGTTGGTCTGCCGGCCCGGAAGCGCCAAAGCTCTTCATGCCGACAAAGGCTCCCTCCTCCCCGATCCAGCGATCCCAGCCGAAGCGCACCGCGGCCTCGACGCCGACCCGAACGGTGCCCTTGCCAAGAACAGCATCGCGATAGGCCCGATCCTGCGCCTCGAACAGGCTCCAGCACGGCATGGAAACGACAGCCGTGGGTAGACCCGTGGCTTGCAGAAGCTGGCGCGCCTCGACGGCAATCTGCACTTCCGAGCCGGTCGCCAGCAGAGTGATCCGCCGTGTTCCCCCCGTTGCCTCGCAAAGCACGTAGGCTCCGCGCGCCGTGCGGTTCTCGGATGCGGCGTCGCGCCTCAGTTGCGGCACGGACTGGCGGGCGAAGATCAGCGCACTCGGACCGGAGCGATTGTCGATGGCGATTTCCCAGGCTTCCGCTGCCTCAACCGCATCGCAGGGGCGGATCACCGTCAGGTTCGGCATGGCGCGAAGGGAGGCGATGATCTCGACCGGCTGGTGCGTCGGCCCGTTCTTGCCGATGCCGATGGAATCGTGGCTGAAGACAAAGATCGAGGGCACGCCCATCAGCGCCGCCATGCGGATTGCCGGGCGTTCGTAATCGGAAAACGGCAGATAGGTCACGGCAAGCGGAATGACGCCGCCATGACAGGCCATGCCATTGGCAAGCGACCCCATCGCGTGTTCGCGTACGCCACAATGGATGTAGCGCCCGCTCCGATCACGCGCATCGAAGGCCGCCAGGTGGCGTTTGTGGTTGGTCGGTGCCTCAAGGTCGGCGCAGCTGGTGACGATTTCAGGCAAGGCGTCATAGAGCGTTGCGGCGATCGCGCCCGAACTGGAGATCGAGAACTCTTCCCTGCCCTCGACGGCGGCGTTCGCCTTGTAGGCGTGAAGCGCCTGTCTCCAGCCCTCTTTCCGCACGCCGGCGTGGACCCGCTCGAACTCGGCGCGTTGAGCGGAGGCTGCCAGCCGCTCCTTCCAGGCGGCATGGGCCTTCTGGCTGGCGGCCGGAGTCGCACGCCAAGCGGCGCCAATATGGTCTGGAATGTCGAAAGCCCCGGCATTCCATCCGAAACGGGCGGCCATCCCCTCGCGATCCTCGGGAAACAGCTTGCCGGAGTGCCCCCCACGCTGACCTTCCAGCCGGGAAATGCCGCGCGCAATGGTGGTCTTGCAGGCGATCATCGAGGGGCGCGGATCGGCCTTGGCCGCGATGATCGCAGCATCGATGGCAGTCACATCATGCCCGTCGATTGCCTGAACGTGCCAGCCCGCAACGCGAAACCGCTCCGCGACATCTTCGGAGATCGACAGGTCTGTGGAACCATCGTCGGTGATCGCGTTGTCATCCCAGAAAAAGGTCAGCTTGCCGAGTTTGAGATGTCCGGCAAGCTGGATCACTTCCTGCCCCACCCCTTCCTGAAGGCACCCGTCACCGACAAAGGCCCAGGTGCGATGATCGACCAGGGCTTCGCCAAAGCGAGCCTTGAGGTGAGCCTCGGCAATCGCCATGCCGAGCGCGTTGGCGATGCCCTGTCCCAGAGGGCCGGTCGTGGTCTCTATCCCGGCCGGAGGATCGTATTCGGGATGGCCGGCGCAGGGAGAGCCGAGTTCACGGAAAGTTTTCACCGCCTCGAGCGAGATGTGCCG
>Ga0209573_1004313_pt1 | contig 14205 bp, 12 predicted proteins | sample TNRBio252014_DNA_FD_185870 | JGI IMG/M metagenome (GOLD analysis project Ga0209573, IMG submission 185870) | Wastewater treatment Type I Accumulibacter community from EBPR Bioreactor in Madison, WI, USA - TNR Reactor_6/25/2014_ DNA (SPAdes)... | ecosystem: Engineered > Bioreactor > EBPR >...
GACCGTCCGGGCATCGTGCACCGGCTCGACAAGGACACCTCCGGGCTTCTGGTCGTGGCCAAGACCAACCGCGCGCACCGGGCGCTCAGCAAGGCGTTCAGTTCGCGCGAGGTCCACAAGGAATATTCCGCCATCGTCCAGGGCGTCATCGACCGCATGGAGGGCCGCGTGGACCGTCCCGTCGGCCGCGATCCCGTCCAGCGCGTCAAAATGACCGCCCTCAACCCCCAGCACCCGCGCGAGGCGATCACCCACTACACCGTGGACGAAAAGTTCCGCCACTCGACGCTCGTGACACTGCGTCCCGTGACCGGCCGCACGCACCAGATCCGCGTCCACATGGCGTTCATGGGCCACCCGGTCGCGGGCGACCCGGTCTACGGCACCGCCGACGGAAGTCGGCTGGCGCTGCACGCCCGCAAGATCTCCTTCGACCATCCGGTGACCAAGCAGACGCTCACGTTCGAAGCGCCGCTGCCGGAGGACTTCAAAAAACGTCTCAAACAGGAGCGCGAAAAGTGAAAGGTCCGGACCAAGCCGTCCTCATCAGCCGTCAAAAACCCCTCAAGCTCACCGCGACCCTCCCGGGCGACAAGTCCATCTCGCACCGGTCCATCATGATGGGGTCGCTCGCGCTCGGGGCGAGCCGCGTCCGCAACTTCCTCACGTCCGAGGACTGCGAGAACACGGCGAAGATCTTTGAGGCGATGGGTGTGCGCATCGAGCGCAAGGCCAAGGACCACCTGGTGGTCCACGGCGTGGGGCTGAACGGCCTGCGCAAGCCCGCCAAGACGCTCTATTGCGGCAACTCCGGCACGACGATGCGCCTCATGAGCGGCATCCTCGCGGCCCAGCCGTTCGACACGAGGCTGGAGGGTGACCCGTCGCTTTCGGGCCGGCCGATGAACCGCGCCGCCGCGCCGCTCGCGCAGATGGGCGCGCGGATCGAGGGCCGGGGCGAGAAGCTCACGGCGCCGCTCACGATCCGCGGCACGAAACTCAAGGGCACGACGTACAAGCTCCCGGTCGCCAGCGCCCAAGTGAAGTCCGCGGCGCTTTTGGCGGGCCTTTTCGCCGAAGGGTCGACCACGGTGATCGAGACGGTCCCGACGCGCGATCACACGGAACGCTTTTTCAAGTTCACAGGCCTTCCTATCCGCAAGTCCGGCACCCGGATCACGGTCCGGCCCGGCCGCGACCCCAAACCCTTCGCGATCGAGGTCCCGGGTGATATTTCGAGCGCGGCCTTCCTCATCGCGATCGGCCTGCTCGTGCCCGGCTCCCGCATTTCCCTCAAAAAAGTGCTCTGGAACCCCGCGCGCATCGGCATCGTGAAGGCCCTGAACCGCATGGGGGCCTCCATCCGTCCGTCGCGCCTGCACCGCCAGGGACCCGAGGTCACCGCCGACTTCACGGTCGTGCCGCGCCGCCTGAAGGCGGTCACGGTGAAGCCGGTCGAGGTCCCGTCCCTGATCGACGAGCTCCCGATCCTCATGGTCATCGCGACCCAGGCGAAGGGCAAAAGCTGGTTCCATGGCGTCGAGGAGCTCCGGGTCAAGGAGACCGACCGCGTCGCCTCGATGGTCGATCAGCTCAAGCTCATGGGCGCCCGCATCGGCGTCAAAGGGGACAGCGTCTGGGTCGAAGGCCCGACCCCGCTTAAGGCCGCGCCCCGGATCAAGTCGTTCGGCGACCACCGGACGGCCATGAGCTTTATCGTGGCCGGCATGATCGCTGACGGGAAGACCCGCGTTGAGGACACCGCCTGCATCGCCACCAGCTTCCCAAACTTCTTCGACCTGCTCAAGCGGTCCGGCGTCCGGCTCGACCTCGTCCGCTCTTAATCCTTCCGAAACATGATCGAAACTCCCGGGGTCCATACTGGGCCCCGTGGAACAGAGCATTTTTAAGAACTACAAGCCCCAAGGCTTCTACGACGAGTACTTCGACGGTGAAGCCAGTCCGCGCCCGGCGGCCAAGTCGCTGGTCGACGCGCTGAGCGGGTTGCCGGCCAGCGAGCTTCTGAACCGTCAGGCCGCGGCCGAAAAGTCATTCTTGAACTCCGGCATCACGTTCACGGTCGGTGACGGCCAAGGCGGCGCGCTCGACCGCATCTTTCCGTTCGACATCATTCCAAGGCTGGTCGAACAGTCCGAGTGGACGCGTCTGGAGAAGGGGCTCAAACAGCGTATCCGCGCGCTGAACGAATTCCTCAAGGACATCTACGGCGATCAGCAGATCCTCAAGGACCGGGTCATCCCATCGGACATCGTCCTGTCCGGCAAGCATTACCGCAAGGAGTGCGTCGGCTTTTACCCGCCGCAAGGCATCTGGTGCCATGTGACCGGCACGGACCTCGTCCGTCATGCCGATGGCTCCTACTACGTGCTCGAGGACAACCTGCGTTGCCCGTCGGGCGTGTCGTACGTGCTCGAGAACCGCGCGGTCGTCAAAAAAGCTTTCCCGACGTTCTTCAAGAATTACGCGATCGAACCGGTGGAGAGCTACCCGGAAGAGCTTCTCGCCGCGCTCCGGTTCATCGCGCCCCAGGGCCGCGCCCATCCGCGGGTCGTGGTCCTGACGCCCGGCGTCCACAATTCCGCCTACTTCGAGCATTCGTTCCTGGCCCAGCGCATGGGCGCGGAGCTGGTCGAGGGCCGCGACCTCCTGGTCGAGAACGGCTACGTGCACATGAAGACCACCCGGGGCCTTGAGCGGGTGGATGTTATTTACCGCCGTGTGGACGACGTGTTCCTCGACCCGAGCGTGTTCCGCAAGGACTCGACGCTCGGCGTCGCGGGCCTCATGGAGGTCTACCGCGCGGGCCGGGTCGCCATCGCCAACGCGCCCGGCACCGGCATCGCCGACGACAAGGTGGTCTACAAGTTCGTGCCGGAGATGATCCGGTACTACCTGAGCGAGGAGCCGATCCTCAAGAACGTGCCGACCTACCTCTGTTATTACGACAAGGAACGGGATTACGTGCTGGACCATCTCGAAGAGCTGGTGGTGAAGCCTGCGAACGAAGCGGGGGGTTACGGCATGCTCATCGGCCCCGCGTCGACGGAAGCGGAGCGCAAGAAGTTCGCCGCGCTCATCAAGAAGTCGCCGCGCGACTACCTCGCCCAGCCGACCCTGGCGCTTTCGCGCGTGCCGACGCTGGTGGGGAAGCATTGCGAGGGGAGGCACGTGGACCTGAGGCCTTACATCGTTTATGGGCGCAACATCTACGTGATGCCCGGCGGGCTGACGCGCGTCGCGCTCAAGCGCGGGTCGCTCGTGGTCAATTCCTCCCAGGGCGGCGGCAGCAAGGACACCTGGGTCGTCCGGCGGCAGGAAGCCTCCTGATGCTGAGCCGCGTCGCCGATTCCATCTACTGGATGCAGCGTTATCGGGAGCGCGCCGAGAATATCGCGCGGCTCATCGACGTGAACCTTTTCCTCAACATCGACGCTCCCGGCGACGAGCGCCAGCAATGGCATCCGAGCGTCGTGACGACGGGGGATTATGACCTCTTCGAAAAGCTGTACGGCAAGCCGACCGAGGCGAACGTGCTGCAGTTCCTGACATTCGACGTTCGCAACCCGAACTCGATCCTCAATTGCGTGTCGCTGAGCCGCGAGAACGCGCGGTCGATCCGCGAGACGATCACATCGGAGATGTGGCACGAGATCAACCTTTTGTACCTGCACGTGAAGGACGCCGCGGCCGCCCCCAAGAAGGCTTTGAAACACCCGTTCGAGTTCTACGCGCACATCCGCAGGTCCTGCCAGCTTTTCACCGGCATCATGGACACGACGCTCTCACACGACGAGGTCTGGCACTTCGGCCGGCTCGGCAATCTGCTGGAGCGCGCCGATCAGAGCTCGCGCATCCTGGACGCCAAGTACTACATCCTGCTGCCGAGCGTGGAGCATGTCGGCTCACCTTACGATGACATCCTTTGGGCGGCGCTCCTGAAGTCCGTCAGTGGTCTGGAAATGTACCGCCGGTCGTGGCACGAGATCCGGCATTCGCACGTGGTGGACTTCATCATCCTCCACCGGGACTTTCCGCGCTCCGTCCACTCCTGCCTGAGGCGCGCCGAGGATTCGCTGCGTGTCCTGGGCGGGACCTGCGGCGCGGACGCCTCCGACACGGTCTCGCACGATCCGCTGAGGCTCGTTCAAAAAATGTGCGGCGAGCTCGAGGAGACCAACGTTTATGACATCGTGAAATTCGGACTGCACGAATTTCTGGACCAGATCCAAACCAAAATATCGGAGATCAGCCAAAGCATGTACCACGCCTACCTTTCCCCCTATCCCAAGAACAGCCGGTCGGCCCTTGCCGCCGAGGTCGTCCGGGCCGGACAGGAGCAGTCATGACGTTCTGCCTGGGGATGAAGGTCAAGGACGGGCTCATCGGCATCGCCGACACCCGGATCACGTCCGGCACCGAGCGCATCACGGCCAAGAAGGTGACGGTCCACCAGCACGGCAAGCATTCGATCTTCGTCATGACGTCGGGCCTGCGTTCCGCGCGCGACAAGGCGCTGACGTACTTCCAGGAAGTGTTCCATGAGACGGAGGACTTTTCCCATCTCTACAAGGCCGTGAACGCGTTCGCGGCGCAGATCCGCAAGGTCGCCAAGGAGGACCGGGAGGCGCTGGAGGCGGCGGGGCTCAAGTTCAACCTGCACGCGCTGGTCGGCGGGCAGCTCGAAGCCGACACCGAGCACCGGCTCTACATGATCTACCCGGAAGGGAACTGGGTCGAGGTGGGTGAGTCCACGCCGTTCTACATCATCGGCGAGTCCGGTTACGGCAAGCCGATCCTGGAGCGGACCTTGGAGCACTCGTCGGACCTTTCGGAGGCGCTCAAGGTGGGCTTCCTGGCCTTCAACGCCACGATCACGTGCGCGGTGGACGTGGATTATCCGATCGACGTCGTCGCCTATCGCCGGAACACCTACCAGATCATCGAGGAACGCTACGCCAAACAGGAAATTTCCGATCTCTCGATCGAATGGCAGAAGCTCATCCGCGAGGCGGTTCCCAAGCTGCCCGGGGAGTGGACCCGCAAGGTGATCGACAAGCTGCCGGCCAACGGCAACGACGCAAGGGCGGCCGCCCGTGCGGTTTGAACTCACCCACACGATCGCGTACGAATATTCCAAGCCTGTTTTTTTGGAGCCGCACACGTTCCTGCTGCGGCCCCGCGAAGACGCCGTCCAGCGGGTCGTCTGGCATGAGTGCGTCATCGATCCGGTCCCGAGCCTTCAGACGGCTTCGACGGACCTTTCGGGCAACGCGGCCATCTGGGCGTGGTTCCGCGGAGAGCACCGGAGCCTCAGAGTGACGGCGCGCAGCGAGGTCGAGGTCGGCCGCTCCAACCCCTTCGACTACCTCCCCGATGAGAGCAGCCGCCGGATCCCGGTGGTCTACCGCGAATCGCTGCGGGGTCTGCTGGGCCCTTTTCTCAAGGTCGCGGCCGGCATCCCAGAGCCCGTCAAGGCGTTCTCGCACGATATCGCCGCGCGGACGCATCACGCGACGATCCCGTTCCTGATGGACCTGTGCCGGACGCTCGCGTTCGAATTCAAGCGGGAGTGGCGGGAGTCCGGCGCGCCCAGGACCCCTGAGGAAACGCTCAAGCTCCGTCAGGGGAGCTGCCGCGACCTGACCGTCCTGTTCATGGCCTGCTGCCGCGCCCAGGGTCTGGCGGCGCGTTTCGTCAGTGGATACTACGAGCAGGACGCCGCCCAGTCGGAACATGATCTTCACGCCTGGGCCGAGGTTTATATCAGCGGGGGCGGATGGAGAGGGTTCGACCCGACCGCGGGCCTCGCCGAGACCGAAACACACATCCCTCTGGCGGCTTCCGCCCAGCCGGAATTGGCGACGCCTGTGACGGGGACCTTCCGGGGGACCGGGGTCACCACGCGGATGAGTTCCGAGGTCCAGATCCGGCGGATCCTGCAGCCGGTCTGACCGGATCCGGGCCCGTCAGGCACGTTGACACCCCTTCGGGGCTGGTCTATACTTAGGCCTTCAATTTCACCCTGAATTTTTCCACCAGACGAGGCTCCTGTTTTGGACAAAATCACGCAAATTTTTCGCAACCTTTTCAATAAGGTCATCGGCATCTTTTCGAACGACATGGGCATCGACCTCGGAACGGCCATCACGCTCGTCACCGTGCGCGGCGAGGGGATCGTCATTTCCGAACCGTCCGTCGTCGCGATCGAAAAGGGCACCGGCAAGGTCATCGCGGTGGGCGACGAGGCCAAGAAGATGCTCGGCCGCACCCCCGGCTCCATCATCGCGATCCGTCCGATGAAGGACGGCGTTATCGCCGACTTCGAGATCACCGAGAGCATGCTCCGGTACTTCATTTCCAAGGCGCACAAGCGCCGTCACCTTGTCCGCCCCCGCATCGTCATCGCCGTTCCCTCAGGGATCACCGCTGTCGAGAAGCGCGCTGTGAAGGATTCCGCCACGTCGGCCGGCGCCCGTGAAGTCTACCTCGTCGAAGAGCCGATCGCGGCCGCCATCGGCGTCGGCCTTCCGATCCAGGACCCCGCGGCGAACATGATCATCGACATCGGCGGCGGCACCACCGAGATCGCCGTGATCTCCCTTGCCGGCATCGTTTACGCCAAGTCCATCCGCATCGCGGGTGACGAGCTCGACGAGGCCATCGTCGCGCACATCAAGAAGACCTACAACCTGATGATCGGCGAACGCACCTCCGAGAACATCAAGATCAAGATCGGTTCCGCCTACCCGCTCGACGAAGAGCTCACGATGGAAGTCCGCGGCCGCGACCTCGTCGCGGGCCTCCCGAAGATGGTCACCGTGACCTCTGAGGAGATCCGCGAGGCCCTCTCCGAGCCGGTCCAGTCCATCGTCGAAGCGGTCCGCACGACCCTCGAGCGCACTCCGCCGGAACTCTCCGCCGACCTCATCGACCGCGGCATCGTGCTCGCGGGCGGCGGCGCGCTGCTGCGCGGCCTCGACAAACTCCTTTCCGAAGAGACCGGCCTGCCCGTGCACGTCGCGGAAGACCCCCTGTCCGCGGTGGCCAAGGGCACCGGCCACGTCCTGTCCAACATCAACTATCTCAAAAAGGTGACAGTCACGACGAACCGAAGCTTCGAGTGAACCCATGCGCAGCGTTAAACGCGCAGCACTTCTGGCTTTTTTGTTCGCCGCGATGTTCCTCCTTCCTCAGCGCTTTCCCGGATTTTTTTCAGGTCTTCAGGAACGTTTCGCGGCCTCGTCGCGTCCGTTCCTCTCCGCTCTGAGCCACTCCTCGGCCTGGGTCGGCAAGGGCTTCGACGCCTTCCGCTGGATCCAGGAGGGGGCGGCTGTCCGGCGGGAGCTCGAAGAGCTCCGTGCCGCTTCCGTCCAAATGAGGGAGCTCCAGGCCGAGAACCAGCGTCTTACCGCTCTCGTCGATTTCAAGCGCCGCGCGATCCCGAGCCTCAAGAACGCGGTCGTTTGCCGGGTCATCGGGCGCAGTCCGGCCGCCTGGCGGGACTCCATCATCCTTTCCAAGGGGCTTCAGGAAGGCGTGCGTGCTGACGCGCCGATCGTCACTCCGGCGGGCCTCGTCGGCCGCGTCGTTGAGTCCTTGCCGACGGTCGCCAAGGCGAGGCTCATCACGAGCCCCGAATTCCGGATCGGCGGACTTCTTCAGAGGACGCGTCTCACGGGCGTCGTGTACGGCGCGGCGGACGGGGAGTGCCGCATGAAGTACATCCCGCTGGACGCCGACATCAAGCCCGGGGACGTGGTCGAGACGGCGGGTCTCACCGCCGGCGTTCCCAAAGGGATCCTGATCGGCCGTGTCACGCAGATCTGGAAGGAACCCGGGCAGATCTACAAGGTCGCCGCGATCGATCTTTTCGCGGACCTGGAGCGCCTGGAAGAGGTCCTCTGTGTCTCCCGTTAATCTCTGGATGGCCGGTTTCTGGATCCTGGCCGCTCTTGGGATCGAAGCGACACTCCTGCCGCATTGGCTGCCGATCCGCTGGATCCCTCAATTCTCATTCCTCATCCTGCTCTTCTCCGCGCTCAGGTCCGGGTTCTACGGCGGCGCCGCGCTGGGGCTCCTGCTCGGGATGGGCCAGGCTTTTTTCAGCGCGATACCGGGCTTCGGCGTCATCTGGGTCTACGCGGGACTCGGCGCGCTCGCGGGCGCGTCCAAGCGCGTCGTTTTCCTCGAATCGCCGCTGGCCCAGTGGCTCACGCCCGTCGGCTTCGGTCTTCTGACCGAGCTGGCTTTTTTCTGGATGATGCCCTGGGATGACGCGCCGCTCGGGTGGGGGGATTTTGCGGGACTCATCCGCGCGTCCAGTCTGCCTTTGACCTGGCTTCTTTCGGGCGCCGTTTACGGCGTTTGCCACCGCTCGCTTTTTTCCAAGCCTCAAAAATGAAGACTTCCGGGCCCAAATGAAGATCCGCTGGCTCGGGATCACCGTGACCGCGATCTTTGCCATCCTCCTTCTGCTCCTGTTCAAAATGCAGGTCGTGGACTACCGTTTCTACCGTGACAAGGCCGAGCGCAACCGCATCCGGCCGGTCATCCTTGAAGCGCCGCGCGGTGTCGTGAAGGACCGGGACGGCCGGGAGCTCGTCGGCAACCGCTTGAGCTTCGACTGCTTCATTCTCCCGCGCAAGGAAGGCGTCGACGAAACGCTGGAACGCCTCGCGCTCCAGCTCAGACAGCCGGTCGAGCGGATCCGGGCCCGCTACGCCAAGGGCCGCACGGGCTGGTTCACGCCCGTCCTCGTGGCCCCCGACATCGACCATGACTCGGCGGTGCGCGTGGAGGAGGATTCCGACCAGCTTCCCGGGGTTTTCATCAAGACGCGTCCCGTCCGCCGCTACCCGCTCGGTTCGACCGCCGCGCACGTGCTGGGCTTCGTCGGCGCGATCAACCCCCAGGAGTTCGGACGCTGGAGGGACATGGATTTCAAGCGGACGGACCTCATCGGCCGTGACGGCCTGGAGCGGGCCTACGACGCCTACCTTCGGGGACGTCACGGCGCTTCGCAGTTCGAGGTCGACAGCCGCGGCCGTCTTTTGCGTGTCCTCGGCATTCAGGACCGGGAGCAGGGGCTCGAGCTCATGACGACGCTCGACGCGCGCATCCAGCAGAAAGCCGGCGAACTTTTGGAGCCGTTCCGCGGCGCGGTGGCCGTGATGGAACTGGAGCACGGCGGGGTCCTCGCGCTCGCGAGCGCGCCGGGCTTCGATCCCAACTGGTTCGTGATGGGCGAGAAGCCCAACGAGGAGATCACGCGCGCGATCCGTGATTCGACGCGGCGCTTCTTCAACCGCGTGGTCGGCGGCGAGTACCCGCCCGGCTCCACTTTCAAGATCATCTCCGGTCTCGCCGGTCTTGGCGCCGGCAAGGTCACCGCCGGAACCTCCTATTTTTGTCCCGGCTCGTACACGCTCGGCGGGCATGTGTTCCGCTGCTGGAACCATTCGGGCCACGGCAGCCAGAACCTGGTCGCGGCGCTGGAGCACTCGTGCAACGTGTTCTTTTATAACTTAGGCATCCGCACCGGCGCTCAGGCGCTGGAGCGCAAGGCGCGTGACTTCGGGATCGGGGAAAAAACACGGATCGACCTGCCCCAGGAAAAGAACGGCATCCTTTCCGGCCCCGATTGGAAGCGTCGGACGATGCATCAGTCCTGGTACGCGGGTGAAACGCTGAATCTGGTCATCGGTCAGGGTTACCTGCTCACGACGCCGCTGCAGATGCTGCGCGCGACGGCGGTGGTGGCCACCGGCGGGAGACTTTTCCGCCCCTACGTCGTGTCGAAGATCGGCGCGATGGACGTGTCTCCGCGGGCCGAGGCCCATGTCCAGCTGCGCGAGGAGGACCTGCGGGTGGTCCGCGACGGGATGGAACAGGCGGTGCGTTCGGACCAGGGCACGGGACAGCGCGCGCGGGTCGCGGGCCTGACGGTGCTGGCCAAGACGGGGACCGCACAGACGCCGCGCGGGGAAGACCACGCCTGGTTCGTCGGATACGCGCCCCGCGAGAACCCTCGGGCGGCCATCGTCGTGATGCTCGAGCACGGCGGGAAGGGCGGCTTGAATGCCGCCACGATCGCCGGACGGCTCCTGGACCATATGAAACAGCTCGGGTACTTCGACGCGAAAAGGGCCGCGTGATGGAACGTCACCGCCGTCCCGACTGGCTCCTCATGCTCCTTCCGATCCTGATCTTCATGGTCGGGCTCTTCTTCGTCCACAGCGCGTCCCGGACGGCCGGCGGAGGCTGGGATTCAAGTCTCGCGATCAAGCAGTTCTGCTGGATGCTGATCGGTATCGGCGTCATGCTGGTGACGGTGAAGTTCCCGTACCGGTTCCTGCAGGACTGGGCGTGGCCGTTGTACGGATCGGTCCTGTTCCTTCTGGTGCTGGTGCTTTTCATGCCGTCGCGTCTGGGCGCGCGGCGTTGGATCGACCTGGGATTCTTCAGCCTTCAGCCGTCCGAGCTGGCGAAGGTCGCCGTCATCATTGCGCTGGCGTACCTGCTGAAGAGCCGGAACATCGCGCGCGAAGGCCTGAGCGCGGCCTTCCTTCCGGCGGTCGCGACGTTCGTACCGATGCTCCTCATCCTCAAGGAGCCGGACCTGGGCACGGGCCTGCTCCTGGTCCCGGTGCTTCTGGCGATGCTGTACGTGTCCGCGTTCCGGATGCGGTGGATCCTGACCCTTTTCGGCATCGCCGCCGCCGCCGCGCCGTTCCTGTACAACCACCTCAAGGACTATCAAAAGCTTCGCATCCTGAACTTCCTGAACCCCGACCGCGACCCGCTGGGCTCCGGTTACAACATCATCCAGTCCAAGATCGCGATCGGCTCCGGCGGCTTCTGGGGGAAGGGGCTTCTGGAAGGCAGCCAGACCCAGCTGCGCTTCCTGCCTGAACGGCACACCGACTTCATCTTCAGCGTGATCGGCGAGGAAGGGGGATTCATCGCCTGCGCCTTCGTCCTCATCGCGCTGGCGATCATCATGCACCGCGGTTACCGGATCGCCCAGGACTGTCCCGGCCGCTTCGGGCGCCTCCTCGCGGTCGGTATCACGACGCTTCTGGCCAGCCAGGCCATCATCAACATCAGCATGACCATGGGCCTGGTCCCCGTGGTCGGCATGCCGCTTTTCTTCGTCAGCTACGGAGGCTCCTCGATCGTCGCCAAAATGTTCCTGGTCGGGATCCTGGTCAATATCGGGATGCACCGGGATTCAGCCGTTTAACCCCACCGTCTTTCGCTCTTCCTGCCCCGTCCTTATAAAGTAGAAGCCCTTCCGGTCCGTTAATAAAATAGTTAGCTCTCTTGAATAATGGCATTTATTGGTATATATTTCTTATCAAGAGTGACTATATCTATTTATAAACAAACAAGTCCGTTGGACGGTGTGTCCACCGGTGTCGGCGGCACAGCGGGACGGAGCCGCGGGGAAAAGTAGGAACGATGGCACAAATTCGAAAAGTCACCAAACGATTGGGCGAGCTGCTGGTGGAGCGCGGCCTTGTCACGACCGAGCAGTTGGAGCTCGCGCTCGCGGACCAGAAGAAGAACGGCGGCTTGCTCGGCGAGATCCTCGTCGGCTGGGGTTACACGACGGAGGAGTCGATCGTTCAGGTCCTCAGCTCCCAGTACGGCTTCGCGTACGTCCCGGCCAGCCAGTACCAGGTCGAGGACGAAGTGACGGCCCTTGTGCCCAAGGAGATCGCGACCCGCTACAGCCTGGTCGCGCTGGACCGCTTCGGCAAAACATTGACGGTCGCGATGTCGAACCCGCTGCACGAGGAAGCGCTCGCCAAGCTCGAGGAGCTCACCGGGTGCGCGGTGTTCGCGCTGATCACGACCTACACCGAGATCATGCGTTCGATCGAACGGCAGTACCAGGTCCTCAAACCCGGCTCGACATAAGGACATGACCCGAGCATGAGCAGCGACATTCAGATACCGGACCCCGAAAAACTCGAGCAGATCGTCCTCGAACGAGGATGGACGAAGGCGGAGCTCCTTGCGCCGGCGAAGGAAGAGGCGAAGGTCAAGGGCGGGACTTTCCTCGAACACAGCGTCGCCCAGGGCGTTCTCACTGACGAGCAGGCGTTGGAAGTCCTGAGCCTTGCGACGGGCCTTCCCGCCGTCCGGGTCTGGAAGCAGAAGATCCTGCGCGAGATCACGGAACTGGTCCCGCGCGAGATCGTCCGTCAGTTCAGCGCGATCCCGCTGGCCCGGGTCGGCGAGATCCTCACCGTGGCCTGCGCCGATCCGTGGAACGCGAACATGCTCGCCGAGATCCGCTCGAGCTCCCGGAGCTCGACGGTCCTGCCGGTGCTCGCTTCCCGCGACGACCTGAGGGAATCGATCAATCAGCACTACGGCGACAACCTCGAGCAGGCGCTGAAGGATGTGATCAAGAAGATCGAGGGGCCTGAGATCTCACTGGTCGAGGATACCGGACAGCCCGCCGGCATGACGGACAAGTCCATCCTGATGTCCATGACGGACCAGGAGCCGGTGGTCCGCCTTACTCAAAGTATTTTGGCCGAAGGCGTCCAGAGGCGCGCGAGCGATATCTTCATCGAGCCTCAGGCGAACCGTCTCATGGTGCGCTACCGGGTGGACGGCCTCCTCCAGGAAGGGCTGACGCCCCCGAAGTCCATGCAGCAGGGCGTTCTTTCGCGTCTCAAGATCCTGTCCAATCTCGACATTGCCGAGCAGCGTCTGCCGCAGGACGGCCGGATCAAGATCCGCACCGACAACCGCTGGGTCGAGTTCCGCCTCTCGACGATCCCCAGTTATTTCGGCGAAAAAGCCTGTCTGCGCATCCTGGATCCCGGCCAGATGAAGCTCAAGCTCTCAGGACTGGGCTTCGACGACGACAGCCTCCGCAAGATCCAAAAAGCTTCCACGAGCTCGTACGGCATGATCCTGATCTGCGGTCCGACGGGATCGGGAAAAACGACAACGCTTTACTCGATCCTGAAACATGTGGACGCGATGGAGCGGAACCTGGTGACGGTGGAGGACCCGGTCGAGTTCCATATCGACGGCATCAACCAGGTCAATGTCCGCACTGAGGTGGGGCTCACGTTCGCTTCCTCACTGCGTTCGATCCTGCGTCAGGACCCCGACGTGGTCCTGATCGGCGAGATCCGCGATCACGAGACGCTGGACATCGGCGTGAAGGCCGCCCTCACGGGACATCTGGTGCTCTCGACCCTCCACACCAACAGCGCCGCCGGGTCCATCACGCGCCTCATGAACATGGGCATCGAACCCTTTTTGATCACGGCGTCGGTCATCATGGTCGGCTCCCAGCGCCTGGTCCGCAAGCTCTGTGATCACTGCAAGGAACCGTACAAGTTGGATGAAAAACAGGCGGCCACCCTGGGCCGGCTGCTGCGCGACACCACGACCTGGTACCGCGCGAAGGGCTGCCCCGAGTGCAAGATGAAGGGGTTCGCCGGACGCGTTTCGGTGATGGAGATCCTGGAGCTTTCCCAATCGGTGAAGGAGCTCGTCTGCCGGCGCGCGTCCGAGGCCGAGCTCAAGGCGCAGGCCCGCAAAGAGGGGATGGTCACGCTCCGCGAGAACGCCGTCGACAAGGCGCGCCTGGGTCTCACCACGATCGAAGAGGCATTGCGCGTCTCGGTGCGTGATGAAGAGTGAGGATGAGCGCCATGGACATTGACCGCGACGAACTCCTTCAGATCCTGAAGCAGGAGGGGCTGGGCGAAGACCAGCTCAAGGATGCGGAGCTGTTGAGTCAGAAGAAAAAGATCCCCTTGGCCGCCGCGGTCGTGAACCTGGATATCCTGAGCGAGGAGCGGCTGAGGAAGTACCTGAGCAAGGACCTCTCCGGCGCGGCTCCGGGGGCCTCTCAGGATGACTACATCGGCGAAGAGGAGGTCTCCTCGTCGGACGTGGCGTTCGGAGAAGAGGAATCCAGCGCCCCCATCGTCAAGATCGTGGACCTCATCCTGATGGACGCGTACAACAAGCGCGCCAGCGACATCCATATCGAGCCTTTCGAGAACCGGATCCGGGTCCGCTACCGCGTGGACGGTCACCTCATCGAAGCGCTGACCCTTCCCAAGAAGCATCACGAAGCGCTTCTGGCCCGTTTGAAGATTATCTCGAACCTGGACATCACCGAGAACCGCATCCCCCAGGACGGCC
>Ga0209573_1004314_pt1 | contig 14204 bp, 9 predicted proteins | sample TNRBio252014_DNA_FD_185870 | JGI IMG/M metagenome (GOLD analysis project Ga0209573, IMG submission 185870) | Wastewater treatment Type I Accumulibacter community from EBPR Bioreactor in Madison, WI, USA - TNR Reactor_6/25/2014_ DNA (SPAdes)... | ecosystem: Engineered > Bioreactor > EBPR >...
GAACTGATGCCGATCACCGCCTGGATGGACGAACGGCATTTGCAGCCGCTGAAACTGACCAACGCCTGGGGATACAACCCCGTGACCTTCATGGCGCTTGATCCGCGTCTTTGTCCGGGCGGCGTTGCTGAGCTGCGCGATACTGTCACGGCTCTTCACAACGCGGGCATTGGGGTCATCCTTGATCTAGTTTTCAACCATACCGCCGAGAGCGACATGGGCGGGCCGACGCTCTCGCTGCGCGGCCTCGACGACAAGGCCTATTACCGGCGCAAGGGCCGCAAGCTGGTCAACGACACCGGCACCGGGAACACGGTCGCCTGCGATCATCCGGTGGTTGCTCGCATGGTGCTGGATACGCTGCGCCACTTTGTGCGCCATGCTGGCGTTGATGGCTTCCGTTTCGATCTGGCACCGATCCTGGGCCGCGACAAGAACGGTTTCAATCGCGATGCGCCGCTTTTCAAGGCCATGCGCGAGCATGCTGCAACAAGGGACCGCATCCTCATCGCCGAACCGTGGGACATAGGACCAGGCGGCTATCAGCTTGGTAATTTCGGAGCCACCTGGCTTGAATGGAACGACAAGTATCGAGACGACATACGCCGTTTCTGGCGCGGTGACCGTCATATGATTGGCGCACTCGCGACGCGGCTGGCGGGATCGTCAGATATTTTCCAGCGTTCCGGGCAGACCGTTACGCGGACGGTCAATTTTGTCGCCGCGCATGACGGTTTCGCCCTGGCCGATATTGTCGCCTACGAGCACAAGCATAACCAGGCAAATGGCGAAAAGAACCGCGATGGCCACGGCGAGAACCTGTCGTGGAACAATGGCGTGGAAGGCGACACGCCGGACCCGAAGATTCGCGAGGCCCGAAAGCGAGACTTGCGCGCTTTATTGGCGACCTTGTTTGTATCGCGCGGAACAATCATGCTGACGGCTGGGGACGAATTTGGACGCACCCAGAGCGGTAACAACAACGCCTATTGTCAGGACAACGAAACTACCTGGCTCGACTGGCAGGGCAGGGATGTTGACCTGGAGGACTTTGTCGCCCGGCTCTCGAAGGTCAGATTTAGCGCGGACCTGTCGGACACCGCCTTCCTTTCGGGTCAGGTTCCGCAAGGCTCTGCGTTTCCTGACGTTCGATGGCTGACCGAAAAAGGGACAGAGATGACCGAAGCCGACTGGGACGAGCCAGAGCGGAAGCGCATGACCATGCTGCTGGCCGCGCCTGGTGGTGGGCGGATCGCCGCCCTTCTTAATGCCGGGCGGCGAGCCATTGCCTTTACCTTGCCGGAACGCGCCGGGCACGGCTGGCGCGACGCGCCCGGCGGCGCGGCGGTCGCGCCGGGCGCTGCGGTCCTGGTCGAGGGCCGTTCGGTCAAAATCCTTCAAGAAGGGCCATCGATGTGAGCAAAGCGGAACATCATCGTGAATGGTGGCGCGGCTCATCCATCTATCAGGTCTATCCGCGTTCGTTTCAGGATACGACAGGCGATGGCGTTGGCGACCTGCGCGGCGTCATCCAACGGCTGCCTCACATTGCATCGCTCAAGGTCGACGCGATCTGGCTATCGCCGTTCTTCAAGTCGCCGCAGGCAGATATGGGTTATGACGTCTCGGACTATAGAGCAGTCGACCCGCTGTTCGGCTCAATGGAAGATTTTGACGCGCTGATCGCCCAGGCGCACCGGCTCGGGCTCAAGGTGATCATCGACCAGGTGATCTCACACACGTCTGACAAACATGCATGGTTCATTGAGAGTCGCGCCGGCAGAACGAACGCGAAGGCGGATTGGTATGTCTGGGCGGACCCCAGGCCCGAGGGCTCGCCTCCAAACAACTGGCTCTCCGTTTTTGGCGGATCGGCCTGGGAGTGGGAACCCACGCGCCGACAGTATTACATGCACAATTTCCTTTCGTCGCAGCCGGATCTGAATTTTCAGAATCCCGCCGTTCAGGAAGCGGTGCTGGACGCCGTGCGGTTCTGGCTGGACAGGGGCGTTGACGGTTTTCGTCTCGATACAGTGAACTACTATTTCCATGACCGGCAGCTGCGCCGGAACCCGGCGCTGCCAGCGGCGCGGCGCAAGCGCGAAAACCCGGCCAATCCGTATCTCCTGCAGCGCCACCTCTACGACAAGTCGCAGCCCGAAAATATCGTGTTCCTGAAACGTTTTCGGGCGCTGCTCGACCAATATGAAGCCCGCGCCACGGTTGGCGAGGTTGGCGATGAAGACCGTTCCCTCGATACTGTCGCCGCCTATACCGGCGGCGGCGACAAGCTGAACATGTGCTATACGTTCGACATGCTGGGTGAGGCCTTTTCGCCGCTGCATATTCGCGGCTGCATCGAAGGCTTTTTCGACAGGGTGAAGGATGGTTGGGTCTGCTGGGCGTTTTCCAACCATGATGTGGAGCGCCATGTCACGCGCTGGACGCCGCCCGGGGCAGACCCGCAAGCGCTGGCCAAACTGGCTATTGCGTTGCTGGCGAGCCTGCGCGGCTCGATCTGCCTCTACCAGGGCGAGGAACTCGGCCTGGAAGAAGCTGTTCTGACCTACGAGCAGTTGCGCGATCCGGTCGGCATTCGCTTCTGGCCGGGCATCAAGGGGCGAGACGGCTGCCGTACGCCCATTCCATGGAATGAAAACCTGCCCAATGCAGGCTTTACCCAAGGTCACCCATGGCTACCGGTCAGTGATGGATCGAGGGCTGCAGCAGGCCAGGAAAATGATCCGGATTCTGTACTGAATGTCTATCGGGCGGCGCTTGAAGTTCGCCGCAATTCGGCTGCACTGCGGATCGGCGCAATCGACTTCGTTGACGCAACGGAAGGGGTGCTTGCATTTGTTCGCAGCGATCATTCTGAGAAAATTCTTTGTGTTTTCAACATGGTCAATGCCGTTCGCCCGTTCATTTTCCCACCTCGGACGGGAGAGGCGCTTTTGTCGAACATTGCCGCAGACGCTGGGCCAACGCAACGAACGACATGCGATCTGCCGCCATACGGTTACATTATTGCCCGACTGAAGTAGCTTGGCTTTGGCCGTCTGCAGAAGGCTGGACTGACGCCTTCATCGTTCCTGCACAGCGGTGTTGAAATAGCTCAAACCTATAGCTAGTGTCTGATCCAGAATGGCGGCCGGGAACCCCGCCGTTGCAATAGACAGCGTCCGAACGAGGCCGCTGAACGAAGTGCGCGCCGACAAAGCCGGCGGCAACAAGGGAGTAGAAATATGTTGAAATCTTTTCTGCGGACCACTGTGTTCGCAACGACGCTGGCGCTTGCCGGCGGTGTGGTGCTGACTCCGGCATTTGCCGAAGTTGTCTATAACCGCGGCAGCGCCGCTGATCCGGAATCGCTGGATCCGCACAAAACGTCCACAACCTACGAAGCCGACATCCTGCGCGACATGTTCATGGGTCTTGTGATCCAGGACGCCAAGGCTGACCTAATTCCCGGCGCCGCAGAAAGCTGGACTGTGTCCGACGATGGCAAGACCTACACTTTCAAAATGCGCGCCGGGGCGACCTGGTCGGATGGCAGCCCGGTGACGGCTGACGATTTTGTCTATTCGTGGCGCCGCCTGCAGGACCCGGCCACCGCTGCTGAATATGCGTCGATGCTCTACGTCGTGCAAGGCGCCGAAGAGATCAACACCGGCAAGGCCGCCGTTGACACGCTCGGCGTGAAGGCTGTCGACCCGAACACACTTGAAGTCACGTTGAAGGCCCCGACACCATATTTTCTCGAGATGCTGTCGCACCAGGCGACTTATCCGGTGAACAAGGCTTCGATTCAAAAGCTCGGCGCCGACTGGGTCAAACCGGGTAACCTTGTTTCGAACGGCGCATACACGCTGGCGGAGTTCATACCGAACGACCACATCAAACTGGTCAAGAACCCCGCGTTCTATGATGCGGCCAATGTCAAGATCGACACCGTAAACTACATTCCCAACGAAGACCGTTCGGCGGCGATGAAGCGCTATGAAGCGGGCGAACTCGACAGCTACAATGACATTCCGACCGAGCAGTTGACCGAGCTCAAGGCGAAGTTTGGCGACCAGATTCACATCGGCCCGTATCTGGGCACCTACTATTACGCCATCAAGACGGACAAGGCGCCTTGGGACAACGTCAAGCTGCGTAACGCTATCTCAGAGGCCATCGACCGCGACTTCCTGGCTGAGAAGGTCTGGAACAACTCGATGATTGCCGGCTACTCGATGGTTCCGCCCGGCATTGAAGGCTACAAGCCTGCGCTGGCGAGCTTTGCCGACAAGTCGCAGATCGACCGTGAAGACGAAGCCAAGAAGGTCCTGGCTGAACTCGGCTATGGTCCCGACAAGCCGCTGAAGATGGAAATCCGCTACAATACGTCGGAGAACCATAAGAACACGGCGGTTGCCATCCAGGAGCAGCTCAAGCCGCTCGGTATTGATGTTACGATGCTGAACACTGACACCAAGACCCACTATGGCCATCTGGAGCAGAAGGGTGATTTTGACGTCGCCCGGGCCGGCTGGATCGCCGACTACAAGGATCCGGAAACTTTCCTGGGCATCTCTGTCGCCGCGTCTGGCAACAACTACTCGCAATTCAAGAACGAGAAGTTTGAGACGCTGATGAAGGAAGCAGCGGCTGCCGGCGGCGATCCCGCCAAGCGCATGGACCTTCTGTCGCAGGCTGAGCGCGTGTTGATCGACGAAGTCGGCAACATCCCGCTCCTCTACTACAGCTACAAATATGTCGTGTCGCCGAAGTTGTCCGGCTACGAGGACAATGTGATGGACGTCCACCCGACGCGATTCATCACCAAGAACTGATGTCTTTGAGGCGTAGCCGTCCTGCAAGTGCGGGGCGGCTACCGCTCATTGCAGGGGGAAATGAATTGCCCCGGTCATCTGGACCGTTCGGCGTATCGACCCGGCCCGGTCTCCATCGGAGTTTCGGTGCGCAACGCCGCATGCCCAGCGGAAAAATAGATCTCGATCTGCATGGTCCACTCCGGATCCCGCGCGCTTTCGATAGCGCCGAACCGGTGGGCGATGTAAGATCGTTTGTCAGCAGGCTCTGACCCCGCATCGATGCCGGAGGTGTGACCATGTTGTTGTATGTTTTCAGGCGGTTGCTGACGGCAATTCCGACGATGTTCGTGATTGTCACGCTCGCCTTTTTTCTTATCCGCGTCGCGCCCGGCGGCCCGTTCAACCAGGAGCGGGGCCTGAGCCCGGAGATCAAGGCTAACCTTGAGGCGCAGTTCGGGCTCAGCGATCCTTTGTGGCTGCAATATTGGAACTACCTGAAGAATTTGCTGCGGGGAGATTTTGGCCCGAGCTACAATCTGCCTGACTTCACAGTTGCGGAACTGTTTCAGGAGGGACTCAAGGTCTCTATCCCCCTCGGCGCGTCAGCGCTGGTGCTGGCGCTGCTTTTCGGCGGCACTCTCGGTATCATTGCCGCACTCCGGCAAAACAAGCCCGCCGATTATGCCGTGATTGCCGTAGCCACGGCAGGCAGCACTATTCCGACCTTTGTGATAGCGCCGCTCATCCAGCTGTTGTTTGGACTGACCTGGAAGCTTCTCCCAATTGGCGGCTGGGGTGATGGCGCGCTGATCAACAAGGTCGGCCCGGTGCTGACATTGGCGCTGCCCCAGATGGCCATTGTGGCGCGCCTGATGCGCGGCTCGATGATCGAGTCGCTGCGCTCGCATCATATACGCACCGCCAAGGCGCTTGGTCTGTCAGACTGGTCTGTTGTTGTGAAACACGCTCTTCGAGGCGCGCTCTTGCCTATTGTGTCTTACGCCGGTCCGGCTGCGGCAGCTCTCCTCACCGGGTCCATCATCGTCGAGACGATCTTCTCGATTCCAGGCGTTGGCAGGTATTTCGTCCAGGCGGCATTGAACCGCGACTACACTCTGGTCATGGGGACCGTGGTGGTGATCGCTCTCTTCACCATCCTGTTCAATCTGATCGTGGACATTCTCTATGCTGTCGTAGATCCGCGGGTGCGCTATGACTAATCTGAGCTCCGAAAGCGTCGACGGCGTCGTTTCGCCAGACGGCCGACATCTGACATCGCCGATGGCGACTGAAATTCCGGTTGCGGGGCGGTCGCTGTTCGGCGACGCGTGGGAGAGGCTGAAGCAGAACAAGGCGGCGATGTTCAGCCTGTTCTACCTCGTCGCCATGGCGTTGGTGTGCATTGTTGGCCCATTCTTCTCGCCGCATCTCTATTCGACAATCTACCCGGACTACGTGCGCACCCCGCCAAGCCTGTCGCCCTATCCGTCCGAGGCGGGGATCGAGACAGCATTGGATGACGTTCTGAGGCGCATGCGCCTCGACAAGAAGGAATGGCGCCAGGACGGCGACAGGATTTACGTCACCGTCACCTCGAGCAAGGACATTGACGAACGCAATACGCGCTATCTGGATCGTTCCGATACGTTCGAGGACGCCAAGCTCGAAAGCAAGTCCGCTGACGGCACGGAGGCTGTGTTCAGTGCTGCGGTCAAACAGCAGTATTTCTTTTTTGGCACCGACAATATCGGCCGCGATCTGATGACGCGAACATTGGTTGCCGGTCGCATTTCACTGGCGATCGGCCTCCTTGCGGGCATCGTCGCCGTTGTGATCGGGGTCGTCTACGGCGCCACCGCCGGGTTTATTGGGGGCAAGACGGATGAGGTGATGATGCGCATCGTTGACGTCCTCTATTCGCTGCCATTCATCTTCTTTGTCATCATGCTGGTCGTGTTTTTTGGGCGAAACTTCGTATTGATGTTTCTGGCAGTTGGCGCGGTTCTGTGGCTGGACATGGCGCGCATCGTGCGCGGCCAGGCGCTGTCGATCCGGCGGCAGGAATATGTACAGGCCGCCGAAGCGATGGGCGTTTCTCAACGTGGAATTCTGCAGCGCCATGTGATCCCCAATCTGCTCGGCCCGGTCGTTATCTATATGACCTTGCTGGTGCCCCAGGTGATCTTGCTGGAGAGCTTCCTGTCGTTTCTCGGTCTTGGCGTCCAGGAGCCGATGACCAGTTGGGGCGTCCTGATTTCCGCCGGTGCGTCCAACATCGGCACCGCAAACTGGATGCTGCTTTTCCCGGCGTTCTTCCTCGTTTCCACACTGTTCGCCCTGAATTTTATCGGCGACGGTCTGCGCGACGCGCTTGACCCGAAGGATCGTTGAGATGCCCAAGCCAGCCGACAAAGTTCTGGAAGTCAAGAAACTTCGGGTGACGTTCCGGACGCTCGACGGGGAGGTTGAAGCGGTCAAGGGCATCGATATCGAGGTGAAGGGCGGCGAAACAGTTGCAATTGTTGGCGAGTCCGGGTCGGGCAAGAGCCAGACGATGATGGCCGCGATGCGTCTCCTGGCGTCGAACGGCGAAGCGACAGGCGCAGTTGACTACCGAGGAAGTAACCTTCTCGAACTGTCCAAGGCGGAACTGAACAAGGTTCGCGGCGCCAGGATCAGTATGATCTTCCAGGAGCCTATGACCTCGCTCGATCCGCTCTACACCATCGGCAACCAGTTGATGGAGCCGATAATGCGCCATCAAAAGCTGGGCAAGACGGCAGCACGCGCCGAGGCGCTCAGGCTTCTGAATCTGGTTAAGATACCTGATCCGGAAAGACGGTTGAAATCCTACCCGCACGAGATGTCGGGCGGGCAGCGCCAGCGCGTTATGATCGCTATGGCGCTGGCCAACGACCCCGACGTATTGATCGCAGACGAGCCGACAACCGCGCTCGACGTGACCATTCAGGCACAAATCCTTGTGCTGCTCGCCGAATTGCAGGAGAATCTCGGCACCGCCATCGTCTTCATCACCCATGACCTTGGCATTGTTCGGCGTCTGGCGGACAGGGTCTATGTCATGCGCCGTGGCGAAGTCGTCGAAACGGGCGAGACGGAAGCAATTTTCAACGACCCGACGCATGATTATACGCGCATGTTGCTGTCGGCCGAGCCGACAGGCCGGAAGGCCCCGCCGCCGCCGGGAGCGCCGATTGTCATGGAAGGCAAGGATGTCGAAGTCACGTTCAAGATTGGCGGAGGGTTCCTTGCCGGCGACCCGATGCTGCTCAAGGCTGTCGACCGGATAAACATCGCACTGAAAAAAGGCCAGACGATCGGTATTGTGGGCGAGTCTGGGTCCGGCAAATCGACGCTTGGCCGCGCCCTCTTGCGGCTCCTGCCCAGCGAAGGTCATGTTTTTTACGACGATCAGGACATTTCCGGATTCGACAAGCAGAAGATGCGGCCGCTACGCCACGAGCTGCAGCTGGTTTTCCAGGATCCGTTCGGATCGTTGTCGCCGCGCATGACGGTTGGCCAGATCATTACGGAGGGTCTGCTTGTTCACGAGCCGGGACTGACCAGGAAGGATCGCGACGACAGGGCCGTGGAGGCGCTCAAAGAGGTCGGCCTTGATCCAATCATGCGCAATCGCTACCCGCATGAGTTTTCGGGCGGCCAGCGGCAGCGCATCGCGATTGCCCGCGCGATGATCCTAAAGCCGAAGGTTGTGGTGTTGGACGAACCGACCTCGGCGCTGGACCGCTCGGTGCAAAAGCAGATCGTCGAACTGCTGCGTAAATTGCAGATCGACAATGACCTGTCTTATCTATTCATCAGTCACGATCTGGCGGTGGTGCGCGCTATGGCCGACTACATCATCGTGATGAAGCAGGGCAAGATTGTCGAGGAGGGGCAAACAGACGCAATTTTTGACAATCCTCAGCAGCTTTACACGAAGACCCTGATGGCGGCGGCGATCGATTCGACGCGCTTCCGCAAGGAAGCAGACCTCGAAAAAGCGCGGGCGTCGTAGCGGCCGCAACGGAGAAAAAGCACAAAATGAGCCATGTCACCTACGAGATCGTCGAGCATGATGGCGGCTGGGCCTATAAGGTCAGCGGCACATATTCGGAAACCTTTGCCTCCCATGAACAGGCGCTTGAAGCCGCCCGCCGCGCTGCAGGCGAGCAGCGCGTCGCCGGTGAAACGCGCGGTATCCAGTTTGAGGACTCCAGGGGAGAATGGCACAATGAAGTCTCGGGCGGCGGCGACCGCCCCGAGACTTCCGTCAAGGATGAACCCTGACGCTGCGCTTTCGCGCTTGCGGCGTCGGGGAGGCGCGGTTATAAGCCCGCGTCTGGTCGCGGAGTGTAGCGCAGTCTGGTAGCGCACATCGTTCGGGACGATGGGGTCGCAGGTTCAAATCCTGCCACTCCGACCAGTTGCCTCGGTAGCCGGGCTCTTTAGTGAGGCGGCTCTGCGTGAACAATCTCCCGATCATTCAGTCGACACGAGTCAGCGGAACAAGTCGCCCGTCTTCGGATTGACCTTCCTGTAGAATGACTTTGAAGGCTTCGCCAAACCGGGCTTCGTTCGACCGCCCCGCCTTGTCGCTGCAAAATAAAAGACGGCAACGACACCGGTCACGATCATCACAACTGTAGCAAGAACGACCAGGTTAACCCATCCATCTGACATATCGTCTCCCCCGACAGGCTTCATATGCTAACGGCTCTTTGTGGTGGTATCAATCTTCGACAAGGTATAGCCTGTTCCCTGGCATCGGCATGACCTTGCTGTCTTGAACATGATCCTGCGCGACTTACTCCTGGTTGTTTTCTGCGCCCGATCAGGCCGCCTTTCCGATGATCTCCTGATCGTAGTTTCACAATGTCTGGACAGGCCGGGACAAGCGTACTTGTCGGAGCCGGCGATTTGCAGGTATGCCGTTGCTGGTGAACTGAGGCATTGAGCATATTGTGTTAGATGTTCACCAAAGCAACTCCGCTTTGGATGGTCCGAAGAAGTGGTTCAACCAGTCTCCATGACACCTGCCCGTATTGTCTGTTTTATAATGAGCGGCGGCGTTGGCTCGCGTCTGTGGCCACTCTCGCGCGAGGACAATCCCAAGCAGTTTCATGCGCTTTCGGGGCAAGGGTCGATGCTCGCCAAGACGCTGAAGCGCATCAAGGCGCGTCCCGCAGGCGAAACACCGGTGTTTCTGATTGGCTCGGAACGGCACGCCGAGCGCATCAGAGACGAATTGGCGCAGATTGACACAGCCGGCGGCGGCGCGATCTTCGAGCCCAGCGGCCGCAACACCGCTGCCGCTGTTGCAATCGCCACTTTGACCACCCTGGACCGCCTGGGCGATGAACTGGTCCTGGTGGCGCCATCTGACGCCGAGATATCAACCGACAGTCAATTCTGGGCGACTATCGAACAGGGTGTTTCGCCTGCGCGGGCAGGGCGAATGGTGGTGTTTGGCATCAGGCCGACCCAACCGGAAACCGGCTATGGCTACATCGAGGCCGCCGGTCTGTCCGGCGGCGTGTTCGATGTTCGCAGATTTGTCGAAAAGCCGGATCGGGCCAAGGCCGAGGAATATCTGGCGGCGGGGACATTCTACTGGAACGCCGGAATATTCATGTTTCGCGCCAGCGCGATGAAGGCTGCCTTTGAGCAGCATCAGCCGGAGATCTGGGCTGCGGCGCGGGCTGCGTTCGACGCCATGAGCTCGGATGTTTCTGGCGACTATCTGCCCGCAGACCTCTACGCGCTGGTTCCGTCGAATTCGATCGACTACGCGATAATGGAGCGGGTCGACAATATTGCGATGGCGCCAGCCTCATTCCGGTGGAACGACCTGGGATCGTGGCAGTCGCTTCTCGAAGTGTCGCCATCAGACGCAAATGGCAATGTCATCCTCGGCGATGTGGTCGCGATCGACTGCGAGAATTCCTACATTCGCAGCGATGGCCGTTTACTTTCGGTGATTGGCGTCAGGGACACAGCGATTGTAGCGACGCCGGATGCGACATTTATTGCGCCGGTGAGCCACAGCCAGAACGTCAAAAAGGTTGTCGAGCAGCTGGAAAAGGCGGGGCGCCTTGAGACGCGCTTCACGCCGGCTCAGGATCGCGTCGTACCGGAAGGCGCATGGCGTGATCGCGTCACCCATTGGCTGTTTGGCGAAACGTTGCCGCTTTGGTCAACCATCGGCGTGGACGAGAAATTTGGCGGCTTTTATGAAGCCCTGAATTTTGACGGCACCCCCGTCCACCGTCCCAAGCGCACGCGCACATTGGCGCGCCAGATATATGCTTTTGCCACAGCCAAGCGGCGCGGCTGGGACGGTCCGGCGGACGCTCTGATCGAGTACGGCATCAGCTTTCTATCAAACAAGGGAAGAACGGATCGAGGCGGCTTTGTCCGCGCGCTGAATGTCGACGGCTCGGTTCTTGATCCGGTGGAGGACGCCTACGACCATTCCTGTGTGCTGCTGGCGCTGGCGCATGCCAAGGCATGCGGCAATGACGAGGCGGCCCGGCTTGGGGCCGAAACTTTTGCATTTCTGGACGAATATCTGGCAGATCCGCGTGGCACGGGTTTTCTGGAAACGCCCGGCGGTCAGGAATTGCGCCGGTCAAACCCACATATGCATCTGCTAGAGTGCTTTCTCGCCTGGCACGAAGTGACCGGCGATGAAGCCTATTTGCAGAGGGCGGCGGGCATTGTCGGGCTTTTTAGGCGCCATTTTTTCGACCCGGACAGCTGGACCCTCGGCGAATATTTCGATGATCGCTGGAATCTCGCGGCAGGCGAAAAGGGCGAATGGACAGAACCAGGGCACCATTTCGAATGGGCGTCGCTGCTGGTGGACTACGCAGCGCGCAGCGGCGACAAAACGCTCGGCGCATTTGCCCGCAAACTCTACGCTTCGGCGATAGCAAATGGGCTCAACCGGTCGACCAACCTCGCCTATGGCGCCGTGTCACGTACGGGACTTCCGCTTGACCGCGTGTCCCGGTCATGGCCGCAAACAGAGGCTATCAAGGCGGCGATCGCACTGGACCGGATCCATGGACCCGACATGAAGCCCGAGATCGAGGCGCGGGTTGGCCGCCTGTTTCGCTGGCATATCGATCCGGCGCCGACAGGCATGTGGATCGACCAGATTGACGAACGCGGCCGGTCTATCGCCAAGGAAGTCCCCGCCAGCATCTTCTACCATCTGGTGACGGCGCTGACGCAATATCTTGATGCAACTGCGAAGCCGGTCGCCCGGAGTCAGTAGGGACTCTGAACGTCGCCCGTTTCGACATAGACGGATTTGAGCTGGGAATAGTGGCCCAGCGCCGCCAGCGCATTCTCTCGCCCTATGCCGGACTGCTTGTAGCCGCCAAACGGCATTTCGACCGGCGTCAAATTGTAATTGTTGATCCAGCACGTTCCTGCCTGAAGCTGTCCGATCACCCGGTGACCCCGCGCAAGATCGCGTGTGAATACGCCAGCGGAGAGGCCAAACTCCGTGTCGTTGGCGCGGTTGATCGCTTCCTCCTCGCCATCAAAAGTCAGGACCGACATGACCGGCCCAAAAATCTCTTCGCGCGCAATCCGCATTGCGTCGGTCACGCCTGTGAAGATGGTGGGTTCTATCCAGAAACCGCCTTCAAAACCCTGAAGCGCGGGCCGGTCGCCGCCATAAGCGAGATAGGCGCCTTCCGCCTTGCCAATGTCAATATAGCCGCAAACCTTGTCGAGCTGGGTCTTCGTAACGAGCGGGCCCATCTGCGTATCCGGATCGAGCGGGTCGCCGATGCGGATCGCCTTGGTGCGTTCGATGAGGCGCGACAAGAACCGATCCTCGATGCCCCTCTGCACAAAAACCCGGGTGCCGTTGGAGCAAACCTGTCCGGTTGAATAGAAATTGGCCATCATCGCGCCGCCGACTGCGTTCTCGACGTCGGCGTCATCAAAGATAATCAAAGGCGACTTGCCGCCGAGCTCCATGGTGGCGTGCTTCATCTGCGCGCCCGCCAGAGCCAGTACCTTGCGTCCGGTCGGAACGGAGCCGGTGAATGATATTTTGGCGATTGCCGAATGAGCGGCGAGCGCTGCTCCGACATCGCCTTTTCCCTGGATCACATTGAACAGGCCGGCGGGCAGGCCCGCATCGACGAAAGCTTCAGCCAGCGCAAGCGCCGTCAGCGGCGCAACCTCGGAAGGTTTGAACACCATCGCGTTGCCCATGGCGAGCGCCGGCGCGGCCTTCCAGCCAGCTCCCTGAATTGGATAATTCCAGGCGCCGATGCCCGCGACAACGCCCAAAGCTTCGCGGCGCGTGTAAGCGAAGGGTCCCCCGAGATCGATATAGTCGCCGTTGAACCCGCCGACCGCGTTGCCGCAGAATTCCAGCGCATCCGCTGCCGAAGCTGCGTCGGCCACCAGCGTTTCCTGAATGGCGCGGCCGGTATTAAGTGTCTCCAGCCGGGCCAGCGCCTCGTTGCGCTCGCGCAGGATCGCCGCCGCTCGTTGCAGAACGCGTCCCCGCTCGATCGGTTTCAGCGCAGCCCAGGCCGGCTGGGCGATCTGCGCAGCTGCGACAGCGCTTTCAACGATAGCCGGCGTTGCGGCGCGCAATGTCGCGATCGCTTCGCCGGTGGCGCCATAGACGACGTCGAATTTCTGACCGCCGGCGTCATCCACATAGGCGCCATTGATGAAATGGGAGCCGGTTGGTTGTGCGTTCATGGGTTTGCTCCTAACGGTCCGAAACCTGCCAGCGTGGATTGATCCACGGCTCAAGGTTGGAGGGGGCAAGCCGCCGCCCCAGGATATGATCAGCCGCCTTCTCGCCGGTCATGATTGACGGGGCGTTCAGATTGCCATTGGTCACGCGTGGGAAGATAGACGAATCCGCTACGCGCAATCCTTCTATGCCGATAACGCGGCATTCGGAATCGACAACACTCATCGGATCGTCAGCCCTTCCCATCCTGCATGTGCCGCAGGGATGGTAGGCCGACTCGGCATGCTGGCGGATGAATTCGTCCAGTTCCGCATCCGACTGGATATGTGAACCCGGCGAAATTTCACGGCCACGAAACGGCGTGAATGCATCCTGACCGAAGATCTCTCGGGTCAAACGAATGCAGTGGCGAAACTCTGTCCAGTCATCGGGATGCGACATGTAGTTGAACCGGATGACCGGTTTAGCCCAGGGATCGGAAGAGCGCAGGGTGACTGAGCCGCGTGACTTGGAGCGCATCGGCCCGACATGGGCCTGAAAGCCGTGGGAGTCCGCGGCGGCCTTGCCGTCATAACGGACTGCGGCGGGAATAAAATGATACTGGATGTCCGGGTATTCGACACCAG
>Ga0209573_1004315_pt1 | contig 14200 bp, 12 predicted proteins | sample TNRBio252014_DNA_FD_185870 | JGI IMG/M metagenome (GOLD analysis project Ga0209573, IMG submission 185870) | Wastewater treatment Type I Accumulibacter community from EBPR Bioreactor in Madison, WI, USA - TNR Reactor_6/25/2014_ DNA (SPAdes)... | ecosystem: Engineered > Bioreactor > EBPR >...
CTATCTATCAATGGCGCTGGCTTACCAGCTTACCAAGTCAAACCTGCGCCAGCGAAAGGGTCTTGGACAGAACTAGGGGTTTGGCGAGACGAGTGCTGTCCAGCCAATATCCGCTGCAGTCCATCATTCACTGAAGCTTCCCACCCTTCGATTACGTGCTCGCGTGTTTCGTGAGCCCACTGTTCTGGTGAGTTTGTCATATTTCGTATTACCCTAGTTACAGTATCGTGTGGATCTTTTCCAGTGAAAGTTATGCATTGAGCGTCTATAACAAGTTTCTCGGGAACATTGCGGCGCTTTGAATGTCTCGCTAACCAGCTTGGTTGATGTTCTTCTGGAGCTTGGTTTGAGCCATTTTTTTCAGGTTGCTCGATTTTTTTAGAGTAGTAGTAACCAACTACATGTGTGCCGCTTCCTATGTTGCCTACGTCCACTGCCTTGAGGTCTACAATTCCTAAGCGACTTCGGTCATCGTTCAAAACAGAACCCAGTCCCTTAGATAATAGCCACTCAACTAAAGCAACTTGATCTTTCTCTCTAAATGACGAAACGTTTCTTGCGACATCTGCGATATAGCCTGAGCTACACAGTTTGCCTTCTATCTCAGTATCGAGATCTGTGAAGCTCCCCATACTTCTTGCTACCACATCAATATGGCCTGCTTTGATTAATTTATTAGCAATGCTTTTATCTAAGAAGGCAAAAGAACCAAGGTTTTCAATCACTATATTTATGTTGCCCTGTTTTAATAATTTAGAAGCAACATCGCTATTTAGGCCGACGAAGTGAGCCATGTTCTCATGAACAAATTTTGCAGTACTTTTTTTACCCAATAGTTTAAGAGCACAGGCAGTATCTAAAGCATAAAATGATTTGATGTTATCGAGCGCTAGTCTGCTGCTGTGAGCAGAGTGCTTGTTGTGTTTATTTAATAACTCTAAAAATATATGTGAATGACATGGAAGAACAGAGAGGTTCTTCATGACTTCATGCACATGACCTTCTCTTATTAATACGGTCAGCATTTCACGTTTATACTTTGTAATTAAGGTGTCTTTTTGAAGTTCTTCAATAGTTTCTTTTACCTTGCCGTTATAAAATTCATTTAGAACAGCCAGAAAATTATGATGATGACCTTGTTCTGCAATCGCTTCTTGTTCTGCCTTTATTTTTTTCTGCTTCCGTTTTTCATAGAAAGCACTTACTTTGTCCGCTTGCTTTGCAACAAAGCTAACGCTTGCAATTTTTGCTTCTCCCAGTTGGTACCGAGCTTCTCTCCTAAATCGCTTTGCTAAGCTTCCATGTAGCTGAGCATTGAGTCGACGATTATTAAACCAGCTTAAATCACCTCTATTGAAGTGGTGAGTATGATTTGCAATAGCTTTTCTTCTTCTTGACCAATACAGTGTACTGAAAATTTTATTAATGCTCTCTGGGCCAAATTCATCGAGACGTGAAAATACTAAGCCTTCTTTCTTCTTTCTAACCAGTGTTTTAGCCACTTCTGGCTTTTTAACTTCCGTCAACTTTGGAAATGAATCAATTGCAAAATTTGGCTTATTGTCTTTTACGAGAGCAACAGCGATTTTCGTTTGATCAGGGTCAGTAAAGTGGTCTAGCTTTTCAACGACTTCTTTACCGTGAGAATCTCGTGTTAGCCGAGTGGCAATTTTGCTATGGTAGCGTGGATGAACGAAAGGCAGGGCTTCTATAACTTCATCAACTCGGCCAGCTTTTGAGATGCCTATTACTTCTCTATAGATTTCAGATTCGGTAAATCTGCTTTTAAAACGTGTGAAAATAGACATAACACCGATATTAGCCTTACTCAGCAGTAAATCGCAATGCCCTCTAGCTGGACTTGTGCCTAGTTAAAGCCAAATTGTAGACTTTTACCTCTTATATTGACGTCGCTGAGCGCCGTGCTAAGTCAATCGAAGTATCGCCGGAGCTAAGTCAATATGAGTACATAAAAGCGAACCCTCTGACCTTGAGGGAGAAAGAGAGCCCTAGTGCCAACTATTGAACAGCTCGTCCGTAAAGGACGAAAAACTAAAACCACAAAATCTGTGGTTCCAGCTTTGAAAGGGTCACCGCAACGTCGCGGAGTTTGCACCCAAGTAAAAACTCTTACTCCTCGTAAACCAAACTCAGCTCTCCGAAAGATCGCACGTGTGCGTCTTAGTTCTGGTGTTGAAGTTACTGCATACATTCCAGGTATTGGTCACAACCTGCAAGAGCACTCAATCGTTCTTGTTCGTGGTGGTCGAGTAAAAGATCTTCCTGGTGTTCGTTACAAAGTTGTTCGCGGAACACTTGATGCGAGCGGTGTAGCAAATCGTCAACAAGCCCGAAGCCGTTATGGCGCTAAGAAGGAGAAGAAGTCCTAATGCCACGTAAAGGTCCAGCACCCCGTCGCGAACTACTTCCAGATCCTCTATATAAGAGCGTTGTAGTTCAACAGTTAATTAACAAGATTTTGCTTCACGGTAAAAAATCAACTGCATCAGGAATTGTTTATGATGCATTAGAAATCATCAAAACTAAAAAGACTGATGGTGACGAAGCAGGAGATCCAATCCCAACATTGAAGAAGGCAATTGAAAATGTTCGTCCAGCACTAGAGGTTCGTTCTCGTCGTGTTGGTGGTGCAACATATCAGGTGCCTGTTGAAGTTAAACCTCGCCGAGCAACAACTTTGGCTATTCGTTGGGTTGTAGAACACTCTCGCAAGCGTCGTGAAAAGACGATGGCAGAACGTTTAGCTCAAGAAATCATGGATGCAGCAAATGGAGTGGGTACATCAATCAAAAAGCGTGATGACCTACAGAAAATGGCAGAAGCTAACAAGGCATTTGCTCACTTCCGCTGGTAATTGAAAGTCTTCCAGAGGAGTGAACACTCTGTCATCCTGAGTGAGCGCAGTGAGTCGAAGGATCTAGGTCAGGCTTTAAGCCTGACCTTTTTTATTAGTTATCATGCGTACTCGTGAACGAGATGCAATGAGAATAACAATTCCTGATATGAGGAAACTTAATGGGAACCAAACGTTAGTGTTGTTTCCAGTGGTAGGAAGAGTTCCGTTCGGAGAGTACCGAACTGTATTTGTTCCTAATACTGAAACACTGTTTGCGACTCCGTAGGCATCAATCGTTGCGTTCTCTAAAAGCCCGACAGTAATTGTTGTATTGGCAGTCATACCAGAAATAGTCACAGTCCATTCATTAGTAGATTCTTGAACGAAACTAGATACTGTTCCTCCACCAGAAATGGTAATATCACTTGCATCAAATGTTCCTTCATTGACTTCTCTATTGAAGCTCACCTTAAAACATGCACTATTTGCAGAAGTAACTTCACTTTGCCCCTCACAGCGCGTAATTGTTGCAACAAGAGAACCAGGATTAAATGTTTCGTTAAACATGTTGTTGTAAGCGAGATCGAATACATCTTCATCTCGGTCAAAAACTTCAATAATTTGTGCAGATTCGATTTCGTAACCATCAGGGGCCATGACAAATCCAATAAGTTTTGAGACACCGGCTGTTAAACCGTCAGTCCCAGCTGTACCATTAATAGTTATTGCTAATTCTTCACCAGGCGCGATGTCTCCGCTATCAGAAGCAAGTTGACATACAACTATTTCGTCATCGTATGCATCATAAGCTGTGCTATTAAATTCATCGTTTAGATAATCTCCAGCATTACCTTCAGATTGGCAAGTCGGGGTTAAACCATCTGAGGGGTCATCATCTACAACACTCACAAATGTGCTTCCAGAAGGCATGACTATATAGAAAGGAATTTCCCAATCAGCACCAGGATAAGAAGCAGTTCCAACATTACTAATAACACCAGCAAGTTGGAAAGGTTCATTTGCTCTAACTGTTGTATCAGTTAACCATTGAACTTCGAATCCGAAGTCCCATACATCTTCAATGGTGTTAGTAAAAGTAACAGGGCTGGATGGATTGGGGTCATCATTGGGTGTTCCGCCCAAAACAGTAGATGATAATAAAGAAATTGAAATTGATACTTCATCGCCGATATCGCCATTTACTATGCCATTTACTGCAAAGAAAAAGCTTTGTCCTGAATCTAGTTGACCGTTCCACTCGAAAGTTGTTTGATTCACTGACCCTAAATCTGTAGGAACATTTGATGGATTAACTGGAACTACATAAACAGAAGTAATATCAAAATTTTCTGCTTGAACATCAAAGTCAATTGATTCAATAGAATCGCTACCGCTACTAATGTATACGATTGTGCGATAAACAGCTTGAGTGATTTCTTGGCCATCTTTTACTGGCATGTAGTTGATGCGACCATCATTGTTCATTATGATATCGCTGTCATTCACTGCAGGTCTGATTAGGCTAGGTGATGATATGCCATATGCATATACGGGCAATGCCAAAGCTATAAACAATATTGTCAAAAAAGCAAAGGGCTTTAAGAGCAATTGTTCCATGCTGCAGAATCGGTAAAAAAATCACGTAACTTTAGGCTCAAACACGCAGGGCATAGCAGTTAATGCGCTCTTTCGCTTGATAACCAGCTATTCGTGTCCACACCCGAAAGAGGGTCTGTCCTTCCTTTTCGCCCAAATCGGACAGTGTGAATATTTGCCCTGATACAGGCTAAAATATCGGGCTGGATTTACTCCTGAGAACTTAATAATTAAGAAAGAGAAATAATGTCACGTCATCCACTTGAGAAGGTTCGTAATATCGGAATCATGGCACATATCGATGCCGGTAAAACAACAACAACAGAGCGCATTCTTTATTACACAGGTCGTACTTACAAAATTGGTGAAGTGCACGACGGCGGTGCGGTAATGGACCATATGGTTCAAGAGCAAGAGCGCGGTATCACTATTACTTCTGCTGCAACAACATGTATGTGGAATGATCACATGATCCAAATTATTGATACACCGGGTCACGTTGACTTTACTGTTGAGGTTGAGCGCTCTCTTCGTGTGCTTGATGGTGCGGTTGCAGTGTTTGATGGAGTTGCTGGTGTAGAACCTCAATCAGAAACAGTATGGCGCCAAGCTGACAAGTACAACGTTCCGCGCATGTGCTTTGTTAACAAGATGGACCGAACTGGTGCAGATTTCTTTATGTGCTTAGGCATGATCAAAGATCGTCTTGGTGCAAACGCTGCTGTTCTTCACTTGCCGATCGGCTCTGAAGATATATTTGAAGGAATTGTTGACCTCGTGCAAATGAAAGAAGTTAAGTGGAAACTTGATGATCCTTCTGAAGGTCAAGAGTTTGAAGTTTGTGAAATTCGTGACGAGCTAAAGGCACAAGCTGAAGAATATCGCCACGAGCTATTAGATACAGTTGCTGCTGCTGACGATGAGGTAATGGAAAAGTACCTTAATGACGAAGAACTATCAGAAGAAGAACTAAAGAAAGCGATCCGTAAAGGAACTATCGCTGGTGAGTTCGTTCCTGTCCTATGTGGCTCTGCATTCAAGAATAAGGGTGTTCAACCAATGCTTAACGCAGTTGTTGATTTCCTTCCATCACCTCTAGATATACCATCAATTGATGGAACAAAACTTGATGGTGAAACTGAAGAAGTGCGTCACGCATCTGATAGTGAACCATTCTCTGCTTTGGCTTTCAAAGTGGTTGCAGACCCTTACGGAAAATTAACTTACTTCCGTATTTACTCTGGAAAGATCGAAAAAGGTCAAGACCTATACAATTCAACGAGAGACAAGAAAGAACGTATTGGTCGTCTACTGCGTATGCATGCTAATGATCGTGAAGACATAGAAATTGCATACGCCGGAGACATTGTTGCTGGTCTTGGTTTCAAATCAACAACAACAGGTGACACTCTTTGCGTAAAGGAAAGCCCAATCATTCTTGAGAATATGGAATTCCCAGAGCCTGTTATCTCTGTTGCTATTGAGCCAAAAACAAAGAACGACCAAGATAAGTTGGCAAAAGCTTTAGGTTCTTTATCTGAAGAAGACCCAACATTCAAAGTCCATACAGATGAAGAGACTGGCCAGACAATTATTGCTGGTATGGGTGAGCTTCACCTAGATGTTCTTGTTGACCGTATGAAGCGTGAATTTAACGTTGATGCAAATGTTGGTAAACCGCAAGTTGCTTACCGCGAAACAATTTCATCACGTGTTGAAAAAGTTCAATACAAGCACGTTAAACAGTCTGGTGGTTCTGGTCAATACGCAGATGTTGTTATGACTGTAGAACCTTCTGGTCCTGGCGGTGGCTTCGAATTCGTTAACTCTATTACTGGTGGTGTGATTCCTCGTGAATACATTCCTGCAGTTGAAAAGGGTGTTAAAGACGCAATGGAAACTGGTGTTTTAGCTGGTTATCCAATGGTTGACGTTAAAGTTGAACTTACATATGGTTCTTATCACGATGTTGACTCTTCTGAAATGGCATTCCGTATAGCTGGTTTGATGGGCTTCAAAGAAGCTGCAAGAAAAGCAAAGCCAGTATTACTTGAGCCAATGATGAGTGTTGAAGTTACAACACCTGAAGATTATATGGGTGACGTTATTGGTGACATTAACTCTCGCCGTGGACAAGTAGAAGGTATGGAACAACGCGGTAACAGCCAAGTTGTGAAAGCCAAAGTTCCACTAGCGAATATGTTCGGTTACGTTAATGACTTGCGTTCAAAGACTCAAGGTCGTGCAGCGTACTCAATGCAGTTCTCTAACTACGAACAAGTTCCAAACGCTATTGCAGAAGAGATTGTCGCCAAAGTTAAAGGCGAATAATTACTGAACAGGACTGTCTTTGCAGGTAACATTTTGTGACAAAGAGTGTACCCGCAAAGACAGTCCTGTTATTTCTTAGCTCCGCCACCAGTGAAAGCACGTCTGGCAAGAGCATATGCAGCATCTTGTGGCACGTTCAATATGTCGTTAAATGAGGATCTGAATTCAGGCGAAGAATAGCCTGCTTTTTCAAATACGTCACGAGCTGCTACATCAACTGCGCTAATAAAACCAGATCTATCGGGTTGTGAGATGTGTTTTACAGCTTCTTTTGTTAAGGAAACAAAAATATCTGTTAAAGGCAATTTACTTTTGATCACATTAAATTCAGACATACTTTGATCAACAATATTTTCTGCAGCTTGTATCAATACAGGGACTATCTTTCCTGTAGAAGGCGAGCTTCTTGGAGAATACAATTGATCTAGTAAAGGTTTAAATGTTTTTAAGATTCTTTCTTCATCGATAAGAAACTTGCCATTTACTTTATGTATATAGCTACCCTTTACATCTGCTTCCTTAGAAAGCGCTTTTAACTCTTTCCTATAAGCTGCATCAACTTCTTTTGCTTGTCTAATTAGATCTGTTACATGTGCTCTAAAATCTCGTTTAAAAAGTTTTGCTTTTTCTGGAGCATTTTTCTGTCTCCAAAAACTTATTAGGTCTCTAGCCAAAGCGCTTATGTCTTTGCCTTCAGTGGTGATACCAGCTGGTATAGCTAGCCGACTCAAAATAGCTTGTGCACATGCCGAAGGATTTTGTTTGTTCATATCAGAAATTCGAAAATTAATACGAGGTATTTCTGGGTTCTCTTCTTTTAGCTCTTCATATTCGTCTTTTAAAAGCTCAAAGCTTGAAAGAAGCTCATTCACTAAATCGTTTTTTGCCATATTCATCCTTGTCAGGCTTATTGTGAACGATACATTTTAGATGAAAAATGCCAGATCTTCCAATGCCGTCGTTTACTAGACTAGTTAGATGGATTTTAAAGAAATACAATCCTTGCCTATCACTAGAATTAAGGTACGAGCACTGGTCAAATGTGGCAATAACTATGTATTCATCCAACGTAGAAAATATGGGAAATCAAAGTCATATTTGGTATTCGCGGGTGGAAAAGTAAAGAAATCTGATCGAATCAAAGGCGACAAAGACAATCTTGGTGCCACTTTAAAATCTGCGCTAGTAAGAGAACTCGAAGAAGAACTAGCAGCGAAAGATATCATCATTGGCGACTTTCTGGGATACTCAAAACCACGAAAACACTATAAGGAAGTCCTCTTTTCTGTTGAGGTTGGATCTATTGATTGGGAAAATCGGACTGGTAAAGAATTTACAAATCCAAATAAAGGGGATTACGATCTTGTCTTGATTAAAGACTTGTCAAAAGATCTTCTTGGCAAGAAGGGATATCATTTGAAACCACGTGAGTGGCGTAAATTGTTGTATCGTATGTAGATTGTCATTCTGAGCGCAGCGAAGGATCTCAAATAATAGGGCAGGGGGAATATGGATAACAGGCCAGACATTGACGAAGCGGTTCAGCGAATTTTTGGGATGCATCAAAGTGAAATGCGTAGAGCTGCTCGGACAGGTGAATTCTTTTTTACAATAGGTGGACTTGATGCACTGATACATACAGGCGACCTTGTGATGATCAGAGATGCAATCGACTTAGTTCAAAATTATCGTGACCAAGGCATCTTCAGCGAGCGTCATGCTGATTCCATATTGAAACAAATATATGTAGGCATAGAAGACAACTATATGAAAGGCCAAGCACTCGATGCTATGAGTCCGAGAGCATTAACTCATTTAAGTATTGAAGACATAATTGAACACACACCAGAAGGCAGCTTCTTGGAAGGTCGCATTGTTGAACATGCAGGATGGGGTGTTACGAAAGAATGTATTGGATATTTCCGTGAAGGTGTTGGCCGTTTACTAACTTCACCTGAAGCAATAGAGGGAGATGGCCAATTTTTAGTTGCAGATGTATTGCCTCTGCATAGAGATTTAGTGCTTGATGCTCCTGTAACGTTAGCTAGAGCAGCTATATAACTCTTTTATCTCGGAAAAACTTGTACAAAATTTGGGCATAAAATTGCCCAAAGTGCGCAGAAGTAGGATTTTGCTTGCTAAATAGGCTAATCTTTTTGGCCTTAACGAAATAATCGTAAAAGAAAGTCTTTGAAAAGAAAGGTTGCCATCAATGGCTAAAGAAAAATTTGAGCGCACAAAGCCACACTTGAATGTTGGAACTATCGGTCACGTTGACCATGGTAAAACAACTTTGACTGCGGCTATCACCAAGACACTGTCTGACAAAATTGGTGGTAACAATACTTTCACTGATTTCGCGAACATCGATAACGCTCCTGAAGAGCGCGAGCGCGGTATCACAATTAGCGTTACTCACGTTGAGTATGAAACAGAAACTCGTCACTATGCACACGTTGACTGCCCAGGTCACGCTGACTATGTAAAGAACATGATCACTGGTGCTGCACAGATGGATGGAGCAATTCTTGTTGTTGCTGCAACCGATGGTCCTATGACTCAAACTCGTGAGCACATTCTTCTTGCTCGCCAGGTTGGTGTTCCAAGCATTGTTGTTGCTTTGAACAAATCCGACATGGTTGATGACGAAGAACTACTTGAACTTGTTGAAATGGAAATTCGTGAACTTCTAAATGAGTACGAATTCCCAGGCGACGATACACCTATCGTTCGTGTTTCTGCATTGAAAGCTCTTGAAGGCGATGCAGCATGGCAAGACAAGGTTATGGAATTGATGACTGCTGTTGACGAATTCATTCCAGAACCAACACGTGACGAAGACCAACCATTCCTAATGCCTATTGAAGACGTATTCTCAATCACAGGTCGTGGAACTGTTGTAACTGGTCGTATCGAGCGCGGTGTTATCAAGGTTAACGAAGAAGTTGAAATCGTTGGTCTAACAGACACAACTACAACAACTGTTACTGGTGTTGAAATGTTCCGTAAACTTCTAGACGAAGGCCGCGCTGGAGAAAACGTTGGTTGTCTTCTACGTGGTACTAAGAAAGAAGAAGTAGAGCGCGGACAAGTTCTTGCAAAGCCAGGAACTACAACACCTCACACAGACTTCACTTGTGAAGTTTATATTCTTTCAAAAGAAGAAGGTGGACGTCATTCTCCATTCTTCGCGAACTACCGTCCTCAGTTCTACTTCCGTACAACTGACGTGACAGGTGCAATCACATTGCCAGAAGGTACTGAAATGGTTATGCCTGGTGACAATGTTTCTATGACAGTTGAGCTACAAAAGCCAATTGCTATGGAAGAAGGTTTGCGTTTCGCTATCCGCGAAGGTGGACGTACAGTAGGCGCAGGTGTTGTTGCGAAGATAACTAAATAGTTATCCTTAGGGGAGGGACGCTCTTCCGGTTCCCAGAAGAACGGCCCTAACTACTACATGAATTAAAGGAGTCCGAAAGGGCTCCTTTTTATATATCTCTTCGTTGTATTCGCAACAGTTCGCATTAAATTACAAATCTACTTCTCTACTTTCTTATTAAAAATGCCGAGACTATTGCTATGAGTTTTAAGTCAGTGCTGCGCGGAAATAATGCCAAGCTGTTTGCATTGCGTAATCCTCTTATCTATTTTTCGTTATTTGGGAGTTTGATCTTATTAAACGCAATATGTCTAGCAATTTTAGATATGAACAATATTAAAGAAGGATATGTTTTTGTCGCGATTGTCGAATCTTTAAAAGCGCTAATTTATGTCGGTATATCTATTCATTCTTTTAGGATATATCGAGAAAGTAAAAGCATCGGTTGGATACTAATCGGAATAGGATCTGCCTTTTGGGCTCCATGGCAATTTATCCTAGGCGTACTTTCATTTACAAGACAAGATATGTATATATCTGCTGCGACTTTTGATCCAGCTGTCATCGTGGTATTTATTTTTGCAATGTCGGGTTTCATATCTATCGGGTTGATTGGGCTAAGCAAAAGAGAAATCATTCGTATAACGATTAACGCGGTTTCGTTTGGTGCATGCATATCTTTTATAGGAATCGTTTACATTGCTGATTATATTATTAGAGATAGTAGGTTTAACATAAACGATGAAGTTTTAAATATCGTCTACTTTTCAATAGATGTTCTGCTTATTTCTTTTGCGATCGCGATAGCTCTATTTCGAAGATTTGATAAGGTCTGCACCCCAATTGCTCTAAGCATGATACTTATGGCTTCATCAGATATTGCATATTTGCTTTTCTATCTAAATGGAGGTAAGTCACTTCCTGTTACGCGGACTATGCAGATTATGGCGATGCTTATAGCTCTTTATGTCGCTATCCAGAAATCTGGGAAGCCTGAAAAGATGCCTTCAGTAGTAGGAGAAAATCAATTAACACTTGGAGTCAATATTACGGTATTGGCAACGATTCTATTTGCAGTGATTGCAGTTCCAGGTTTTGACCCCATTCCTAATGCAATCTTGGTCAGTTTTGTCGTGATGTTCGTTGCTGTTCTAATTGCTCACCTGGTTGGGCACTTTGAGAATAAGAAATTGATAGCTGACAGAGAAAAATCAATTATTGAAATTTCAGAGAGTGAAGAACGATATCAAGAACTTGCTACACACGATACGCTGACCCATCTATCAAATAGAACTTACTTTATCGAGAAGCTAGATGACGCGTTGAAGTTTGCAAAAGAACAAGAGCTAGAGCTTGCTATATTCTTTATTGACTTAGACAGGTTCAAAGAAATTAACGACACTATGGGACATAGTGCTGGGGATGCAGTTATTAGAGAAGTCGCAGAACGCATAGCAAAGGTAGTTGGAGTAAACGGGCTGGTTGCCAGACTAGGGGGAGATGAATTCGCTGTATTGATACCTGCACCTGCTCATCGTGATTTAGCATATGACATTGCTTCGAAGATATTGAAGGTAGCAATAAAACCTATTACCATTCTTGGTTCTGAATCTTACTTATCTTGTTCGATAGGTATTGCATTTTCTAGCGATGAGAATGACAATGCGCAGGCATTATTAAAGAATGCAGACATCGCTATGTACAAAGCAAAAGAAATGGGAAGAAACAGAATCGAATATGCAGATGATGTTGTCAAGGTGGCGCCAAAAAATGCAGGTTGGTCATTAAGCGATTTAAGAAAAGCTATATTGGAGAATCAAATAGTTGTTTACTATCAACCTATTTATTCTTTAGGCACTGGAGACCTTTTTGGTTTTGAAGCATTAGCTAGGTGGATACATCCAACATTGGGAGTTATATCTCCTGAAGAATTTATTTCCGTCGCTGAAGATAATGGACTTATTATTGATATTGGAAACTCCATTGTCAATCAAGCATTTTCTCAGCTGGGTGAGTGGCATGTAAAACAAAGAAAGCAAGGTACAAAGTTATCAACGATGAATGTTAATTTGTCATTTCGTCAGTTGAACGATACTCGCTTATTGGAACACTTATTAAGTAGTTGTCGTACTCATGGGATCGAACCGGAAATGGTTATTATTGAAATGACTGAGTCGGCATTACTCGGCGATGTAAGAAATGCAACGACAATCTTAAAAGATATAACTCGACATGGCTTTAACTTACACATTGATGATTTTGGTACTGGGTATTCTTCTCTCTCATACTTAAAGAAGTTTCCGGTATCAGGTTTCAAAATAGATAAGTCATTTGTGCTTGGGTATGGATCAAATGAGGATGACACAGCGATTGTTTCCGCGATGATTGCCTTAGCGAAGTCTATGGGACTTGTTGTTACAGCAGAAGGTATTCAATCGGAAAATGTGAAAAAACAATTAACAGAATTAGGATGCACCTATGGGCAAGGTTACCTTTACTCCGAACCAAAAGTCGCAAGTGAAATAACTTTACCTAAAGGCAAAGGCACTGATGCTTTAGGTTCAAACGATTCGCTTAGAACTGCATAAATATTTATATAGGCCTTCGCATGACCTTGCTATTTGCTCAAATGTATTTTCAAAACCTCCCATGTAATAAGGATCTTTGATTTCTATGGTGTCCTGAGCGTCATCTTCAAAAGATCCCAACATAAAAACTTTATGTTTGTATGAGTTACCTAGGATAGAAAGCGCATTTCGATGATTATCTTTATCCATAACAAGAAACATATCGATTTCTTCGGCATGACTTTGATCTAGTTGTGTGGATCTACCGGCAATGGTTATTCCTCTTCTCTTGCCCTCCATAATGGCCCTTGGATCAGGCGGATTTCCAGTCTCCCATGAACTTGTTGCCATGGAGCTGACAGATATCCAGTTAGCACCTTCGCGATTACATATATCCTTCATAATTGCTTCGGCGGTAGGAGAGCGACAAATATTGCCTAAACATACAAAACAAATCGATATGGATTCCAACGTCTAGTCATTCCTTTGTTGTGATGCAGTTTTTAAACCAGCACGAATTGCAGCTACTGCACGATCAACTTCGAAATCACGAATTAAAACCATGATCTCGTTCATAGTTGTATAAATTTCTATTACAGAAATTCCTTCCCATGCAAGTATTCGAAGAGGGAATTGTAATACACCGGTTGTTTCAATTTGTCCGTGCGTGCGTTGTAGAGAAATACCAGTAAGCTCGGGTATGTGTTGTGTAACTTCCTCGTCTTTCAATGCTTCATCAAGTTTCGATTTGATTGCAATACTTGTAATTATTGAAGTTTCACTGAAGCCTTGAGTAAATATGAAGACAGAAGAAAAAGATGTATCAATACTTTCCGAAACTTTCGCTAGCTTAGATAAAAGTTTTGGAGAATTCTTAACGGTTAATTCAAATAAGTCAGAGCGTAGTTGCAAATTAGCTAGGTAGTCGGCAGGGTTTACTTGATAATAAGGCTTCATTTCTGCGACGTATCTCTGCAATGCAATAATTATTGAGCCTTCTGTGACTTTCTTTTTTAGTGTTGCTTCAATCTGTGGCTGTAAATTTCTAGCTAATGAAGAGAGATTAATAAGTTTGTCAGTAAGAGCTTCCCTTAAGTAAGGAGACTGGTTTACTAGCTCTTCTACTTTTTGAGATACCGTAATCATGTGTAAAATTATACAATATGTATATATTTTGATTGAGGTCAGTATTTTAAGCAAAGTAAGAAACTGGGCCTTAAATTGAGTTATTAGTCCATATAGTACTAATATTTATCCCCTTGACCTCGTCACTCTAGGGTCATCCGCAGCTTGAAAAGGGAATAACTAAAAAATGCAAGATCAAAAAATACGTATACGACTAAAAGCATACGACCACGAACTCATCGATCAATCCTCAAAGAAGATCGTGGAAACAGTTATTAGGACAAAGGCAGTTGTTGTCGGTCCAATCCCTCTTCCAACAGAAAAGCATCGCTACACAGTTAC
>Ga0209573_1004316_pt1 | contig 14197 bp, 15 predicted proteins | sample TNRBio252014_DNA_FD_185870 | JGI IMG/M metagenome (GOLD analysis project Ga0209573, IMG submission 185870) | Wastewater treatment Type I Accumulibacter community from EBPR Bioreactor in Madison, WI, USA - TNR Reactor_6/25/2014_ DNA (SPAdes)... | ecosystem: Engineered > Bioreactor > EBPR >...
CCGGCTCACCCGCATGGCCTATGGCTACCGCGACATCGACTTCCTCCACCTGCGCATCTACGCGCTCCATGAGTCAAAAGACATACTCACTGGCACCTGATCTCCGCACCAACTTCCCGGATGAACCATGATTGCCGTGGGTTCGGTAGGGAAATACTTGCAGCGCGGGATTTCTTGTCTGCGCGACAGCGTTGCACGTAAGCCCAAACTTCAAAACGAACTGCGCGAAGCGCTCACCGATATTAGCGCGGTCCATGTTTTGCTGCCTTTGATTTCCGCTGTTCAATTGCGGCCTTATAAACCAGTTAGGAACGTCAAGACCTCAGGACCCCCTGCTTCACTCGCAGAAACAAGCTCGGAAGAGATGGAACGCAGCATGAGACAATGGACGGATGAAGAAATCCTCCGGTCCGCCCCTGACGAGCTTCCTGAATTGCGAAAAATATCACCGTATCTACGCACCCAGTTGTTTGGCAAATTGGCGGAAAAATTCCCCACTGAAGTTGAGGCATGGCGGGTTCGAAATAATCAAGAAGCTGAGCTGGAGGCAACCCTCCGCCTCGAGAATAGACGGACCGAGATGGTTGCAAAAGCTACCGTTTGGCTGGTTTTAGCCGTTCTCGTTGCAGGATTAACCTTCGGATTGATCCGCCTCATTCAATATTTTTTCGTCTCTTAGCCCTATCAAGATCCAACAACCCCACGCTCCACTACTAAAAGCCATGAACCTCGAACAATTTGTTTACCAAACACTTATTGGAATAACCTCAGCCGTCAAAACGGCACGGAAAGAAAACCAATTCATTGCTCCACAACTGGCAGCAACAGACCCCAAATATCCTCACCCACGATCCCAGCAAGGAGGCAGGCCGGTTCATACTGTGGATTTTGATGTTGCTGTGTCAGCAGCTCGCGACTCCGAATTGGGGGCACAGGCCAAAGGTGGAATCATTTCTGTGTTGAGCGCGAGCACTGATGCTTCGGTCAGCGAAAAACACGAATCCATCAGCCGGATTAAGTTCAGCGTCCCAGTTGAGTTCTTTTGATTATACCAACATTCACACCGTGATCAGCCGGTTGCGTGCCGTGATGGGCCAGCGTTCGGTCGTTTTGCCGCCTTCGATAATGTAGGCCTCGCCGTGCATGGAAACGGTGGGACAGACGTGGCGTGGGAGGCCGTGGAGGGCCTGGCCGATGGTGAACTCGTGAGCGCGGTCGGTTTCGAGGACGAGGTGCTCCTCGCTTTGCATGATAGCGACGGCATCGGGCAGCTCCTCAAAGCGGACGCGGGGATGCGGGTTCTCGGGGGCGACGGATTTGTGGCCGAGATCAAGCGTGATGCGGTTTTTGCCGGGTTTGCTGATGACACGGGCCAGCAGCATGGCCGCAGGCTGGAAGGGCAGGTCGGCGGGGTATTTGTCGCCATAACCAAAATCCCACAGCACGGTGGTGCCGGGGCTGAGGGTGCGGTCGGGATAGGTGGCGTGAATGCCGAAGGTGGGCGAGCCACCGGCGACGAGCTCCTTCACAATGATGCCCTCGCCCTGCAAACGGCAGCGGAACTGCAGCACAGGCCCGAAGGCGGCATCACAGCGCTCACGGCGCACGTCGAGGCTTTCATCGTGAATGTGGCCGTCGTAGGCATGCAGGCCGCGAAACTGGAGGCGCGGCGTGTCTTTCATCACATGCGCGAGGATGGCGGCCTCATCGCCCGGCACAATGCCGGTGCGGGACATGCCACAGTCGAGCTCCAGATAGACGCCAAGAGTGACGTTGTGCTGCTGCGCGGCGGAGGCGAGGAAACGGACGGTGTCCACGTCATCGGCGATGCTGGAGAACTGGGTGTCTGGAAACTTGAGCGCGAGTTCGGCGAGACGATGCGCATTGATACCGACGCAGGGCATGGCGAGCAGCACGTCGGCAGCGCCAACAGCGGCGCACATCTCCGTTTCGGCGATGGTGGAGGTCTTGAACTTCGTGATGCCGAGCTTGAGCTGCATCGCGATGATCTCCGCCGTTTTGTGCGTCTTCACATGCGGGCGCAGGCGGTTGGGATCGCCGGCGATCTTGAGCATGAGCTGGAGGTTGTGCTCGATGCGGCTGCGGAAGAAGAGCAGCGCGGGAGACGGGATGTCGGCTTCGTTTTCGACGTGGAACCAGGCGGGGGACATGATGGTTGGATCTAAGTGAGCGGGGTGTTGATGTGAATCCACTCAACGAAACAGATTTCCCAAATGAACGCGATCAAAACTTGTTTTTGCCCGCCTATTCCTCCGCTTCCTCGCCACGCGTGAGCCGGTCTCCCCAAAACGTGGCGACGAGAAGGCTGCTGAGCGCGATGAGGGCGAGGCCGTTGAGAACGTGGAAGTTGGTGACCCAGAAGCTTTTGCCGGTGAGGATGACGAAGATGCCCAGCGCAACCTGCACCGTGGGCAGAAACATGAGCAGCGTGGCGGCCAGGCGCATCCGTGGCAGCGTGATCAGCCAGACCCGGGCGCGCACGGCCACGAAGATAATGAGCAGCGCGACGAAGAAGCCCCAGTATTTGTGCGCAAAGAGGAGAAACACGTCGGGTGGGGAGGTGGGCGGCAGCCACTGGCCCTTGGTGGTCAGAATATCGCTGGCGGCCAGATGCGTGCGCTGGGTGTGGCGCAGCGTGGCCCCGAGCACGAGTTGGCCGAAGACGCAGAGAAAGAGCGTGAGCGTCCAAAAACGCGCCTGGGCCGCGGCTTTGGGGCCAAGAATTAGCCGACCCTCGGTCCAGGTGCGGCTGGAGGCAAAGGCGATGAAGACGAGCAGGCAGTAGAAGACCTGACCGAGCGTGCCATGGGTGACGCCGAGCGGATCGGACATCTTGAGAACACGCAACCCGCCCAACGCGGCCTGCAGCACCACGAGCATCAGCGCAAGCGTGGTCAGGCCACGCAACAGCGGCCAGCGCTGGCTATACCATTTTAACACGAGCCAGGCAAAGCCGAGAACGGCGATGAACACGGCCGTTTTGAGCGCTCCCATGAAAATCAGCACGAGAAATCCGGCGGCACACAGCACGATGCCGACTCCTTCGACCAAACCCGGCCGGAACTTGGCAAACTGCCAATAATACATGCCGAGCACGAGAAAACCGATGGTGGTGGCGATCCAGCGATGACCGTGCTCTAGCAGGAGCGCGGGCACTTGGTACCATCCCTCAGGATTGATCTTCCCGTAGCACAAGGGCCAGTCAGGCACGGCGAGGCCAACGTCTTCCGTCGTCACCGCCGCGCCCCACCAGATGAGCACCACGCCGACGGCGAGGGTGAACAGCGAGTAGCGGTGAAAGGCGCGCGAGGGCATGACGATCAGATCATGAACGAGTGGCTAAAGCAGAAGGGCAAAATAATGAGGTCATTATTTTGCCCTTCGGTGCTGCCATCCATGAGGATGGAAAATCAGTTGGCGGCGGTCTTGGGAGCGGCGGCTTCAGCAGCTTTCTTCGCGGCGGAGGCGGACTGTTCCTTGGCCCAGTCGTCGTATTCTTTGGCATCGACGACTTCGAGGATTGCCTTCATCTGGGCGTGGCCCGGGCCACAAAGCTGGCCGCAGATGATGTCCCAACTGCCGGTCTTCGTCGGCTTGAACCACATGTGAGATTTCACGCCGGGGGTGGCGTCCTGCGCGGCACGCATCGAAACCAAGGCGAGATTGTGAATGACGTCCTTGGAGGCGACATCGACGATGACCGGGCGTCCGACCGGGAGCTTCATGGTGCCGGGATTGACGAAGTCGTCCTTGCCGTTCGGGTCGTGCAGATCCTTGCCAGTGGTGTTGGTGGCGCCGTTCACATTGCGCATGTCCCAAGTGCTGAGCATCATGTCATCGCCAGGGTACTGGAAATTCCAGAGGAATTTCTCACCGAGGGCGCGCATGCGAATGGTGTCGGGGGAAGTCGGGTATTCATCGGCCTGGCGGGACCAGAGCGGGAAGGCGAAACCGAGGAGCAGGATGGCCTCGACGATGACCACGCCGATTTCAATGTGGGTCGTGGCATGACCGCGGACGCCATGGTAGTCGGCACGGGCGGTTTTCTTCTGGCGGAAGCGGTAGAAGGCGATGGCAAGGTAGATGGACCAGCCGACGCCGAGGACGACCATGAACCAGTGGACGAAGCCGAGCATGTGGTCCACGAGGCCGCCATGTTCGGAGGCGTTCGGGGTTTGACCGATAAATTCATTGATCCAAGAGAGGTTCATAGCGGGGAGGGGGAAATGAAGAATTTCAAACAGCAGGGTTCATGCTGGCGTATTTGCGCTGGCGGCGGACCATGGAAATGACGATACCAGCGGCGACGGCGAACATGAAGGCGAGGAAGCCGAGCATGACGAGAATAGCAAAACCCTGGGCCTGGCCGACGAGGCTGCCCTTGTCAGCCATGCAGGTGGCGCAGGCGAAAATGGTGGAAGGCGCGAAAATCATGGTCAGACGATGATGGTGCGCATTTTTTTGACGAGGTACCACACGCCGTAGCCCAGAAGGACGAGGCAGAGCAGCCCGGCATAAGGCTTGAGCACGAGGGCTCCAGAACGCGCCGCGTCTTCCGGCAGGAAGTGCATCCACAGCCAGAACCCGGCATCGCACAGAATGGCGAAGCCCAGGAAGACAATGTGGAAGTGCTTGAGCGACATGCGGGAGGTGTGTGGTTCTATTCGTTACGATCGTAGAAGCCCTCAAAGACCAGCGGATCCTGGGCGGAGAGGATAAAGAGCACGAACAAAACGATGGCGAAGACCACGGTGAAGGCGAGCACCTTGTAGATGACGGGGCGCTCGTGATTGAGATGCATGAAGATCAGCGCGACGAGGCTGGCCTTGAAGGTCGCCACAATCATGCCGACGAGGATGTTCAGGCTGTGGGTGGGCAGCTCGACGGTGGAGAGCCACACCGTGAAACCGGACAACGCGAGCAAGGCGACGCCGATGATGATGTACTTCCGGACTGATTTCTGGATTTCTTCGATGTTGTCAGACATGACGAGGGGAAAGTGAGAGGTGATGTGTCTTACAGGAGGTACAACAGCGGGAAGAGGAAGATCCAGACCAGATCGACGAAATGCCAGAACAGGCCGCCGACCTCGACGCGGTTGGCGAGATGCTCGGGGTCTTCACGCAGCATTCTGCCGTTGAAGAAAAGGAAGTAGGCCAGCACCCCTGCCCCGGCGACGACGTGCAAACCATGCAGACCCGTGAGGGTGAAGTAGATGGCGTAGTAGGTGTTGAGCTTCGGCGTGAAGTTGGAGAAGAAGGTGATGTCCTTCTTTTCGATCACCACGGTGGGATGATGCGCCTCATGGCCGTGGGCGTCCGCTGGAGCGTGGGCCTCGGCACCGTGCTTGTCACCATGAGCGGCACCTTCGGCAGGAGGTGTGGCGGAGTTGAGCTTGTAGAACAGGGATTCCTTCTGAAGCGTGGCGGACTTGGACTTGTCACGAGTTAGCTTGCCGTTCTCATCCTTGTACTTATTCTCAAACTCGGCGATGTGATGGTCACGGCTGGCGACGAAAGCTTTCTGCCATGCCTCACCGAGGTAGCGGTGGTCAAAGGCGAGAGACTTGTCCGACTGCGCGACCGCACGGGTATCGACGCCATCGACTTCGAGGGTCATCTTGTCGTCAACGAGCTTGCCGGTGGCGATCGTGCCGTCGATGAAGGTGATGTTGGTGCCGGTGTAGCCGAAGAACTGCGAGGGTTTCGCCGCAACCTTGAGCGGAGAGGCCGGTATCAACTTCACCTTGGTGTCAGGGATGCTGTGGTAGTTCTTGGCGATGGTGAGCTTCCGTGCCGCCTCGTATTTGGCGAAGTCGGTGGTGGCCTCGGCAGCGGCTTTTTCAGCTGTCTCGTTCATCTTGGCCCGCTCTTCCTGCATCTTGGCATAAGCCGCGGCACGAGTTGCTTTGCGCAGCTCTGCGAAGGTGGCCTTGTTCAGCTCCTTCTCCTCGCCGGAGGGGAATTTGAACTTCGGAACGTCACCGACGACGCTGGTGAGCACATGATTGACGGGATCGGCATCGACGGCCTTGTTGGAGCCGACGATGGTGAGTTCCAGGGCGTCCACGTTTTCAAATTTCACCTGATAGCCATGCGGAAGGTGGCCGGTGAGGATGGTGCCGTCGGTGAGCTTGACCGCGTAGTGCTGGAACTTCTTTGAGTACTCGATGCTCTTGTTCACCATGAAGATCGCCGCGCAGGCGATGGTGGCGAGCATGCAGAGCTTGTACTGCGTGTATTTGCGCAGCTTGATGGAGGCCCAGGCCATGACGACGGTGACGGAGGACGCGATGAGGAAGACCGTGTTCCAGAAGCCAAGCGTCACATCCAGATCCCAAACGGGCCAGGGATAGTCCGCGCCGACGCGCAGGAAGATGTAGGCGGAGAACAGGCCGCCGAAGAGCATGACTTCAGAGGCCAGGAAGAGCCAGATGCCGATCTTGGCGTTGTAGAGGCCGGTGTCAGGCCGGGCGGAGACTGTGTATGGGATGTCCATCTCGGTTCAGAAGTTCGAGGTTCGCGATTAGTGATGAGCGAGCGCTTTGTCAGCGGCGGGTTTGGTTTCCGGCTTGCCCTGCTCCGTCTCCCATTGCGGGAAGAAGTCGGCGCCATGGCCGGGGACGCTGTACTCGTAGGGGCCGCGGTGGGCGACGGGTTCAAAGAGGAAGTTGCCGTGCGGCGGCGGCGTGGGGGTGGCCCATTCCATCGTGGTGGCGTCCCAGGGATTGTCGTTTTCGATCTTTTTCCCACCCTTGATGCTGAACCAGAAATTGATGATGAAGGGAATCTGGCCGAGGGCGAGGATGAACGCGCCGATAGACATCACGATGTTCAGGGAAAGCATGTTGTCCGGGATGTCGAAGCCAAAGAAGCCGCCGATCTTGTGGGTCAGCGTGGTGCTCCAATTCTGGAAGTCTGCGGTGTTCTCGAAGTACTTGCCGCCGTCATACCAGCGGCGGTGGAAGCCGGCCATGCCCTGGATGAACATGGGCGCGAAGACGAGGTTCATGCCGATCAGCGAGGGCCAGAAGTGCCACTTGCCCAGCTTGTCGCTCATGAAGCGACCGGTGATCTTCGGGAACCAGTGATACACGCCCGCGAAGAGGGCGAAGATGGTGCCTGGAGCCACAACGTAGTGGAAGTGGCCGATGACATAGTAGGTGTCATGCAGGGCGAGGTCGATGAAGGCGAACGCCAGCGGCAGGCCGGTGAGACCGCCGATGCCAAACATCGGGAGGAAGGCGGAGGCGAAAAGCATCTGCGTGTTGAAGCGGATGGATCCGCCCCACAGCGAGATCATGAGACAGGTGAGCAGAACCACGGAGGGAATGGAGATGAGCACCGTGGTGATCTGAAAGTAGGTGGACATCATCGTGCCCATGCCGGTGAGGTACATGTGATGCGCCCACACCAGGAAGCTGAGGAAGCCGAGTGTCAGCACGCCGTAAACCATCGACTTGTAGCCCCACAGAGGGCGACGGGCGTTGCACGGGATCACATCGGTGAGGATGGCGAAGGCGGGCAGAATGAGCACATACACCTCCGGGTGGGCCAGGAACCAGAAGAGATGCTGGTAGAGCAGCGGGCTGCCACCACCGGAAATGTCGAGGTGCTTGCCACCTTCCATCAAACCTGTAGGCAAGTAGAACGAGGAGCCGAACACACGGTCCGAAAGCTGCAGGATGGCAGCAACTTCGAGAGGCGGGAAAGCGAGGAGGAGCAGGAAGGCGGTGACAAACATCGCCCAGCAGAAGAAGGGCATCTTCATCCAGCCCATGCCCTTGGTTCGCAGGTTGATGATCGTGGCGATGAAATTGACCGAGCCGAGGAGCGAGGCGGAAATATTGAAGACCATCGCCGTCAACCACCAGGTATGGCCTTGCGCCCACACACTCGTCACTCCCAGCGTCGTGGTCGAGGCGAGCGGCGAATACATCGTCCAGCCGGTCTGCACCGGGCCGGTTCCAACAAAGAAACTGTACATCATGAGGACGCCGCTGATGAAGAAGAACCAGTAGCTCAGCATGTTCAGCTTCGGGAACGCCATGTCGATGGTGCCGATCTGCAAAGGCATCACGAAATTGCCAAAGGCCGCGAAGCCGAGCGGCACGATGCCGAAGAACACCATGATGGTGCCGTGCATGGCGCCGAGCATGTTGTAGATCTCGCCATTGAGGGAGCCGTCCGCATTCATCCAGCGACCGAACATGGACTCAAACGCAGTGCCCAAGCCGGGGATGGCGCGGATTTCCGCGATGGCAGGCAGCGGGATGCCCGGATAGGCGATGCTCCAGCGCATGAGCAGCATGAGGAAGAAGCCGAACAGCAGGAACAGCAGGCCGGTGATGCCGTACTGGATGCCGATGGTCTTGTGGTCGGTGGACCAGATGTACTTCCGCAGGAAGCCAGGCTCGTGGTGGTCGTGCGCATGATGATCATGCGCGTGGTCGTGGGAGGTGGCGGCGGCGCTCATGGGGTCGTTCAAAGGTCAGAGTTCAAGGTTCAAAGCTGAAAGGCCTGCGTGAAGTCGAACTCGAAATCAGCAGTGGCCTTGCCATCACGGACAGTGATGGTTTGGGACAAATTTTGGGCGAATTGCGGATGCCAGGCCTCGACGATGTAATCGCCATCGGCCAGCTCCCGGCTGATCTCGTAGCGTCCGTCAGCAGCGGAGACGGCGGCGTGGATGCCTTCATGCACAAACACCCACGCGTTCATCCAACGATGAACGTCGCATTCCAGGCGGTAGATGCCGGGTGTGTTGAAAGCCTTCACATTTTCATCACCACGCGAGGGCTGGCCGATGTTGTCGATGTTTTCACCCTTCCCACGCGTTCCCGCCTGATGACGGGCGATGCGGATGTTGTGGAAGGTGAGGTCGCTGTTGTGAAAGCGCACGTTCTGGCCGGGCTGGATCGCCACCGTGTGCGGAACGAACTCACACTTCGTCTGATCAATGAGCGGCGCGGCCTCGGGAAGATTGCTGGCACGCTGGCTGCCTCGCACAGTGATCACCGCGTCTGCCAAAGCGCCGGCGGCGGACACCCGCCACGTCGAATCAACGATCTCGCCATGGCCGGTGCAGAACGGATTACCGCCGATATCGACGATCTTTCGCAGTGCGGCCGTGTCCGCGCCTTTGAGCGTCACCTTGCCAGTGATGCTGGGCTTGGTGGCGATTTCGACCGCAGGCGTCAGCGGCGTGGATGGGAACTGGGAGGCGGAGTCGGCCACTTTTCCGCACGCGGATGTGGTGAGAGTCAGCAGGGCCAATCCTGCTCTTACTCTTCCTCGAATCGCTGCCACCCAAGACTCTCTACTTCCGGGAGGAGGAGTAGGAGGAAGAGTAGGAGGAAGATGTCGCGTGGCGAGCATGTTGCGAATTACTTGGCCGGTGCGGCGGCAGCCGTGGCTCCAGGTCCTGCAGGAATCTCACCAGGCACGTTTTTCTCTGCGAAGGGCTTCAAATCGGCCTCGGTCCATTGCGTAGCGCGTTTTTCCTCGTCGCGGACCTTTTGAACCATCTCCTTGGTGATCATGGAGCCTTCGTTGCCCCAGTTGTTGCGGATGTAAGTCAGCACGTTGGCGAGATCCTGAGAAGACATCGCCGCGCCAAACGCCTGCATGCCGCCTGGGGTGTTGTAGCCCTGGCCTTTGACGGAAATCGCGCCGACCAGTCCGTGCTGAACCACGCGCACGAGACGCTCCGTGCCGCCAGTGACCCACTCAGAGCCAGCGAGGGGTGGGAACTGTCCGGGAATACCACCGCCGTTGCCCTGATGGCAACCGCCGCACACCGCGTAACCGCTCGCGCCTTTTTTCATGGCAAGGGCGAAAGGATCAAGCGCCGCGCCAGCATCACCCGCTCCTGGACGTGGGTCGCCGCCGCCAGTGCTGGCCACCGAGAAAGGATTGCTGACATCGAAACTCCAACCACCGGTCATCGGTCCAAGCTGGCCGCCAGCGATGATGGCGACGAACATGAGCAAAAACACGACCCACAGCGGCGCGGGCTGGCTTTCGGGGGGAAGATCGGCCTTCTCGCGCTTCACGGCGGAGTGAAGGCGGTCCAGGTCGGTGCTGTCGGGATGGGCGGGGGCGCTCATGGGGCAAACGTGTCGCGAGAGGGGCTATTTGGTGGCGGGGGAGGCGGCGACTGCCGCGCTCTGGCCGGGAACGGGATAATCTCTCTTCAAAGAGAGGAGGTATTCGACAAGGCGGTCAGCCTCGGGGGTCGGAACGACTTCGTAGCCCGCAGGCGGCGCGAATTTCTTCGGCAGCTTCAGAGCGCGGTCAGAGGCAGGGCCTTGGATCTTCTGCAACTTGTAAAGCTGGGTGTAGGCGGGCATCGTGCTCCAGTCATGCACGGAACGCGGGGCGTAGAGATGCACATGCAGCGCGTCGGCTTCCGGGGCGCGCCAGCCGAAGTTCGTGAGGTCAGGGCCCACACGCTGGATGCCAAGCAGGGCGTATTTTTCACCGAGGTAGTCACGCAGCACGTTCGGACGGGCGGCGACGGGGCGGGCCTCCTGGTCCTGGCCCCAGCCTTTGTACCAGCCGTCGAGTCCGAGCTGGGACGGACGGATCATCTGCGTGTGGCACTGATTGCAGCCCTCACGGACGTAAACGAGCTGACCCTGGCCGTTGACCGGCGCGGGCGGGAACATGCCTTCCACGCCGTCTTTCTCCTTGTCGTAGGCGACGGGCGTGAGCTGCTGGTACTTCATCACAGGAAGTACGATGAGGCACAGCCATGGCAGGCCAAAGGCGGCGGCGAGGCCGAGAATGAAGGTGCGGAAGTTCATGCGTGGGCGGGAAGGGCGTGTTCGTCATGCTCGCGGTGCAGCAGCGTCGGAGCCGAGCTGCGGCGGCCGAGGCCGGCGACCATGAGCAGAAGGTGAAGGAGGAACATCAAGTTCGAGAAGCTGATCAGCGCCCAGGCCACGGCACGGGAGACGACGTAAGCGCGGGAGTTCACGACGTGGTTCATGAAGCTCTGGTCCCAATGCTCGGGATTGTTCAGATCCGCGCCCTGCTGCCAGCCAGCGACGAGGCTCATCACCACGATGGTGCTCACACCATAAACGGAGAACCAGAAGTGGTTGCGGATCAGGCGCACACTGAGCCATTCACAGCCGGAGAGACGCGGCACGATGTAGTAGATGGCGCCGAACACGCACATGCTGAAGAAGCCGTAAACGCTGACCACCTGGAAGGAGTACCAGGACTGCGTGAACTGAAGGGCTGAACCGGTCCAGAACGCGGAGTTCAGCGCCAGGATGAAGCCGGAAACCGGGTAGAACAGCGCTCCGAAGAAGATGAAGCGCAGCGTGGGGCTGCTGGCGACGGCGCTGTGCTTGCCGAGCGTGGTGAGGTGATGATTCAGGCCGACCAAACCGACCGGGATGAGCAGAAGCACGCCAGTGGCGGCACCGATGGCGGTCATCCAGGCAGGAAGCGGGCCGCCCATGTATTTCTGCATGCCCGTCCAGCCACCAAGAATGGCGAGCGTCCAGAAACCGGCGGAAGCAAGCTGCGCGGAGGCGATGGGCTGGCCGGTGATCTTCGGAATGAAATAATAAGCGCCGCCGATGCCGACCGGGACGAAGAACAGCAAGATCACGCCGTGGATGTACCAGGCATCAATGCCAGCGCCCAGAGCGCCGAGGCCGGGGAGGCAATGCAGCGCGACGTTGGCGGTGATGAAGATCCAGGGGAACCAGAAGCAGGCACCAAGGATGTACCAAGTGCTGACCATGAAGCCCTCAGGACGGAAGGCGCGACCGAACATGCGGGCAATCGGCCAGGCGTAGCAGAGGAAGCAGGCCAGCAGCACCGGCCAGACGAATTTCGGCATCTCCAGCCACTCGATGGAGGTGCTCTTGCCCAGCAGAATGGCCACGATGCCGACGGTGATGGTGATGTTCCAGAAAACACCGGCGGTGATGAGCAGGCTCTTGCCGTGCTTCAGCTCCTGGCCGGAACGGCGGGCCATGATCCACAGCATGACGCCGAGCGCGGCCTGGATGCCCCAGCCATAAACGAGCGCGTTGATGTGCGCGGGCTGAAGGCGGCCATAGGAGATGTACTGGCAGTTGCCGAGGAACTCGGGCTCCACCAGCTTGATCGCGGCGAGGACGCCGAGCAGCGTGGAGAGCATGAGCCAGAAGGCTCCGTTGGTGAAAAGGAAGAGCACAGGGCCTTTGACCGACTTGTCGATCGCCGCGCGGCGAAGGTTGTCGGCCTGAAGTTCCGTGTCAGAGGTGGCGGGAGTGGTCTGCATGACTTACTTGGGCGGAGCGGGTGCGGCAGGGGCCGGTGCAGGAGTTGGCACGGGTGCGGGAGCGACGGCAGGAGTTGGGGCGGCAGCGGGTGCCGCGGCAGGAGGAGGAGCCGCGGTAGCCGGAGCGGCCGCTGCTGCGGCTTGTTTCAATTGCGTCGGAGATCCGGGGACGACCTGGGCACTGGCGGCGGGCTTTTTGGCACCGAGCTGGGCGACGGTCTTGTCGAAAACGGCTTTCTTCTTCGCAGCGTCGCTGAAACCGATTTTCGCGAGGTTTTCGTTCTGCGCCTTGACGATCTCGGCGGTGTTGGCGGCGCGTTCAGGCGCACGCGGGTCATCACTGAGCTTCGAATCGACGGTGGCCTGGATTAGGACGAACAGCACGGCGAAGCCAGCGAAGGCTCCCAGCACCCACAGGAAGGTGGCGCCGGCTTTTTTGGGTGGTGCGGACTGCGACATGGAAAAAATCAGGGATCAGGTCAGTTGATGACGTTCACGGACTCGATGAGGCGCGGGTCACGCCACGGATACAGGCTGTATTTGGCAAGACCACGCAGGTAGAGGAAGCCCATCGTGCCGAAGACGGCGCAAAGCGCGGCGATGTCCTGAATCCACGCGTATTCGACCCACACGCCGATGCCGAGGGAAGGGCCGCGCTCAGGGATGACATTCCAATAAATGTCCACGAGGTGCATGAAGAGAATCCAGAGGCAGACGAGGCTGACGATGACCGGGTTCTTCTTCCGTGGCTGAGAGAGCAGCAGGAGGAACGGACCGACGAAGTGGCCGATCACGATGAAGATCGACACCCAGCGCCAGCCTTCCGTGTTGCGGATGAGGTAGAAGCGCGTCTCCTCGGTGATGTTCGCGTACCAGATGAGGAAATACTGGCTGAAGGAGATATAGGCCCAGAACACTGTGAAGGCGAAGAGCAGCTTGCCCATGAGATGGTAATGCTCGTCGGTGACGACTTTCTTCATGTAGCCCAGGCTGCGCAGCCAGGTGATGACGAGAATGGTCAGGCCCATTGAGGCCCAGGCGCAGCCGGCAAAGATATAAACGCCCCACATGGTGGAGAACCACAGGTAATCCAGCCCCACCAGCCAGTCATAGGCGGCAAAGGTGACGGTGAGCGCGTAAAACAACAGCCAGCGGCACGAGAACTGACGCGCAGCGATGGTGTGCTTAATGTCACCGTCCTGCTCCTGCTTGAGGGACTTGCCACGCAGCGTGCGGGCGATGTACCAGAGAATGAGGAAGTAGAGGAAGAAACGGGTGTACCACGAGAACCATGTGTTCAGGTTCATGTAGCCAAACTTGGCGACCAGCACATGCAGGTGCGGGTTCGCTTCTTTGTGCTTTTCCGGATCCCCTTCCACAGTCAGGTGGTGAAGAGCTTCTTTAACCGACGTCTTATGCTCACCAGGGTGCGCGGCATCGTGCCTTTGCGCTAGATCAGCGGCATCACGGTGGTGATTCATCCACTCGTAGAGCGGCTTCTGCACCTGCGGCAGCAGCAGCGGTGCGGCGAAGATTCCCATCGCCAGGATCATGTTCGCCAGATTTTCCCAGATGCGGCGCACGGCGACGCCCCAGCTCGAGTTCGACGCGCTGTGGAGCAGAATCCAGAAGCAGCCGCCAACGACGAAGGTGAAGGTGAAGAATACCGCGAAGAGCCAGGAGTAGGCGAAGGTGTCCGTCTTCGTGAAGAAGAAGAACGCCGAGGCGATGAGACCGAGGACGCCGACAAGGCCGAGCGCGCCGATGATCTTGCCGCCCTTGGCGGGTTCAAATTTTTCTCCGCCCTGGGGCAGATCGTTGAAGGTGACGTGGTGACTCATGCCGGGATTCGCGTGATCGTGCCGTTACTGGAGGGTGACGCCGGCCTCTT
>Ga0209573_1004317_pt1 | contig 14194 bp, 17 predicted proteins | sample TNRBio252014_DNA_FD_185870 | JGI IMG/M metagenome (GOLD analysis project Ga0209573, IMG submission 185870) | Wastewater treatment Type I Accumulibacter community from EBPR Bioreactor in Madison, WI, USA - TNR Reactor_6/25/2014_ DNA (SPAdes)... | ecosystem: Engineered > Bioreactor > EBPR >...
CTGTGGAAAGGAAGGTGTGATCATCGGTCGCTGGTACAACATTGATGTCAGCGGGATGGAAACCTGGGGGAAATACCTCAAGAACGAACTGTCGGGCATCCGGGGACTTTCTTCTTACAAAGTGATCACGTTGAACTAAGTATGGATTTTGTCACACATGCCCTCACCGGTCTGGCCGTTTCCACGCTGTTTGGGTTCGGGCGCAAAGAAACGCTGATAACGGTAATAGCTTCGGTTTTACCAGACATTGGAGAATTGCCGATCCAATACCGGTTGACGGAAAAGCACGGGGTCTCCGCTTTAGCCGTTTATGATCATCGTACTACCGATCCCTCGGTGGCCGGTGATCTTTCGGTGACTTGGCTGTATGATACCACCCATTCGTTAACCACAGTTGCCTTGTGGGCAATAGTGGGTTGGTATCTTCCGCGACAGCAGGGGTGTTTTTTTCGATTCGTTGCCCTCGGCTGGTTCTTGCATGTGTTGCTGGATGTACCGACGCATGGGAAAGTATGGGGATTGAAATTGCTGTTCCTATTCTCCAACGATCGCATTTTGTTGGGAAGCAACTGGTGGGACTGGCAACCGCAAGGGACTGTCTTCGGGTTTGCCCTTCCGGTAGCCGTGATGTATGGATGGGTATTCCTCTTCGGAGTGATTGGTTTGGGTTACCGGAAGGTATATTTGATTAATTTCTTGAAGGGGCGGTAATTGCGGTATTCCCCGATTGATATTGGCCAAAGCTAACCAAACGTACCTTCATCAATCGTATCTAAGCAGGTGAACCCCGCCCGGAGTTGTTCATCCACTACCGCTACCCAATCGGCGATCGCAGGAATCAGCAACGCCGTCTGATCTTGTGCTTTGAATAAACCAACCAGAATACACTCGCCCATTCCAGTATCAAACGCCGGAATTCCAAAAGATGTGTTCCACCTTTTTGATAACAGATATGTACCCTTTGGGCTGTGGGACTTGCAGGGTAGAACACTAGGGGAATCTTTTTATTTAGTCGTTAAAAATCCGCTTGATATTCAAGCGGATCAAAATACTTATAATGGTTGGCTTACTGTTTCGGAAAGGGCAGTAATGGACTCGGCGACAGAGAATCCAAGATAATACTGTTGTTCTTCAAAATAGCTATAAGCATTCCAAAGTTTTTTATTCGCAGGCGCGTGAAGCCATAAGTAACCCTGGTGGTGTATCTGATTAAGTGTTTGTTTACTCAACCGCATAATTCTTCGCTGGAGCATATCACGGCGTATTTCAAGACTTTCGCCACTCTGTACTATAGCAAAAGGATGAACTATCCCTGAATCGTACTGAATAGAAAACGGGTAAACATAACGGGGTCCATAAGATACGCTTAAAGGTAAAATGAGGTGAACGGGGACTAAGTGATAAATGGTTCCGGTCAACCGATCCTTTCGATATCGATGTGAATCAGGAGTAACGATAACAAATAACGGACGGTAATCGGGTATGAAACGAGATTTGTTGGGACGGAGGTACCACTGATTAGGTCGTTCTAAATAACACACATCGGACACCGACCATATTTCCCGAACTTTAGGCAATCCGGAACTTTGATATTCCGAGGCTCGCGTGGATAAAGGTTGATAAAAGACATTACGAACTTTTTCACCACGCATTAAGAGTTGATTGGATTGTTTATATCCCCTCTCAAAATCAGCTTTTGTAGGCAAGAGTCCTTTTTCTTCCATTTGAGTAAGTACCACTTGCCCATTGGAAGTTAGTTGCTGAGGTGCTTGATGATAGGTTTCAACATCCCACATCGATGGAGCATAGTTTTCAAGACCAATGATTTTCATAAACGAGTAAGGTTAAATCATCGGGTGATAAGCCGAAATTCTCTGTTTTTTAACACGACCGCCGGATGATTTAACCCGCCTCGTTTATTATGGTTATAATTTTTCTCCATGCAATGTCAATATAATATGATGTCAATATTTTCTAGTGGGATCAATGACATCAAAAGCCAGAAAATGCTCTACCAGAACAGTTCCATCAGCATTAAATACTAACTCAGTTTTACCTTGATTCTTATTGATTTTTACACGATTACGAATGTTATTAAGAGGATTCGATTTATCGTATCTATTGAAGGGGTTGACCATAGCGATGACAACATAAGTTCCGGCAGGTTCTTCGCCTTTATTTCTCCGAATCTCCCCTAAGTCATTATAGGTAAAAGAGTCATTTGCATTTAGTCCGCCAAAACTAGCAAATGATAGCACTAAGCTGGGGTCTTTAGGCTCGTTTGGTTCATTAGAATATCTAAAAACAAAGTAAACAGCTTCCATTTCTTGGTTACTCTTTCCGAAAGACTTCAATTTAAAAGTAACCCCATCCTCCTTAGCCCCAATAATGAGTTGGACGGGCTTCTTTTCTTGCGGAACTAAGCGAAATCGATAATCAGGGTCAAGAATCGGATCGGAAACTATATTTTTTTTTGCCTCTTCGACTAATTCGATAAGCTTGGGATCATCATGGTTAATAAAGCGATAACGGATAGCCTCGGGAATAGGTATCGGATGGTTATTGATAAAGCCTACCAGGTTGTTATGACTGTTTTCCAAACTATCGCGATCTTTTTGAACACTTTGTTTCATTTTAAGTGTCTGATCCAGTTTTTGGGCTAAAACCTCATTTCTTTTTTCAGACGCTTCAAGTTTGTTAATAACAACATATCCTCCTCCGCTAATCAGACAAATAAAAGTAACACAAAGAAGAATAATTATGCTTGTATTGAATGAACCCCGCCTTTTTTTTGACTTAACTTCCGGATATTTCAGCGTATCTTGAGAATGATTGATGATGGATTCTAAAACGGCTTTTTTGTTTTTAACTTTTGCCAAATCTATGGAGGTGAGTTTTTCCTCACTGTCTACGGAAATCTGGTTCAAAGCTAACAAGCGATCATGAGTCATGTATTGAAATCCGACAGGCATCGTTCTTTTCGGGATTGAGGTTTGAAACGAGATTACCTTAGGGGGACAGAAATTAATATGTACCAAATTAATAACTCTTTTCTTCTTATCAGATTTAAGTGGTGACTTTTGGCGGTAGTAATGGTACAAAAAATAAACATAAACTATAAATAGTTTCTCATCTGTAATTGGCGGTAAGGGTTTCCCAGTATTTGAATCTGATTTGGTACGCTCTATCTCAAGGCAAATCCAGAGGGTTTCTTTGATGTATATAATATATTTATTAAGATAATAATATAGATAATCTGGTTTTGTAATTCGACTAAAAACCTTGTACTGGTTAATACTTCTCAGTGGAATAGATTTGTCCACAAGCGGCTTTAAAACCGCTTCTATGGAACTACCTTTATTTAGACCCATATAGGTTTTTACCTCTGATATGGGGATAGTTGCCAAGTTATTTAAAAAAATAGGTATATAATTATCGGCATCTAAAGGATTTAATTTATTCGTATTTGGAATTACTTCTAATTGCAAAAATAACTCTTCAGAAATAAATTTAGAGAAATACTTCCAATAATCATCATGAGTTATTGGCTTTTTTTCATTGGGAATAGTAAGATTCCAACCAACTTTTAATTGTTGTTCGGGCTTAAACGACAAAGGCTCATTTGAATATATTGAGCTTGTTATATTGACAAAATGTTGGTGTAAAGCAAAGATTATTTCACCTCTCCCTCGAATAATTTTTTGTTGTTCGGCTTCCTGACTCCCGGGATTCAAAGTATAAACAGGGGCACATGCTATAATAATGTCAGCAAAGTAACGTACCCAAAGATCAATTTCTTCAGGCGTGAAAAAGGTATCAAATGAGTGTTTTTCTTGATTGTAACTCATGGTGTTGTTTGTTAATAAAGTTACAGTAAGTTAAATATGCAAGATATGTTTTTTAGTAACAGCTTAATACTTAAAAAAATGCAAAAAAACAGGTGTGCTATTCTCTAAAATAGGGGGGGTATTTATTTATAATTCATTATATGATAAACTATAACATAATGTATAGCCTTTGCGTTATATAGGATGTAGTTAAACTTAATTATTATGCGCAAACTGTTTCAAAAACTCTTTTCAAAGCGTCAAAATCCGGCTGAACAACTGTCTTTATCGGCACCTAAAAAAGATGTCGAAGTGGAATTCGAGTTTGAAGTTACCCCTACCGTTTCTGGTTTTGATCTCCCTTTTGGTTTGAAATTTAAGTTCAGAAAAAACAAACGTCATCAACCATTACCCTAAACCATCTAAGATTCTGCTACCGTCCCCGATGCCAAGGGGACGGTAATAATAAAAACAATCAACCATCATCTTCTTGTTCACGCGATTAAATTTTTTTCAGGTATGCTAACAAAGCCTTCTCAACAAGATTTAACCAATCAACAGATGGAAGCATCGTGGGTTCAGATCATCATTGAAGAACTCCTCAGTTTACACCATCATCAATCCATTCAAGAAGTTGAAAATACGAATCATCCGATCCATACGCTCTTGCGGATCAAACAACGGAAAATAGCACAATGGCTCGTCAACCTTCCCGCTTCGTTCGAGAAACCGAAAATCCTAGTCATTAGTATTTGACTGCCAACCAAACTTCCATTTAACCTATAATCCCAACCCAACCTCACGCCGCAATGAAACACCGTTTTGCTAACCTAACCCCGATTCATGAAATCAGCATTAAAACCAAACCGGCTTTTGATGGATTGGATGGCAATCAGGTACCGCTCCCCCTTTATTTGAATGTCTTGAGATGCCGTTTACCGGCAAACGATTTTCAATTCCTTCTACTGGAGACGGTGGGGAAAGGCTTAAGAACCGCTTTACCTTACCTTCATCGCAGTTCCTTATTCACCTTAACGGAAGCCTTTATTGACCACTGTTCCATCACCAATCCGGTACAGTATTTTGAATACAAGACCGCTACGGTTTATAGTCAAGGGCTCTTCGTCCAAAGCCATGTCGTCGGAGACAGGGGTACCTACGTTGAAGTACAGGGTTATCCTGAAATCAGCCGGTTTTGGGAAGAATTTAACGCCCGTTTGACCGCGCATCGCTTTTATACGTTAGTGGTCGAACTGATGCGACAACTACTCGGCGTTGCTATGAATTATCGCAGGGATCGGCTTTTGATAGATGTCTTTACAGCTTATCAAAAGGAATACGAAGTCTTAGCTCGACCATCATTCAACTAAACCTCAAAGCCCGAAAATGTTACCCTTAACCCGACCACCGCCATTCAAAAATTACTTCAACCCTAAACTAAACCTCATTTTAACCCTTAACCCTTATACCAACCGTTCTTATCATGGAACAGCAACAAAAAATTCAGAAAATCGCCTTCTACCTTAGCTTTTTGTCCGGTGTAAACTGGAACAGATGCAAGGAGTTTAAGGCAAAATTGCTCGCCGTTTCTTTAGGAGCCTTGAATTTACTGGCCGCGATTCTGTCAACGATGGTAATGTATCAATACCTCCTGCTCGAATTCGGCTTCAATCCCTTTACGGTTTTTTTTACGCTCCTATGGCTGCCGATCCTCCTGTTTATGGATGTATCCTTGTTTGTGGATACTAAAGGAATCTATTCTCCTCTGTTCAGAATTGGATTGATCGTAGCTTTATCTTTAGGTCCATTGAAAAAAGGTTATGTTCATAAGGCCTATGGACGTGATTTAGAATATCGCATTAGCCAAAAACGGATCGCCTTGCAAGATTCCCTCTATGCCCCATTAACCGGTCTCGAAGCGCGCGCCGATTCCTTAAAGGTGATTTGGGCTCAGCGGAAAAATGAACTCATGGAAGAAAAAAGAAGACTGGAAGCACTTCGTGACGCTGAGTTGAATGGCTTTTCCTATTCAGACGATCAAAGCGGTACTTTAGCCACTGGCAAAGAAGGCAAAGGTTCCCGTTTTAACCTCTATCAAAATCAGGTACAGTCGATCGCTCATCAACTGGATCAATTGAAAAAACAACAGAGCCAATTGGAATCCGAAACGGCTGCCCGTAAAAGTACCCTTCAAGCATCCATCTCTCGCCGCCAAGACTTAGTTGAAAGTGATCCTACGTTACTGGAATTGGATGATGATATGGAAGCCTTAAAGAATGATCCCAAGCATGGCAAATCGGTTAATTCCAACGCCTTATCCCTTTCTATCTTCGCGTTACTTGTTGAAATGATCGGATTAATCATCAAATTCATGATTGGCAAGACATCCTACCATGTGGCAACGGACGAAGAGGAAAAGTTAACAAACACGCAAACGTATTACCATCGCGATAGTGTCTTAGCAGAGATGGAAGTCCTTGCTGCGCAAATCAAAGAAGCCCAAGAAAAGCGCGATCTGGAAACCTTACGTCGCTTACGTCAAGAACTGCATGAATTATCTTCATCTATTCAACAACCTTAATAAATTAACGCATGTATTTAACGCTGATTTTCATGGCAGCAACCATCCCCGCCAACGGGGGTGGGGCGCGCCCCCCGGAATGGTCAGAAACGATCCTTCAAACCCTGCGGGAATTGTTTTCCGTCCTCGTGGACTGGCTGACCCCTGAAAAAATGTTGGCAGGTGTCATTTTGCTGGCATTCTATCTTTATCTGCGCAGTCAGCATCAAAAGCAACACGACCGGGTGGAAGCTACTTACTACAAACCCGATTTGGAGCCGCTTCCCTATGAGGAAGAACCGCCAGTTGAAGCGGCCGCAGCTCCCATGCAGACAGCTCCTTCAGCGACGGCTTCGTCTAATAATGGGCTTCCCGATGACCCTTTTTATGCAGAAGAAGTATTAGAACGCGAGCTGGCAAAAAAGCGTGAAGATGAGTACACTAAAAAGATGGATGAAGTTACGCATCAAACACGAATGAATGCCGTAAAAAGTGAAGAACTAAAAGTTCGGGAAAAAGAAGCAAACATCCGAACGAAGTTTGGTTTATAGATATTTTTTTAAAATTGGTAGGGTTGAACTCCCAACCCTACCACTATCAATCAACCCTTTAATTTTTAAATCTTATGAAAATATTATTTTTCGTCAGTCAAGCAACCCGCTTACCCCAACAGGTACCCGGTGGTGGCGACGGAGGCGGTTCCGCTCGAATTTAACCTTCCTTAGCGGATACACTCACATCGTTCTTACCTATGTTTGTCGGAGGAAGCCAAACCCTCCGACATTTTTTAATCTTAAATAAATACTAAATATGAACTACCATAAACTATTTCAGGCTTGCAATTTATTTTATTTCTCATAATCTAAATTATCTATAATTTTCAAAAGTAACCTCTTTAACAACTCTTGGCTCTTGATTTTCAAGAGAAACGGCTTATCTTTGTTCTTTAACATCTTTCAAATATGCCAATCGTTTTTACTATCATTAACCATAAAGGAGGGACAGGAAAGACTACCTCCGCCCTGCATCTGGCAACGTATTTCAGTCGCCAAGGCTACCGAACTTTAGCCGTTGATTTAGACAGTCAGCGTAATTTGAGTATCGGATTCGGAATACGGGAAAGTAATCATCACATTGGTACACTCCTTTTAAGTCAAAGTTCGTTTGAACAAACGCTTAGACGTGCTGATTCGGGGGTCTGGCTTTTACCTTCCAATCGAAAGCTATTAACCTTTGAATACCTGATTGCAAACGAAACGGAACGAGACTATTTTCTGAAAGATGTCATTGCTGACTATCAAAACGATTTCGATTATGTTTTTATAGACTGCGCCCCCTCATTAGGAGCATTATCCATTAATGCATTGGTTGCGGCGGATTATTACATCGTTCCCATGCAGGCGGAAAACTTCGCCTTTATCGGTCTGGATACCATCTTAGAAACGGCATCCGTCATTCAAAAACGGATGAATCCCAAGCTAAAAATCGGTGGTGTACTGCTCACCCGTTTTGACCACAGAACCCAGTTCGGGCAATCTGTCATCCAAAAAATCAATGAAGATGTCCGCCTGAAAGATAAAACTTTTCAAACTCCGATCCGGCAAGATATTGCCCTGATGGAATGCACGGCATTAGGAACGTCCGTCTTTGACTATGCACCCAAAAGCAGAGGAGCGCAGGACTACGAAGCCTTAGCCTTAGAACTTTTAGCCCTCGTAAACCCGCAAAAAACCTATCAGCCCCTCCCACAACAGTTGCCGTCCCAAGGAATCCATCATTCCGATCAATAAATACAATATATATAGTTTTTTTCATATGTGTCCCATGGGACACATATGAAAACATTTAACTAAAATACAGAATGTCTTAAAAAATACGCAAAGAGCCTAATACCGACGGTTTAGGAACTATCAGCCGGATAACTTGTGTTGACGTTGTATATACAGAATAATCGATTACTAATGATAGAAATGATGGAATCGTCCAAATCAATCAACTTGCGCATCAAACCCGACATCCAAAATCTGATCGACCAAGCCGCAGAAGTAACGGGTAAAACACGTACCGAATTTATGTTAGAGGCTTCACATCGGGAGGCTATTAATACTTTGTTAGACCGATGCTGGATACCGGTAGATGCCACCATGTATGAGCAGTTTTTAGATGCTTTAAACGCGCCCCCTACCCCATCGCCTAACTTACAACGACTTTTAGCCACCCGCTCGCCTTGGGAATAAGATGCGCGAACTGCCTTTTTCGTTAACACCACCCGAACCGATACAATCTTTTCACCTGACAGATCATTTTGACTGCGGGATCGAAGAACTCAATACCTGGTTACAAAGGCGTGCCATTCCTAATCAAGAATCGGGTGCTTCCAGAACGTTCATCATCCGTCAAGAGCAAGGCGTGATCGGCTATTACAGTTTAGCATCGGGCGCGATTGCTCGAAAAGAAGCCCCCGGTAAGCTAAAACGCAATATGCCGGATTCCATTCCTATGATTATTTTGGGAAGGCTTGCGGTATCGGCGGAGTTTCACGGTTACGGTTTAGGAAAAGCCTTGCTTAAAGATGCTTTATTGAGAACGAATCAGGCGGCGCAATTCATCGGAGTACGAGGAATGATCGTTCATGCCCTAAATGCTGAAGCAAAAGCCTTTTATGAGTCGGCGGGCTTTAGTCCCTTCCCGAATGAACCGATGAGCCTTTATGTTTTACTTAAAGATTTAGGTATATAATTTTACACATAAAACAACCCGCTAAACCAAAATTTCCAAAGCCCCTCCCTTACTTTTCTGATAATCGTACTACCTTGTATTGTATTGTATTTTATTTTAATACAAAAACATATATGTCCAAAAAAGATTTTTCTAATATCGTCGGGAGCGGAGAAACGTCCATCGGTAACGGTAACTCACCCAACGCGGTGATGCTGCGCGAAGCCGAAAACCTTACTCCGGAATTATCCCTTTTAACGGAAGAAGAACAAACCGCTCTGCTCAATTATGAATCCGTCATCGAAAAAGGCTTACAAACGTTTTTTGAAGTGGGTCAAGCCCTGATGATGATTCGAGACAGCAAACTGTATCGCCAAAACCATATCAGCTTTGAAGATTATTGCCTCCACCGCTGGGGATTCCAACGGCGCAAAGCCTACCGACTGATGGAAGCGGCGGAGGTGCTGAAAAATGTATCCAACAGTACCCAAATCGTGTTCCTGCCCCAAAATGAACGCCAAGCCCGCGAGTTAGCCCAGCTTCCACCCGATGAGCAACAAACCGTTTGGGAAGAAATCATCGAGGAGAGTTCCGCCTCCGGTAAAACGCCTACTGCTAAATTAGTTACCCAAAAAGTGAAAGAACGCTTAGGCATTTTATCGACACCGATAAAACCGATTACGGCACCTTTATCCTCCAAAGTCGTAGATGTAAAATTAACCTTCAAAAAAAACCATTTTATACTCCTGACCGAAGCGGCGGAACAAAAAAAGATGACTTTGGAACAATATCTGGTTGACCTAGCTTTGGAAAGTATCCAAGTCATCTTGTAATAAATGTCCATAGATGCACAAGAATTAAAAAGCAGGCTGAACATCACCCGAGTAGCGGAGGACTTAGGCATCGTTCGGAAAGGAAAAAGTTGGCACTGCTTTAATCAGGCTTTCCACCGGCACGGCGACCGGCACCCTTCCCTATCCCTATCGGAAGGACTGTTTCACTGCTTCGCCTGCGGGGTGAAAGGGGATGTGATTCAGCTCTGGATGCAGGTGCTGAGCGTTTCGTTTACCACCGCTATAGAGGAGTTAGCCCAAAACTATGCCCCCGACCTGATCGGTAAACCATCAACCGCCCCTAAGCGTCCGTTCATCAAAGCCAAGATTCAGGAACGCCCCGCCTTTGTCCCCCACCCGATCTTTGAAACCATTTACCGCACTTTTCAGGAATACGCCCCGCTTCAAGCATCCGGCTACCACTACTTACGGCACATCAGAGGTTTTAGCGATACGATTATCCGACAATTCCGTTTCTTTGAAGTAACCGACTTAGCCCACTATCAAACGGTCAATCAATTATTAAAAAGTAAATTTTCTTTACCCGACTTAACAGCTTCGGGCTTATTTAACAATAACGGTAATCTGATTTTCGGATCGGAACGGCTCATTATCCCCTTTTATTATGGCGAAAAGCTGATTTATCTGCAAAGCCGTTACATCGGTACTGACCCCAACATACGCGCCCGATACATCAACCTTTCCGGTATCCCCTACCCCCTCTTTAATGCCGATATTTTGAAGGATTTAGAGCCTGCTACGTCATTGAAGGATGTTGAACGGTGGACTAAAATAGTGGTCTGTGAGGGTGTATTTAACGCGATCTCGTGGATGCAGATGGGTCAGCCGGCGGTGGCTTGCGGGTCGGCTTCCAAATGGAATTATCGGTGGGTAGATCGTTACTTCAAAGGTAAGAAGGTTATCGTTTACCTCAACTTTGATGATGATCCCGCCGGACTCAAAGCCTACGAAAAGGACGCACAGGGGCAGTTCACCCATGCCTTAACCCGCTCCCTGCGCAAAGCCTCCGTAACGATCAAAAAACCACTTCCTTTCCCGGCAGGTATCAAAGATGCTAACGACTACCTGATACACAAGCCCCAAAGCGCGCCGACGGAAACAGATATTTTTGCTTTATTTGATAAGCTGACACCCGATAGCAAACCTTTTTTAACCGCCGAAGAATTACAAAGCAATACCTTAGAACGAATGATCCTTAAAAATAAAAACTTAGATTTGTTGATTAAAACCTTTGATTGCCACATTGCTTAAACCTCAATTACATGAAAGAATTAATTTCAGACCATAGCGAAGCCGTGATCGAAGATTTTCAAGATTCGCTGAAAATAAGCCTTCCCAAGCTATTGGATGAGTTGGGAGACGGGCAAAAGAAGATCATCGGTTGCCCCTCCGGCTTCGCGGAATTGGATGAACTGACCTCCGGCATTTCAGGCTTGGTGGTGTTGGGTGGTGTGCCGGGTTCGGGAAAAAGTGCCTTAGCCAGCCAAATTCTATTTCATGCCGCGGAGCAAGCCCAAATTCCTGCCCTGTATTATTCTTTAGAGATGGGTAAACTTCCCGTCTTTGTTCGTATATTAAATCGAATATCTCGCCATTCCTTCTCGGAAATCGTGCTCTCGGGAAAAGTCTTAGCGGAACAAAGCCTCACTTTTCAGCAAGCATTAACTCGTATTCAATCCTGTTCAGAACGGCTTTTTCTCTTTGACCAAGGGGGCTTACAGCGTTCCGGTAATTCCTTCCAAACCTTACGGGAACAGATTAAAAATATCAAGCTGGCTTTCGGGAAAAGACCCTTTGTAGTCTTAGACAGCTTGCACGCTTTTCCGGTGGTGGGAAATACAGCTTATAGGGATGAAAAGGGGCGTTTGGATTTAATTATGAACCAACTGCGGGAAATAACCGATGAAATAGGAGTAGATATATTGGTTATCAGTCACCTCAACCGTGAAAGTGCCAAAGAAAACAACAAGATAAGATTACAATCCTTTATGGGATCGGCGGGGATCGAACATACTGCCGATATTTGCTTGGTATTGAGTCGGGAAATAGACGAAAACAACACCTTAACCCCGGCACCGTCCAATGAAGTGGCAGAAGTAGTTCTCCACTGCCTTAAAAATCGCTACGGCATTCGTAAACAAATTAATCTGCGATTTGAACTGAAATTCTCTAATTTTGAGTAAATTAAGGTATCCTTTTAGAAAAACTTTTTGTCGGACAAAATTCATAGGCTATGAAAACCAACACTCCCCCACAACAACCGATTCTTAACTTTGAAGATATTACCTCCGATCCTGACAATTACACGGGAATCCTTCTCAATTTTCATGAGTTAATCTGTTTCAAAATAGAACAAATGCTCAATGCCGACCTGCAACACTTCTCCTTCCGTCAGGAAATTATTGATACTGCAAGGGGTGTATTACCCATCATCAGAAGTTTGAAATCCTTAAAAATTACTTACTATGATGAAGCCCGGCAAGAAGCCAAATTAGACTTTCAGGTAGATTTTGATACAGCTTTACCCGAAAACGATCACCGCTATCATATAACCCATGAGGCAATCAATTGGGTGATTAAAAATATAATCGTTGGCAATCCTACCAATCCCGTGGAAACGGTCAACAATTTATATCCCAATTCTTCACACGTAGAAATGATGGTTCATTTTCCAATTAATCGGATGTTTGCAGACCGATTCACGGCTACTATGAAACAAATCACTAATAAAACGGAAGTTGCCCAGCATTACAACCCCTCCCGCAAGAGTACCAAAATAGAATGCGGCACCGCTAAATATGATGTCATCTCCGAGAAAGGAGATAAAATAGTTGCTAAAGGAAAACCCCGCATTATCGAATTGAGTTTAGATGATCCCCACGTTCGGTTAAGAACATTTGAAGCCTTTTATGAACATATCCTTAAAATCAGGGATGCCAAAGTCATTAAAATTGTCTGCGCCCTATTTGACTTTTGCGCCGACCAAAACACTTGGTATCTGCGTGATATATCGTTGAATGACTTTATGAAACGCATTTTAGCCGAACCCAAATCCGGTTACTTCAACAAAAAAGAGAAACAAAGCGTCAGCGACATCTTACTCTTCCTCTCTCAACTAACGGTTGAAATGGATACAGAAATCAGTTTCGGTAAGACCAAGCGGATTCAATCCAATCGCTACCGCGTTTTAGATATTGACGTAGCACAATACGGCAAAACTCGTGAAGGTGAAGTTGATCGGACAACTATCGTTCGATTTCATGCCGAATTATTGCCCAAATTCAATAAAGGAACGTTTCCCGCCCGCCTCTACGGACGTGGAATCCTGAACATGGATGCCAATCACGATAGAAACTGCATCCTGCTGAGCTTTTACCTACAAACCCGATTGAGTCAGATCAACCAGAACAAGCGACCGACCGACCGCTTAGACCCCTGTAGAATGCAAAGAGGGGAGTTAATCGAATATTTAGAATTGGAAAAAACGAACCGCAGTAATCCTCACGTAGCCAATGATGTAATCAAACGCATCTTAGACAAAATGATCCAACAGGGGCAGATTTCTAATTATGATCCTAAACCTATTCCTCTATCCGAGATAGATTATATCCATTTTTATCCCAATGCTTCCGTAATCAAAGAACACTTTGACGGAACGGAAAGATTATACCCCATGCCACCGCCCAGCCGAATCGCCATCGGTCAAAACAGCCTTTTCGATATATCTGAAGATGCCCCAAAGGAGTAAGATTCTGCACCGATTTTTTACGAAATTAGGGGTCAGTGTTTACGAAATTAGGGGTCAGTGTTTACGAAATTAGGGGTCAGTGTTTACGAAATTAGGGGTCAGTGTTTACGAAATTAGGGGTCAGTGTTTACTGAGTTGGCGCGTAACTCCAACAGTATCAAGGAGTTACGGGGCAATTTGGCTCCTTTATACTTATTATACATATAATAAGTATAAAACCCTCACGGGGATCAAGTCGGCTAACGCCTTTGATCCCGTGAGAAAAAAAAAATCATCAGGTGCGGCTATGTTGATTTTAGTTTTTTCTTTAGTTTTGCATTATTTAATGCGGGCGAATGCTTTTTAAACGTTTCGGACACCTTTTCCAACTGATTTTTTTCCTCATTGTGCTGATTTTTTGGGTCAGTGGAAATCTTTTTGCACAGACGAAGCCAACGCCTGCCGCGCCGAAAATTCAAAAGCCAAGCCTGCCGAAAAAGCCCCAAAT
>Ga0209573_1004318_pt1 | contig 14190 bp, 8 predicted proteins | sample TNRBio252014_DNA_FD_185870 | JGI IMG/M metagenome (GOLD analysis project Ga0209573, IMG submission 185870) | Wastewater treatment Type I Accumulibacter community from EBPR Bioreactor in Madison, WI, USA - TNR Reactor_6/25/2014_ DNA (SPAdes)... | ecosystem: Engineered > Bioreactor > EBPR >...
CGTGTAGAAGTGGTAATCGACGAAATCCCCGAGCCCGGTGCGCACGCCGCCGTAGGCCTCGGCCGAGCCTGAGTTATCGCCGACCAGAACGCCCGGCAGGTAGCGGCGAGCCAGGTCGTCGAGCCGATGCAGGAAATCGACGCCAGTCGCGTGGTTGAGCTCGCAGCCCAGCGTGACAACGGCAATCGAAGGATGATGATGGAGCCGCTTAAAGACGGCCTCGTATTCGGCCAACGCCAGTGCCTCGAGGCGCGGCGTTGTCGAGGGAAGCCAGAGCGGCATCTCGAGCCAGATCCACATCCCGGCCGCATCGGCCTGATCGAGGAAGTCCTCGGTTGGGACGTAGAGACAGCACTTGAACAGGTTGAAGCCCAGGGCCCTGGCCTTTGCGAACTGCCCGGCCGGATCGTGGATTCGCGGGCAGATCGCACCGGGCTCCCAGCCCCAATCGAGAACGCCGCGCAAATGCGCCGGCCTCCCGTTCAAGGTGAGCGTCGCGCCCTGCGCCGCAAACCACCGACGGCCCAGCCGGCGCTCGGCCCGGGCCACGATCGAGCCATCGGCCAGCGTAGCCGTGAGCCGGGCCGACGTCAGACGTGGCGCCCGTGCGCTGTATCGATTGCGGATCGCACCCCGTGCGGTGAGCTCGAACGTCCCATCCGAAGACTGTCGAGGGCGCTCGACGCGATGTCCGCCGACCTCGAGAACGACAAGCATCGGTTCGGATGTTCGACCCGCCAGCCGGCCATCGACCGTGACCGATCCGTCTTCCTCGACCAGCCACCTCAAGTCGATGAAGCCCGGCGTTTCGGGCAGGGCGCCGCGGAGCCGCACCGATTGCCAGAGCCCGCCAAAGGTCGTGCAGACGTCGGGCAGAAAGCCCGCCAGCGCCTCGCGCACGGGATACTTGCGCCCGGGTTTCCAGATTTCGACACGCAGCGTGTTCCGGCCGGGCCGCCAAGGCCCGGTCAACTCGACCTGAAAGGGAGACCACATTCCGTTGTGCCGCCCGACCTGGATGTCGTTGAGGTAGATCTCGGACGCAAAGCTTGCGGCGTCGACCTCGAGCCAGATCCTTCGCCCGGCCCATTCCGGGCCCAACTCGACCTCGCGGCTGTAGAGCCCGGGGCCGTCAGTCAGCAGGTCCCCGGTTGCCGCTTCCCAGACGCCCGGCACGTTCAGCGTGGTCTCAGGGCCGTTTCCGAGCCTGAAACGCCAGTCCCCGTCGAGCGACAGGAGCAGGTCGTTGTCATTGACGCGCAGCATGTGGGCCTCAGGGCAACGAGATCCGTGCGATCAAGGGCAGACTGACCAGACCAAGCGCATCGAGGTCATTCGACCCGGCCATCGCATCGCCGTAGTTGGAGAGGATGACAATACCGGCCTGATTGTCGAAGTCGATGGCCATGTAGCTGGTGTAGCCCCCCGTGCCGCCGTTGTGCCAGAACACGCGCTGGCCCCAGAGTTGCTCCTGGATGTTCCAACCGTAGGCGAGTGTGGCGTCCCAACCAGTACGCAACGTCTTGTGCGATTCGGTCAGGGCGCGGTCGATCCCGCGTTCGCCGGTGGCCGCAACGAGGTTGGCGGCGATGAAAGCCGTCATGTCTCGAGCCGTCGACTTGTAGCCGCCGGCCGGGGCCAGGGCGTTCAGATCCCAGTTCGGGGCCACAGCGTTTGTGCCCAGCACCATCCCCGGGGCCAGTCGCGCCTGTCGGTCGGCGCTCAATTCCAGCGCCGTGTCGGACAGAGCGAGCGGGGTGAGGAGACGTTCGGCGACCAGATCCGCATACGTCTGATTCATACGCCGCGCCAGAGCCTGGCCCAATGCGCCGAAGCCGTAGTTGGAGTAAGCGTAGTTGGCTCCGGGCACCGTGTCGAGCTGCGCGTGTGCGAGATCCTGCCAGAGTCGATCCTCGTCGTATGCCGCATACGGGTCGGCGCTTGCCAGCTCGTCTTCGGTCATGCCGTGCGGCAACCGCGGAAGGCCCGAGGTATGCGTGACGAGTTGTTGGAGGGTGATCATGGCGACGGCCGGCGCGACGCTCTCTCGGGTGTAGTCAGACTCGCCGGGGACGATGACGCCGCCCAGCGTGTCAGCGAGCGACACGTCGCCGGAGCTGATCAGCGCGGCCAGGGTCGCGCCCGTCAACACTTTGCTCAGCGAGCCGATCTCGTAGATCGTGTCGCCATCCGGTGTTGTGCCGTCGGGCAGCGCGCCAAAGCCGAAGATCGCGACCCGCTCCGCCTTGACCACGCCGATCACCAGCGCGCCGGCAGGCCGTGTGGCGAGGTAAGACTGGGCTTCGGCCTCCAGGCGAACATCGAGGTCGCGTGTATCTTCGAGATCGGCATAGCGTTGCCGAAGGGCGAGCCAGCCGCCCAAGCCGACGCCGACCGAGACCAGCAAGCACGCCGCGAGAACGCCGATCACCCAGAGCAGCCAGCGGCGGCGAGGTTTACGAGGCGCGTTGGCGCGTTGGCTCATAGCGATAACAGGGCGACCTTGAGATAGGGCTGGGTTCCAGGGCGTCGTGGGAAGTCGAGCTCCGGCTCGTTCCACCGTTGCGCCACGGCATGGCGTCGTTCCGGCAGGCCTTCGCGCAGCGCCTGGGCGAAAGCGGCGCTCGAGAGCTCGACGGCGTTCGCGCACACGAGCAGCCGCCCGCCCGGGGCCACACATGCGGCGGCCTTTGCGACTAAACCGGCCAGATCACGCGTGATCGAGAAGCGGGAGCGGCGCGTCGTGGCAAAGGGGGGCGGATCGACGATGACAAAGTCGAATTGCCGCCCGCGGCGAGCAAACCGCACGAGCCAATCGAACACGTCGCCGAAGACGAAATCCTCACGTCTTGTTGCCAGGCCGTTGAGCGCGTAATTCCGCTGGCCCCAGCCCAACACCGATTGAGAGACATCGACATTGACGGCCTCGGCCGCACCGCCCAACGTCGCTGCCACGCCAAAAGCACAGGTGTAGGCGAAGCAGTTGAGCACCCGCGCGCCGTGCGTGCGAGCACGCACGGCCGCTCGAACCTCGCGCATGTCGAGGAACAGGCCGACGCTCAGGCCGGCGCCCGGTCGTATTTCATAGCTCGCCCCGTTCTCGTGCACGCCGATTTCGGTACATGCCAGACCAAGCGCCGGTGTCGGAGGCGCCAGTTTCTCGCGCTGGGCCGCTGACAATCGGCTCGCCTGTGCCGGGCGCTCTTTGACATAGACGGCCTCGGCGCCCATCCAAGCCTGGGCCGCCGCCAGCACATCGAGGGGCGCAGGCCGGCCGTCGTAGAGATTGGCGACCAGCACGGGGCCGAAGCGATCGAGCGCCAGACCCGGAAACCCATCGGCATCGCGATTGATCAATCGATACGCCGTATGGTCGGGGTTCCGAGCGAGGGCGGCGCGCCGTTCGAGGCTGCGGGCCAACAGGTCGCCCTTGACTGGTTCGGCGGGCTGCACGGTTCGCGATGTGGCTCGGGTCATGGCCCCAGGAGGTCGAGTGTCGCCCAGGTCGTGGGGTTGGTCAGCCGTCGACCCGACGTGCTCGAGATCATGCTTTGCTGCACCGCGACCCCGGGCTGATCGTTGTCGTTGAGCGAGAGCAGCAGACCATAGCGCGCGCCAACCGCAGGTCGAACCCCGAAGAGTGACCACGGGATGGCGGCCTCGAGATCGTAACCGGCGATCGTTTTGCGCGCCGCCAAAGAGACGCCAGTCGAGGCTCCCTGTAAGGTGCGTGGAAACCAGAGATAGGTGTCTGCGCCGACACTGGAGAAGTCACCGGGCGAGAGCCCGAGCTGGCTGTCGTCGGGGCTCAACTCGGTCGAGTCGAAATCCCCGCCAAGGTCGCCGTCGAACAACAACTCGAGGCTGTCGCCCCGGAACAGCGTGGCGCCGCGCTCGGTCTGCACAAACACGTCGTCGGAGACGCGGACCGCCAGATACAGCCGGTCGTCATCCCAGGCGAACGCGTAATCGGCCGCGGCATCGCCGGACCCGGTCCACTGATCGCCGCCGAATGCGTTTTGGTCGAGCCGCAAGGTGAGCGCCCATTCGCCTAGATCGCCATCAATCGTCGGTGCGCTTGCGGGACGGATGGCTGGGAGCACCGCGACACCGGGACGTTGGAGACCGCTGACGGTTGCGGCCTGCGGCGTGAAGGTGACGGGCAGGGCTGTCGGCAGGCCGGTGGTGGCGGTGGCGGCCGGTGGCGGCGCTGTCGCGATGTCGGAGGCAGCTGTGGCGGTGGGCGCTGCCGGGCCGAGCGTGGCTTGAGGCGTCGAGCTGGCTTGAGGTGGCCGGGTGCCGAGCGCTTCCAGGGTTGCCTGGACGCCCGTCGCGACAGCGTTGACCGTGGCCTGGGTATCGATCCCGGGTCCGCGGCTACAGGCCGCGAGCAGCCCGGCCGCCAGCAGCGGCATGAGCGGGGTGATGGGCCGTCGCCTCATTCCGAACCATCGCCGGGGTCGGGCGCAGTGGGTTGGTCGATGCGCTCGATCTCGCCGTGAAAGTTGAGCACGATGCGGAAGCCAAGCATGCCGAGATACGTTCGAGCGTTTTCGGGCAGCCCCTGGCGGATCAGCTGATCGAAGCCTGATTGCATGTTGTTGAGTTGGGCGTCGACCGCGGCCTTGGTGAAGAGGTCGTCCTGGCCGATCATTTGAAGCACGCCGCGCGTCAACGCATCGCGGTTCTCGCTCGCCACCTGGCCGATCTGTGCGAGCACCTGACGGTCGATCGTCTCAGCATCGTGATGAAATTTGAAACCGCCGTCGTCGACGACGTATTGCGCGCTGCCGCCGACACGCACGACAGTCACGGGGCGGCCATCTGGGTCGGCGATCAAGCCCTCAAATAGCGCGGTTTGGCTCATCCGGACCGGCTCCTACCCCTTCAATCGCGAACGGAGACCGTCGTCCCCTTCGCGTCCAGCCAGCGGTCGGCCAGGGGCACGGTCGGCGTGGTCCAACGATACACCCATTTCGCGATGGCGTTCGGCAGGTTGATGCAGCCGTGGCTGCGAGGGATGCCGTAGTCGTCGTGCCAGAAGGTACCGTGGATCGCCACACCCCACCAATGGATGTAGGTCACCCAGGGCACACCCGGGAGGTCGTAGCCGTCGGCCGAGGCGAGGTCGCCGCCGGCCATGTGCCGCGACGGACGTTTGCTGATGACCTGGTGATCGCCGGTCGGCGTGCTGTAGATGGTTCGTCCGCCTTCCTGGCGGAGCGCCGTGCCGCACGAAGCGCGCTGCTCGAGCACGAGGGTGCTGCCTTCATAGGCCCGAACCATCTGGTCGCTCAGCGTGATCTCGATGTGTTTGTCGGTGACCTCGGGCGAGATCGGGGCCACCTCGTCGGCCGTGATCCGGCGCAGCTGTCGCCCGTCGACCCAGGCATAGGTGCGCGTCAGATCGCCAAGCACGCCATACCAGATCGTCCCGGCGTCGTCGACTGCGATTTGCTGCACCCAGTGCGTGGTGCCATAATAAAACCTTGCCGTCTCGCGGAAACCCGGCCCGGCCCCGGCGCGGGCCGGCGCAAAGGGTACAGTCACTTCGACCAGGGCGCCCGTTGACGGGAGATCGGACGTCGCCGTTTGCAGGTGCCAGTTTACGGGTTGCACGGGTCCGGCGTGCACGAAGCCGCGTCGTACGCGGTGCCAGCGCTTGTTGAGGAGCGCGTCGGGGCTCACGACCTCGCCATAGACTTCGAAGACCGAGTCTGTCGCGAGGAAGTTCAGCCGATCGCTCTCGAAGGACGGTTCACTGTAGACGTACAGGCCGCGCACGGCTCGCCCGAGGCCAACAGGCAGGCGGGTTAGGCCATCGGGTGGCGGCGGCGGCAGCAACAGGCCTCCAGCGGCGAGGCCGGTCGACTTGAGGAATCCTCTGCGGGTGAGGCGCGGTATTTTCATAGATGATCATTTCATTATACCAACGGGCTGCTCTCGCCCTGACCTTAGCGCTGGCTGTGAACGCCCCGGCAACAGCCGATTTGCGACTGCCCGCCCCGGCGCTGCAACCCGACTGGTCGGGCTGGCGCCTGCCGCTGCCGGCTGGCGAGTGGCGAATCACCCGCGGGCCATGCGACTCGGACAGCCCGTACGACCACGCCTGCGACTACTACGAGAACAGCTGTGCGCTCGACTATGTGCCCCTGGCCGGGCGGATGGATGGCGTTCCCGTGCTGGCTCCCGCGCCGGGCGAGGTCTTCTTCGTCGGGACACGCGAGAACACGGGCCACATGGTGCTCCTCAAGCACCCTGATGGTCGGATCAGTGGCTACATGCACCTCGAGAAAGTCGTCGTCGGCCGGGAGACCCAGGTGAAGCAGGGCGCCGTGATCGGCTATGCCGGTCGCTCCGGGACGACCGAGGCTCATCTCCACTTCTGGGTCCAGGCGAACGCCGTCCAGCGTTCCTGTCTGGACATCACGACACTCGAGGAGCAGGACCTGGCGAAGGGCCTGGCGCGCTCGACCAACCTGGCCTGGCCGCAACTCGACCTGATCGATCCTCCGCCGGCGGTCCCCGACTGGTTGCCGGCCCTTGGCGCCGACGGGTCGGGCGCCGCGGTCTGGCGTTTGCCGGCGCGCGTCACGGTGCCGGCCGGCGGCGCGGCGACTGTGCCTGTGGCCGTGCGCGCCACGGGGGCGGCCCTGACGCTGCGCGTCGGCGACCTCAGGGTCACGCCCGTCGCGCAGACAACCGATTCCACGACCTTCCTGGTCCCGCTGCAAGCGTCGGCGGGCGTCGGTTTGAGGACGATCGGGCTTGTCCTGTATGGTTCGGGCCAGGCGATCAGCGTGCGCCTGGTTGTCGCCACGACAACGCGCCAGCCGGTCGCGGGCCTCGCGGGCACCGTCTTGATCAACCCGGTCTTCGTCAGTCCGGCGAATTACGCCGTGCGAACCGGGAAGGCGAGCCTGTGTTGGGCGGGCTCCCCCGAGGCGGGCCCGGCTCCGCTGCGTTACAGGGTCATGGTCGTGCGCGATCTGCGACCGGCCGCGACCAGTGCCCTTCCAACCACGGCTGACAGTGGCTGGATCGCCGACACCTGCTACACAACGCCCGACCTGGCGCCCGGGACGTATTTCTGGAAGGTGTTCGTCTTGGATGGCGCGGGCCTGATGAATCGGACCAATCAGCGCCCGCTGGCCTTCGTGATCCGCTGAAGTCGGGGTGTTGGCCTAGCACTCCGGCGTCATGTCGCGTCGGGGCGAGCCGTGGTACAAGTAAGGCGGTTATGGGGATGTTTCTGCCTGCAGAGGTCGTTCGTTTCGGGCTGGCGCTGACGGCGTTGGTCTATGCCATCGCGTCCATCGTTGCGCTCTGGAACCGTTGGCGCTACGGCACGCCTTCGCTCGTGCTGGCGCTGTATCTCGTGGGCGCAGCGGTCGCCGTAATGGGGAACCTGGCTGCGCAATCTCTCTGGCTGACGGCGCTCCCCTGGTCGATCATCGCCCGTGGGCCCTTTCACTCGTCTTTCTGGCTGGCCGGGTTGTTCTTCTGGCTGACGCGCAGCTTCATGCGGCAATCGGCGCCGCCGCGGTGGTTGTTCGGCGCCTACGTCGGCTATGGGCTCATCACGCTTGCGCTAGATTTCGGCTATGCGCTCGAGCCCGACATCTACCTTCTGGTCGGCGACCTGGTGATCTCGCGCGAACGAGCCCTGCTGTGGTTGAGCATCCTGGGTTGGGCGGTCGCGCTGTTTGCCTCGGCCTGGAGCACCTTCCAGGCCTTCCGCGGGGCCACTCAGCCGCTGCATCGCAACCGGATCACGTACTGGTTGCCCGCGCTGTATGGCGTTGTGCTCGGCGATGCCTTGCTCTTCCTGGGTCAGTGGGGGCTTGGCGCGGCCGTGCATTTCCTCGGTATCGGCGTGGCCTCGTTCGCGATGTTGCGTCACACCTTGCCCGACGTGCGCCAGATCGCACGCGGCCTGCTGGCGTACGGACTGGCCCTGGGCGTTATCGGGGCAGCCTTTGCGGTGGGCTCGACCTGGATCGCGTTCGTTTATCCTCCGGGCTCGTCGCTGATCCTTCCGCTGTCGGTCGTCCTGGTCGCCGGGTTGGCGTTGGTCTCGACGCGGGTGCTGCGCCTCGCCTGGCGTATCGCCGATTGGTTGATCTCGCGGCGTGGCTACGATTCTGCCCGCCTGGTGCGTGACTACAGCATGGCGATCAGCAACATCCTCGACGCGCAACAACTGGCGCGTATCTCGCTCGGGATGTTTCGTGACACGCTCGGCGTCGAGCGGGCTGCGATGTTCCTGGTCGACGAGGTCTCGGCGCTGGCCAATGGCGCCGATGCGCCGTCGGAGCATGCCTTCAAGTTGCGCGTGATCGGCTCGCTGGGCGAGCTGCCCGAGCCGGTCGCGCTCTCGACCACCAACCCTGTGGCGCGCTATCTCGATAGCGAGTATCGGCCGCTGACGCAGTTCGACATCGACCTCCTGCCCCGGTTCAGCGAGATGGATCCCCGCGAACGGGCCTGGCTCAAGACGCTCGACATCGACGTCTTCGTGCCCGTGTATTCCAAGGGACGCTGGATCGGTCTGTTCGCGCTTGGGCCCAAGGCCACGCATGACCGCTACTTCGACGACGATCTGACCCTTTTGAGCACGCTGGCGGATCAAACCACTGTGGCGCTCGAAAATGTTCGGCTTGTCGATAACCTTGTCGCCCTCAACCGGGATCTGCGGAGCACGAACGTGGAGCTCGAGCGCACCCGCAATCGCCTCGAACGCCTCGACCAGGCGAAATCAGATTTCATCGCCGTCGTCTCGCACGAACTGCGAACGCCGATGGGCATTTTGCTTGGATATAGCCAGATCCTGGCGCAGGACACCGAATTCCTGACGAGCCCCGATCACCATGTCATGGTGCGCGGTCTGCAGGCGGGCGCCGAGCGGATGCAGGAGTTGGTCGAGTCGATGCTGGATATGGCCATGGTTGACAACCGTGCGCTGGGCCTGACGCGGCGGAGCACTCGCCTCATCGATGTCTGGCAGCGGTTGCTGGCCGAGATGGAGTCGACCCTGACCGATCGTCGGCTGACCCTCACGCTGACGGAGGCTGTCGCCTCGCTGCCGCCGGTCATCGCCGACCCAGAGGCTTTGCGCAAGGTGTTTGCGCATCTGCTGATCAACGCGATCAAATTCACCCCGGACGGCGGCCGGATTCATGTCGAGGGATGCCAGGCGCCCAATGACGAGCGGTTCTCCGCGGGCGCTGTCGAAATCGTGGTGGCCGACACCGGCATCGGTATCGATCCAGAACACCAGGAATTGATCTTCGACAAGTTCTACCAGACCGGAGAAGTCTCGCTGCACTCGTCGGGCAAGACGAAATTCAAGGGTGGCGGGCCTGGGCTGGGCCTGGCGATCGCCCGTGGGCTCGTCGAAGCGCATGGCGGCGAGATCTGGGTCGAAAGCTCAGGGCAGGATGAAGTCGCCTGTCCGGGCAGCTCCTTCCACGTGCGCTTGCCGCTGTCGGCGGCTGCTCCCGACACCCTCATCAACGGCCACGCTTGAGGTCCGATGGCATCCACGAAAGGGCCCCGGACCGGGCGATCAGCGGTCGGGTTGAGCCCGGTTATTGGATTAAAAAGGCGGGCCCGAACTGCTGTCCGGGCCCGCGAAGCGCGGTCGTGAGTGGCCAGTTGATGCGTTTTGACGCTGCAAGACAATGCCCCGGCGTATAGTCGTGCCCTTGTTAGTCGGGCCGAATACAACGCACTAAGGGGCCGCCTATGTTGGCACGCACGACCGTTTCAGCAGGCGTTGCAACGGCCATCCCCGAACCATTGCACACGCCTCTCTGAAGGCTAACCCAATCGTGCCATATCCGGATGGGTGAGTCTACTGATGGATGTCACGAATCGTCCGGTGTCTTTGTGGCGGCCGGGAGCAGGGCGACCAGCTGACGGCGTACGGCCGCCGGCAGGATGCTGAGCAGCTTCTCCTGTTCAGCCGGGTTGAACGTCCGCGTGGTGATCAACAAACCCAGATAGAGCAGAAGGCCCACCGGCAGTGCCAGGGCCGGAGAGACAGGCCAGAGCGCCGCGGTGGCGGCCAGCATCAGGCCGGCACCGAGCCAGGGCCGCCAGAGCAACTCAAGCCAGGGCACAGGCCCGATCGCGCGCTTGATCCAGTGGTAGAACAGGATGCAGACAAACGTTTCGGACGCGATCGTCACGCCGGCCGCGCCGATATAACCGAAGGGCGCCAGGAAGATGAGATTGAGCAGCACGTTGAACGCAACGGCGGCCATGAACGAGATCGTCAGGCCGCGCTCCTGGCGCAGCGAGATGAGCATGTAGTTGGTCAGGCTGTTCATCCAGCCGATCGGCATCGACCAGGCCAGGATCCGCAACGCGATCGCGCCGTAGGGCAGGAAGCGCGAACCGCCCAGGATGGCGACCATGGGCTCGGCCAGGAAGGTCACGGCCACCGCCAACGGGAGCGCCGAGGCCGCCAGAAGCTTGAGCGCGAAGTGATACGTCGCGGCGACTCGCGATCGGTCCTGCGCTTCAGCCTGCCGCGAGAGCACCGGGAACAGCGAGAGCGTGAACATCGATGGAACGATGTTGAACGCGTCGAGGTAACGATAGCCCGCGGAGTACCAACCGACCTCTGTGGCGCCGCGCACCGGGCGCAGTAGCGTGAAGTCGATCTTGTTGAACCAGCCCGCGAGCAGGTTGTTCAACATCAACGGGAAGCCCTCGCGCAACCCGCGCTTCTGCAGCCCGAAATCCCACTCCCATTGCGGCCTGAAGAACATGCGGATCGCCAGACCCAGCAGCATGCCGAGCGTGAGCACATTGACGATAAGGCTTGCGCCCGCCAGACCGACGATGCCATAGCCGAGCGTGAGCGCGGCGACGCCGAACAGGATCTTGAGCATCGTGGTGACCGTAGCGATCGCAGCCGGCACCTCGGCCTTTTCATAGGCGTAGAAGAGCGCGGTGAGCCCCGTGCTCACGGTCCCTGGCGCTTGCGCCAGCACAAGCAGCGCGATGGCCAGCAGGGTGTTGTCGTCGAGCGGCTGCAGCGCCAGCGCGAAGGGGAGCTCGGCTCCGGCCAACGCGTTGATCGCGAGCAGACCGCCGGCAAAGAACGGAATGATCGCCAGGCCAAGCCAGAGCCGCAGGGCCGTTGTGTTGAGCAGCCAGCGATTGGCCCGGGCTTTATCGGCGGCGACCTCACGGGTCAGCAGCAGGTTGAGGCCGTAGTTCGTGATGGTGTCGAACCAACCAAAGATCACGACGGCGTAGGCGTAGTTGCCGACATCGGCCGGGCCAAGGACGCGGTTGGAGAACGTGGCGAAGGCAAAGTCGAGCAGCCGATTGAAAAGCGACAAGGCCATCGGGGCGAGCGCGTTCTTGGCCACGCGCCTCGCCCCGCTGTCGAGCCGCGACTCGTTGTAGACGCCGCGCCAGACCCAGACCCCGAGCATGAATACGAGCACCATGCCGGCCAGCAGGCTACCGAGCCCGCCGAGCCGCAGGCTCAACGGCGAATAGCGAAAGCGCACGGTGTGCGAGCCCGGTTCGAGCACCACGCCGCGGAAGTTGCCGTTGACGCGCGTGATGGTCAACTCGTGCTCGCTGCTCTCGTCGCCGCCGATCGGTCGGGCATATGCGCGCCAACCGTCGGCATAGGTGTCGCCAAGGATCAGCCAGCTGCGCTCGATCGGGGCGGTGTCGACCCAGATCTCGTTTCCGGCGTAACTCGTGACTGTGGCTACGCCGGTTTCAGCCCCTCGGGGCGCCGTCTGCGATTCGCCTGCATCGGGCGCGTCTCCGGGCGCCACGAGGACATAGCGTCGGGGATCGTAAGTGAGGATGGTGCGCGCCAATTCGTCCGTCTCGATCGTGGCCGTGACGGGCAAGGTGAAAGCGCGCGGCATAACCGTGGCGTTGCGATAGATACGCACTTCGTCGTCGTAGACGAGTTCGTACTTCGGGTTGTCGATCGGCACGACGCTGACAACGTACTTGACGTTCAGCAGATCGAGTAAGGGCGAGTCGAGCGCAAGAGGGTCATTGAGCGGCGCGATCCGGTTGAAGTCGAGTTGATACTGTGGCTGGATCAGCCCCATGTAATCGGCGTATTGCTTCGAGAACAGCGAGTCGTAGCCGCGGATATCCTGAAACCGAAACAGCCACGGGAGATTGGCGTGGTACGGCTCTGCGCCCGTCGGCGCATAGCTGGTGAGGCGCCACAGCGTGGCATCCTGTCGCAGGAAGGCTGCGGACGGCGGCTCGTAGACGAGCACGGCCGGGTCGGCGGCCGGGGCGAATCCCCAGGCCGCGATCAACAGATCGGCGGCCAGCACGGCGCCGACGGCGCCGGCCCAGAGCGGTCGCCCGCGCCACGTGTACTGCCAGTGGCGGCTGAGCAGGGCCAGGCCCGAGATAATCGCTAACACAGCGAAGACGGCGGCCCAGGTCCCTTCGTACGACAGGAACATGCGGGGGTCGCACGTCAGCGCCGGCTCAGCACCTGTGCAAAACGCCCGCGGGGCGTAGGCCAGCTCCTGGATCTGGCTGGTGATCGCGGCGCTATAAAGGTCGAACCGCCAGTAGAAATAGGCCAGCCAGAGCAGGGTCAGTACACCTGCAAAGATCGCCAACGCGGCCATGAGATCGGCCGAGCCCCAGATTCGGCGCGCGAATTGCGAGCGCGGCACGCGGCCTGTGGCGTCGCGTTCGCCGGGCAGCAGCCCGTCGAGCCCAAAGGCCGCCAGGCCGACGACGGCTACGGTCAGCGGAAACACCCAGCGAAAGGGCGAGTGTAGCTGGCTGATGCCCGGCAACCAGAAGATCGCGGCATAGAGCGGCGTGCCGAAGGCGAAGGCCAGGCTGAAGGCCGCCAGGACGAACAAGAACATCCACGGCGAGAAGATCCAGTCGCGCAGCCGGTCAAGACGGCGTTGGCGCCACAGCCGACGGAACGCGACCGGCAGCAAGAGCAGGGGCAATAATCCGAGATAAGCGCCACCTTCGACCGTGTTCTTTGCGCCCCAATCGATGGTGCCGTTGAGTGCCGGGACCCAGGCTCGGGTGAACCAGTCGAAGTAGACATGATGGCTGGCATTGCCGTATGCGTTGGGGATGAGGAAGACCAGCACATGGCGGAGGGGCAACGCCCAATCCAGCACCTGATCGAGCGAGGCCCGCCCATCACGAAAGCTGCTGCTGGCCAACTCATACAGCGGCAGGAACTGGACGGCGCCGAGCGCCAGACCCAGGGCGGGCACCGCCAGGAGCGCCGCCGCGCGCCCAAACCATTCGCGCCAAGGGAGTGCGGCCCGACCGAGACGCAGGCCCGCCAGGCGCCAGGCCGCATAGCCTGCCGACACAAGCAGGCTGTAGTACAGGATCTCAACGTGGCCGGCCAACACCTGCAGCCCGATGACGACCGCGCCCAACGCCAACCACGGCACGACTGCGGCGCGCCCGCGCCACGGGTGTGCGCTTGCGACAAGTTCGAGCGTCGCCAACAGGAACGGCAGCCAGGTTGCGGCCGCGACGATCATGGGGAAGACCACGCTCAACGTCATGAAGCCGCTGAGCTGAAAACCGACGCCGCCGATCACGGCGGCCAGACGGCGCAGTCGCAGCACCCGGAGCCAGATGTAGAAACCCAGCCCGGCCAACCAGAGCTGGCCGACGGCGAACCAACCAAAGGCGACGGCGTTTGGCAAGACGTAGTGCAACCAGGTCAGGGGATAGAGCCCGGAGTGTTGCCCGGCTGCCAGGAAAGGCACGCCGGCAAAGAGATACGGGTTCCACAACGGAAGCTGGCCATCGGCGAGCGAGTCCCGGATGAACTCCTTCCACAGCAGGTTCTCAAGGACCAGATCCGACACCAGCATGTTGTGCGGGATCTCGGGTAGGCCAAGGTCGGCGCGCGCGCTGGCATACGGCTCGTACCGGCCCAGATTGTCGGTCGGGATCAGGGTCCGCCCACCAAGGGTCACCTGCCAGTACAGGGTCAGAGGCAGGGCGAACAGCAAAACCGCCGCCAGCAGGTCACTGCGATAGCGTCTCAAGCGTTGCATCTCAGATGATTAAACCACACCGGGGATGGTGGATGAAGCGAAACCGCCGCACCGCCTGCGACTGTGACGTGTCTGTGACCGGCGGTCACGACCGTACGGTCTTGGGTCAGGGCAAGGCGCGTGAGGT
>Ga0209573_1004319_pt1 | contig 14186 bp, 15 predicted proteins | sample TNRBio252014_DNA_FD_185870 | JGI IMG/M metagenome (GOLD analysis project Ga0209573, IMG submission 185870) | Wastewater treatment Type I Accumulibacter community from EBPR Bioreactor in Madison, WI, USA - TNR Reactor_6/25/2014_ DNA (SPAdes)... | ecosystem: Engineered > Bioreactor > EBPR >...
CGACGGACGCCGTCGCGAGGGATCATTGTGACGCGGCGCCTCAAGGGCGATCCGGCGCATCAGGACCCGGTTTTCCACTAAAGCGAAAGCCCTGAAGCGGTTGGCGAAGCTTGTTCCGGATTTCCCGGCAAGGATCGGGCAGGTCGGCAAAATAGCCAGGCTGCTTCCAGCATGGAAGATTCGCGGAAAGAAAAACGGCTTAGCCGTTTTTTGCTAAGCCGTTGATTTGTTTGGCGCGCCCGGAGAGATTCGAACTCCCGACCCCTTGGTTCGTAGCCAAGTACTCTATCCAACTGAGCTACGGGCGCGTTAAGCGGGGACGCGGATTATGCGGATCGGATGAAACCTTGTCAATTTCTGCGCGATTCGCAAAAAACTGGCGGAGAGAGAGGGATTCGAACCCTCGATGGAGCTTTATGACCCCATACTCCCTTAGCAGGGGAGCGCCTTCAGCCGCTCGGCCATCTCTCCGGGATGATGCGCGCCACGCGGGCGCCAGGAATGGATAAGCATATCGTTTGCAAATACCGGCGTAAAGCCCCCGGATTCAAACATCGTGAGCGGCTGGCGGTTGTGCCGCGCCGTGGGCGGCGCCATCCTGCTCGCGTTTGATCCGTTCGTAGATTTCCTCGCGATGCACCGCAATATCCTTGGGCGCATTGACGCCAATGCGGACCTGATTACCTTTCACGCCAAGCACGGTCACGGTCACCTCGTCACCGATCATCAGCGTTTCCCCAACTCTGCGCGTCAGAATCAACATGTCAAGCTACTCCTTGTTTTCCATTAACAGCACCAGGTCGTCTTGCGGTTTTTGACAGTCCGCTTCTGTAAACGCTCCACTCCCACCGGTGGATTTTTTCGCGTGCTCGCGCTCGTCCCTACCCTGGCCCGCGCCGGAGCGCGGTTGGGGGTCAGGCAACCTTGTCCAGTTCGAACGCCTCGTGGAGGGCGCGAACCCCCAGTTCCAGATACTTCTCGTCCACCACCACTGAAATCTTGATCTCGGAGGTCGAAATCATGCGGATATTGATCCCTTCCCTGGCTAGCGCCTGGAACATCCTGCTGGCGACGCCGGCGTGGGATCGCATGCCGATGCCGACCAGGGACAGCTTGGCGATCTTGGCATCGCCCGACACCTCGCGGGCGCCGAGCTGGGTGGCATGTTGCTTGAGGATTTCCAGCACACGCTCGTAGTCGTTGCGATGCACCGTGAAGGTGAAGTCGGTGGTGCCATCGCGCCCGATGTTCTGAATGATCATGTCCACTTCGATGTTGGCGTCGGCCACCGGCCCCAGAATGCTGAAGGCGATGCCGGGCCGGTCAGGGACACCCAGCACGGTGAGCTTGGCCTCGTCGCGGTTGAACGCGATGCCGGAAATCAGTTCTTTCTCCATGGGGTCCGCCTCGAACGCTTCTTCGAAGGTGATCAACGTGCCCGGACCTTCCTGGAAGGTGGAAAGCACGCGTAATGGGACATTATGTTTGCCGGCGAATTCCACCGAGCGGATTTGCAACACCTTGGAACCCAGGCTGGCCATCTCCAGCATTTCCTCGAAGGTGATGCGATCCAACCGGCGGGCATCGGGCACCACGCGCGGGTCGGTGGTGTAAACCCCGTCCACATCGGTGTAAATCTGGCACTCGTCCGCCTTGAGCGCGGCGGCCAGCGCGACGCCGGTGGTGTCGGAACCGCCCCGACCCAGCGTGGTGATGTTGCCGTCCTCGTCCACGCCTTGGAACCCGGCCACCACCACCACCCGACCGGCATCGAGATCGGCGCGCATGGCGCTGGCTTCGATCTCCTGGATGCGGGCCTTGTTGAAGGCGTTATCGGTGAGGATACGCACCTGGCTTCCGGTGTAGGAGCGGGCCGGACAGCCGCGTTTTTCCAGGGCGATGCACAGGAGCGCGATCGTCACCTGTTCGCCGGTCGCCAGCAGCACATCCAGTTCGCGGGGATCGGGGCGGGGGGTAATGCCCTTGGCCAGCCCAATCAGTCGATCGGTTTCGCCGCTCATGGCCGATACCACGACCACCACCTGATGGCCGCGCTCGCGCCAGCCGATCACTTTTTCAGCCACGTTCTCGATACGCTCGAGGTTGCCCACCGAGGTACCACCGTATTTCTGTACGATAAGCGCCATGATTTCCCTGCTGAAAAAGGCTAATCTTATTCCCGGCCCAGGGGAGCCGAGCTTGTCATAAAGGCGGCGATTATAGCGAAAGGCGGAAAATCTCCAAGCAATTCCGGTGCGGCGGCGCACTACCGCAGGGCTGGCGTTCAGGCCAGTTGGCCGCGCACCCACTCCGGTACCGAACGCAGGGCCTGGTCCAGTTTCGTGGGATCGATGCCGCCGGCCTGAGCCAGGTCGGCGCGACCGCCACCCTTGCCGCCGACTTGTTGGGCAACCATGTTGACCAGTTCACCAGCCTTGAGCCGCTGGGTTTCCGTCGGGGTTACTCCCGCCACCAGCCGCACCTTGCCATCCTCGACCGTGGCCAGCACCACCGCCGCCGCCTTGAGCTGGTCCTTGCAGCGGTCCACCGCCTCGCGCAGGGTCTTGGCGTCCACGCCATCCAGCCGGGCGGCCAGCACCTTAATCCCGTCCACCTGCACCGTCTGGCCGAGCAAATCGGCGCCCTGCCCGCTGGCCAGTCGGCCCTTGAGCTGTTCGACTTCCTTCTCCAGTTGCCGGGCGCGCTCGACCAGTTGCCGGACCTTGTCGGGGAAGTTGTCGCGGTCGCCCTTGACCAGGTGCGCCGCCTGCCGGGCGCGATCCTGCAACGCGGCCACGTAATCCAGCGCCCGTTCCCCGGTCACGGCCTCGATGCGCCGCACCCCGGCCGCCACGCCACCCTCGGCCACGATCTTGAACAGGCCGATGTCGCCCACCCGTCCGACGTGAGTGCCGCCGCACAGTTCGGTGGAGAAATCGCCCATCCGCAGCACCCGCACCTGGTCGCCGTACTTCTCGCCAAACAGCGCCATGGCGCCGGCGGCGATGGCGTCTTCGGGGGCCATGACGGTCGTTTCCACCGCGACGTTGCCGCGAATCTGGGCGTTGACCAGTCGCTCGATGGCGTCCAGTTGCTCGGCGCTGATCGGCTCGAAGTGGGAAAAGTCGAAACGCAGCCGCTGCGAATCCACCAGCGAGCCTTTCTGGGTGACATGCGTGCCCAATACCCGGCGCAGCGCCGCGTGCAACAAATGCGTCGCGGAGTGGTGCAGAGCGGTGGCTTGGCGCTGGGCGGCGTCCACCTGAGCGACCACGCGGGCGCCGCGCCGCAGTTGACCCTGCTTCAGCACGCCGATGTGGGCAAACACGCCTTCGCCCTGCTTCTGGGTGTCGCGGACCTCGAATTCCAGTTCCATAGCGCGCAGCCAGCCGGTATCGCCCACTTGGCCGCCGGATTCGGCGTAGAACGGAGTGTGATCGAGCACCACCATGCCGTCCTCGCCGGCGTTCAGCGTTTCCACCGCCCGACCCTCGCGGAACAGCGCAATCACGGTCGCCTCTTCCTCCAGCCGGTCGTAACCGTGGAACTCGGTGCAGCCCTCGACGTCAAGATCGGCGGTCTGGCGCAACCCGAACTGGCTGTGGGCACGGGCGCGGGCGCGCTGAGCCTCCATTTCCCGGTCGAAGCCAGCGGAATCCAGTTGCAAGCCCCGCTCGCGGGCGATGTCGGCGGTCAGGTCCACCGGAAAGCCGTAGGTATCGTAAAGCTTGAACACGGTCTCGCCGGGGATGACCTTGCCGGACAAGGCCGCGATATCCTCTTCCAGCAATTTCATGCCGTGCGACAGGGTTTCGGCGAAGCGTTCCTCTTCCTGGCGGATGACGCGCTCGACCTGGGCCTCGGCCTGGGCCAGGTCGGGATAGGCCGCGCCCATTTCCACCACCAGGGGGCGAACCAGGGTATGGAAGAAGCTGCCTTCGACGCCCAGCTTGTGGCCGTGGCGAATGGCGCGGCGCATGATCCGCCGCAGCACGTAGCCGCGCCCTTCGTTGGACGGCAGCACACCGTCGGCGATCAGAAAGGCGGTGGCGCGGATGTGGTCGGCGATCACCCGCAGCGAACTGGATTGCAAATCCGCCGCACCGGTCGCGGCGGCGGCAGCGCGAATCAAATTCTGAAACAGGTCGATCTCATAATTGCTATGCACGCCCTGCATCACCGCCGCCAGCCGTTCCAGCCCCATGCCGGTATCCACCGAGGGTTTGGGCAGCGGGTGCAGCACGCCATCCGCGTTCCGGTCGAACTGCATGAACACCAGATTCCAGATTTCGATGTAGCGGTCGCCGTCAGCGTCCGGCGTGCCGGGCGGGCCGCCGGCCACTTCCGGGCCATGGTCGTAGAAGATTTCCGAACAGGGGCCGCAAGGGCCGGTGTCGCCCATCGCCCAGAAGTTATCGCTTTCGTAACGCTTGCCGCCGGGCTTGTCGCCGATGCGGGCGATGCGGGCGCGCGGAACCTCGATCTCGTTGGCCCAGACCTCATACGCCTCGTCGTCGGTCTCGTAGACCGTGACCCACAGCTTGTCCGCCGGCATCCGCAAAACCCCGGTCAGGAATTCCCAGGCGAAATGGATGGCGTCGCGCTTGAAGTAGTCGCCGAAGCTGAAGTTGCCCAGCATCTCGAAAAAGGTGTGATGGCGGGCGGTGTAGCCGACATTTTCCAGGTCGTTGTGCTTGCCGCCGGCCCGCACGCAACGCTGGGCGGTGGCGGCCCGGCGGTAGGGGCGTTGGTCGCGGCCGGTGAACACGTCCTTGAACTGCACCATGCCGGCGTTGGTGAACAACAAGGTGCTGTCGTTGAGCGGGACCAGCAGGCTGCTGGCCACCACCTCGTGGCCGTGATTACAGAAATAATCCAGGAAGAGTTTGCGGAGTTCGGCGCTGCTGGTCATGGTCGGGATTCGAGGTTCGGGTGCGAATTAAACGGTTTCAAACAGATGCTTGATTTGATCCAGGGTGAAGCCATGTTGGCGCAACACCCGGGTTTGCTGGATGCGGCTGGCGGCATCGGCAGGGACATGGGATTTGAACCGCTTGCGATGCAGTTCCCGCAGCTTGACTGGCCAGTCATCTTCCAGTGTCGCTAAAGTCGCGGCAACCTGATCTTCCGGCACGCCGCGCTCGCGCAGTTCGCGGGCGATCCGCAACGGCCCGTAGCCCTTATCGGCTCGCCCGCAGGCGTACAGTTCGGCGTAACGACCCTCATCCAGCAGGCGTTCCTCGATCAACTGGTCCAGCGCCGGATCGATTTGCGCGGGCGGATAGCCGCGCTGGAGCAGTTTCTGACGCAGTTCCAGCCGGGAGTGCTCGCGCCGGGCCAGCAGTTCCATGGCCTTGGCGCGAACCGCCGCCGGGTCGGCGGCGGCAACGCTCTCAAAGGTCCGCGTCCAGTTCATCGGCGGCGGAATTGCTGGCGTCGTCGTCGCTGGCGCCGCCAGGTTCAGTAGCCGGCACGGCGTCGGGACGGGCCAGAAAATGGGTGCGAATTTTGCCTTCCAGTTCGCGGGCCAGCTCGGAATTTTCCTTCAAGTAGGCGCGGGCGTTATCCTTGCCCTGGCCGATGCGCGTACCGCCGCAACTGTACCAGGCGCCGGATTTCTCGATCAGCCCGGCCTTGACGCCAAGGTCAACGATCTCGCCCAGCCGGGACGCGCCCTCGCCGTAAAGAATCTCAAATTCAGCCTGCTTGAAGGGCGGGGCCAGCTTGTTCTTGACCACCTTGACCCGGGTCTCGTTGCCGATCACCTCGTCGCCCTTTTTGATGGAACCGGTGCGGCGGATGTCGAGCCGGACCGAGGCGTAGAACTTGAGGGCGTTGCCGCCGGTGGTGGTTTCTGGGGATCCGAACATCACGCCGATCTTCATCCTGATTTGATTGATAAAAATCACCAGGGTGTTGGAGCGTTTGATGTTGGCGGTGAGCTTGCGCAGGGCTTGACTCATCAGGCGGGCGTGCAGGCCAACATGGGAATCGCCCATGTCGCCCTCGATTTCGGCCTTGGGCGTCAGCGCCGCCACCGAGTCGATCACCACGATGTCCACCGCGCTGGACCGCACTAGCATGTCGGCGATTTCCAGCGCCTGCTCGCCGGTATCGGGCTGCGACACCAGCAGATCGTCCACGTTGACGCCCAGCTTGGCGGCATAAATCGGGTCCAAGGCGTGCTCGGCGTCGATGAAGGCGGCGCAACCGCCCAGCCGCTGGGTTTCGGCGATGACCTGCAAGGCCAGGGTGGTCTTGCCCGAGGATTCGGGGCCGTAGATTTCGGTCACCCGCCCGCGCGGCAGGCCGCCGATGCCCAAAGCGATGTCCAGCCCCAGCGAGCCGGTGGACACGACCATCACGTCGCGGGCCACGCTGGTGTCGCCCAGCCGCATGACCGCGCCCTTGCCAAACTGGCGTTCGATCTGGGTCAGCGCGCCGGCGAGCGCCTTTTTTTTGTTGTCATCCATTTCGCGAATCCCCTTTGTTGATGATGGTTGAACCGGGCGATCCCGTCGAAGCCGGTTGTCGCTGGCAATTGTTCCATAGAACCAGCGGCTAACCTAGCCCCGGCCAGCGGCGCAGCACCTGATAGCGCACGCCGCCCTCCTCCCGAAGCGACTCGACCAGAGCCACCTCATTGACCGGCCAGCGCACCGGCGCGGTCGGCGGCTGGGCCGGGGCCGGGCCGGGAAATTTTCGAGCCAGGGTAATGTGCGCCTGAAACGCCCGCCGCTCCGGGATGAAACCATAACCGCGCAACCGGCGGTGCAAATCGGCCACCCGTTCGTACAGTTCCGGCGGGGTGCGACTGGACCCCAGCCACAGGATGCGCGGCTGCGGCCAGTAGCCGTAGTGATCCAGGACCAACTCCAACTCCAGCGTCGGTAAATCCGCCAGGGCGGCTTCATACCCGGCCAGTCGGGCGGCGGCGGTCGCGCCCAGAAACACCAGGGTCAGATGCAGATGGTCATCGCGCACCCGTCGCCGGCCGGCAACGCTCGCCGCCAAGTCGGCCAGTCGCCGGCGTTCGGCTTCCTCCGGCCACAGCGCGAGAAACAGCCGCCGGGGCGCGTCAGTGATGGAGGGCGAGGACATCCAACACCCCTTGCAGGGCGGTGGCGACGGTTTTCAGGCGCACATCGTCGCGGTTGCCCTCGAAATGCCGGCATTCGGCGCGCGTTGGGCCATCCCGCAATGCCCAAGTCAGGTAGACTGTGCCGACCGGTTTGTCCGGGCTGCCGCCATCGGGACCGGCGACGCCACTGACCGCCAGGACGAGATCAGCCCGGCTGCGCTCCAGGGCGCCGGCCGCCATTTCGGCCACGACCTCGGCGCTGACCGCACCCTGCTCGGCGAGGGTCGCCTCCCGCACCCCCAGCAACTCGGTCTTGGCGGCGTTGCTGTAGGTGACAAAGCCCCGGTCGAACCAACCGGAACTGCCCGGCACGTCGGTGACGATCTTGGCGATCCAGCCCCCGGTACAGGATTCGGCAACCGCCAAGGTCCGGCCCCGGGCGCGCAGGGCGGCGCCCACCTGCACGGCCAACTCGTAAAGATTCTGATGGGCTGGATTCGGTGCGGGCACGGTCACCTCCTGATCCTGTGTAAAGCGCGAACCGGCGCGAGCGCAGGGCGGTTTCGCCACGCGGTACTATAACCCAAGATACCAGAACCGAAGGTTTCAGGCTCGAACCGGCGCGACCGCCGCCGATTGGGCGTCCGACTATTTCAGCCAGCCTTTTCGGCGGAAGAACCAGAACGGCGCGACAATCGACGCGATCATGATCCCCAGCGCGACGGGATAGCCCAGCGCCCATTTCAATTCGGGCATGAATTCGAAATTCATCCCGTAAATGCTGGCGATCAGGGTCGGCGGCAGCAGGGCGACCGAAGCGACCGAGAAAATCTTGATGATCTTGTTCTGGTTGATGTTGATGAAACCGACGGTGGCATCCATCAGAAAGTTGATCTTCTCGAACAGGAACGAGGTGTGCCCGTCCAGCGATTCGATGTCGCGCAGGATTTGGCGGGCCTCCTCGATCTGGTCGGCGGAAAGCAGCCGCCGCCGCATCAGGAAGGAAATGGCGCGGCGAGTGTCCATCAGATTGCGGCGGATGCGTCCGTTCAGGTCTTCCTCGCGGGCGATGCCGGCCAGCACCTCGGCGGCGGCCTCGTCGGTCAGATGGGCCTTAAGCACCCGGCCGCCGACTTCCTCCAGGTCGGCGTAGACCCCCTCCAAGGCATCGGCGGAATACTCGGCGTCGGTGGCGTACAGATCAAGCAGCACGTCCCGGCAGTCCTCCAGATAGCCGGGCTGGTGCCGGGCGCGCATGCGCAGCAGGCGGAAGACGGGCAAATCTTCCTCGTGCAGGCTGAACAGGATGTCCTGCTTGAGCACGAAGGCGACCGGCACGTTGCGGGATTCGTCCGCCTTGTCGAGCAGGAAGTCGGAGCGGATTTGCAGGGCGCCGGTGGCGTCCTCGAAACAGCGGGCGCTGGCCTCGATGTCGCCGAAATCGTCCTCGTCCGGCAGGGTCAGGCTGAACAACTCCCTGGCTAGCAGCCGCTCCTCGTCGGTCGGAGCGTCGAAGTCGATCCAGATCGGCCTGACGCGCTCAAGGTCGGTCCCGTCCTCGATCTGAATCTGGCGGAGGCGACCGTTTTGCAGTTCGAAAGCATTGATCATGGAATTTGCGCGACTGGCGAAATGGCGCGGAAAATAGTCTTAAACCGAATTGGGGTAAAGCGAATTCTTCGAGGCCGACCGCGCTTGGATAACTTCGACCAGCACACGCCGATGATGCAGCAGTATCTGCGCATCAAGGCCGAGCATCCCGGCATCCTGCTGTTCTACCGGATGGGGGATTTTTACGAGCTGTTTTACGACGACGCCCGCCGCGCCGCCGAACTGCTCAACATCACCCTGACCACCCGCGGCCAGTCCGCCGGCGCCCCGATTCCGATGGCCGGCGTGCCGTTCCACGCCGTGGAAAACTACCTCGCCCGGCTGGTCAAGCTCGGCCTGTCGGTGGCGATCTGCGAGCAACTGGGCGATCCCGCGCTCAGCAAGGGGCCGATGGAGCGGCGAGTGACCCGGATCGTCACGCCCGGCACCCTGACCGACGAGGCGCTGCTGGACGAGCGCCACGACAATCTACTGCTGGCCCTGCACCAAGCCAAGCAGGTCTACGGGCTGGCCCATCTGGACCTGAGCGGCGGCCGGTTCACGATCATGCAGGTGCAGGGCGCAACGGCGCTGCTCAACGAACTGGAACGGCTGAAGCCGGCGGAACTGCTGATCAGCGAGGAGGCCGAGCCGCCCGAGGGCTGGCGGCAGCATCCGGGCCTGCGCCGGCAAGCGCCGTGGCATTTCGACCGTGACAGCGCCGTGCGCGCCCTGTGCGCCCAGTTCGGGGTGCGCAATCTGGACGGTTTCGGTTGCGCCGATCAGCCGGTCGCGGTGGCTGCCGCCGGTTGCCTGCTGCAATACGTCAAGGACACCCAGCGCAGCGCCTTGCCGCATCTGATCGGGCTGCGGGTCGAGCGCCACGAAGACAGCGTGATTCTGGACGCCGCCAGCCGCCGCAATCTGGAACTGGAGCACAGCCTGAGTGGCCGCCACGAACATACCCTGATCGGCATTCTCGACCGCTGCGTGACGCCGATGGGCGGCCGGTTGCTGCGGCGCTGGCTGCACCGGCCGTTGCGGGATCGGAGCATCCTCGGCCAGCGCCAGGACAGCCTGCGATGCCTGCTGGACAACGGCGGTTACGAGTATTTGCGCGGCCTGTTGCGCGGAACCGGCGACGTGGAGCGGATTCTGGCGCGGGTGGCGCTGAAATCGGCCCGGCCCCGCGATCTGGTCGCCCTAGCCGACGCGCTGGCCCGCCTGCCCGGTGTGCAACAGTTTCTCGGCCTGCTGGACGCCAGCCTGTTGCAAAACCTCGCCCGCCGCGCCGGGACCCATCCCGAAATCTGCGACCTGTTGAACCGGGCGATCATTCCCAACCCGCCGCAAACCTTGCGCGATGGCGGGGTGATCGCGCCCGGCTACGATGCCGAACTCGACGAGTTGCGCGGCCTGAGCGAACGCGCCGATCAATATCTGGTGGAACTGGAAGCGCGGGAACGCCAGCGCACCGGCATCAGCAATCTCAAGCTCGGTTTCAACCGGGTGCATGGCTATTACATCGAGGTGACCCGCGCCCAGTCGCAGGGGGTACCCGCCGACTATCTGCGCCGCCAGACCCTCAAGGGCGCGGAACGCTACATCACCCCGGAATTGCAGGAATTCGAGCACAAGGTGCTGCACGCCCAGGATCGGGCGCTGGCGCGGGAAAAAGTGCTGTACGACGCCCTGCTGGACCATCTGATCGTCCAACTGCCGGCCTTGCAGACCAGCGCCGCCGCGCTGGCGGAACTGGACGTGCTGGCCAACCTGGCCGAACGGGCCGCCGCCTTGCGCTGGAATCCGCCGGAACTGTCCGCCGCACCGGGGATCGCGATCCAGGCCGGTCGTCATCCGGTGGTCGAACAGGCGCTGGAAGAGGCGTTCACGCCCAACGACCTGACGCTGGAGCCCGAACAGCGGCGGATGCTGATCGTCACCGGCCCGAACGCCGGCGGCAAATCCACCCTGATGCGTCAGACCGCTCTGATTGCGCTGCTGGCTCATGTCGGCAGCTTCGTCCCCGCCGAGCGGGCGGTGATCGGGCCGCTTGACCGCATTTTCACCCGGATCGGCGCGTCCGACGATCTGGCCGGCGGTCGCTCCACCTTCATGGTGGAAATGAGCGAGGCCGCCAACATCCTGCACAACGCCACCCCGCACAGCCTGGTGCTGATTGACGAGATCGGGCGCGGCACCAGCACCTTCGACGGGCTGGCGCTGGCCTGGGCCTGCGCGGCGCATCTGGCGGGCACGGTGCGCGCCTTGACCCTGTTCGCCACCCACTACTTTGAACTGACCCGCCTGCCCGACGAGCAGACCGGTATCGCCAACGTCCATCTCGATGCGGTGGAGCACGGCGATACGCTCGTCTTCCTGCATCGGGTCCAGGATGGGCCAGCCAGCCGCAGCTATGGCCTGCAAGTGGCGGCGCTGGCGGGGGTGCCGCCGGTGGTGATCCAGCAGGCCCGCCAGCGGCTGCGGCTGTTGGAACGGCAGATGCTGCGGCGGGAACTGCCGGGGCGGGCGCCGCCGACAACGCCGCAACTGGCGCTGTTCGGCGAGGCGGCGCATCCGGTCGTCGCCGCGCTAGCGGAACTCGACTTCGATACGCTGAACCCGGAACAGGCGCTGGCCGAATTGAGGCGGTTGAAAACGCTGGGCGGTTCGTAGAACAGCCGGGGACTATGGCTAAGTGGGTTTGGAGCGGTCCTGCCAGCGCTCAGCGCCTAGTTCTGGGTGGAAGCGGCCACGTTGCGCTCACGGCCAAGCGGGACAGGAACTGCTCGACCTCCGGTTTGCCCATCTCCTGGGGGTGCCGCTTGCCATGAAACAGGATGTAGCGCCGGATCCAATCCACATAGGCTTGCTCGGTGCGGATGCTGTAGTGCTTGAGGCGGATTTTTGCACGAACCTGATCGAGCAATTTGGGCTTGACATTCATAACCGCCGCTACTTGAATGTTTTTTCATGGCAGGCGGCGCGTTTCCGTGACGGGAGAATCACGCATCGCCGATGCCGGAGGTGACGCCTTCGATAAGCCAATTCGTATTGTTGCCAAAATACAACTTGTTAGATTTAACAACAAGTTGGTCAAAGCTTACCGTGATTATACGTCAAAATTGACGTAAGATAAGGCGTCGTTTAGGAGGTCTACTTCATGTTAGCCCGTCCTCTGTATTGATTTTATTGGATATTTTCAATAAAGTCCTGGCAAAAACCTCAAAAATCGGTTATGCAGCGTCGCTGCGGCGCCGCAGACGCATAACAAGTTGATGCGTCAGTAGCGCCGGCTAGCAACGCTGCACAAACAGTGGTGGTGGTACAGCCGGATTTTATGAAGATTCAACTGGTTGTGGTGCAGGGACGAGCTAACTAGGCGCTGGAGCGTACACCGCTACGCGGCGCTGCGCGCCCCGCGCAAGCGCGGGGTGACGCTCAGCTTAATTCGTTAGGCTTCAGTATTGGAAAATCGTAATGGACTTTGAGTGGGATGAAACTAAAGCACGTACCAACGAAAGGAAGCATGGCATTGCGTTTCTCGAAGCTACTGAGGTATTTGGTGATGACCACTCTTCGTGTGTCCATGACCCAGACCATTCCTATGGTGAAGATCGATATCTGCTTTTTGGTGTATCCTCAAAAGGAAACTTCCTTGTTGTGTCGTACACTGAGAGATCAGGCGTCATTCGTCTCATTTCAGCGCGGCGTATGACACGCCAGGAGCGTAAAGCTTATGAACAACAGTGAAGAAGATACATTGAGGCCAGAATATCCGGCTGATCTGATCAAATCTGGAGAGCGGGGCAAATACGTCACCCGTTATCGGGAAGGAACCAACATAGCTCTCATAGAACCTGATTTACATAGACTTTTTCCGAATTCTGAAGCGGTTAATCGCGCCCTTCGTAAGTATGCCGAAGAGCACGATATGACCTTGGCCTAACGGGCCGTTCCAGCCAAGTAGGGTACTCATTGCGTACCTTTTTCGGAGTGTAGACTGGCATGGGGTCGCGTCCTACTGACTGGTGCAGGATGGTGGTACACGGTGCCTAACTGGCTGCTGCACCGGAGACCGCGCCATTGACTGTTGTGATTGAACAGATAGAAAGGGGCGACCCTAGCGCAATGTTACGCCAAACATAAGCAATTACCTGAGTTATTTTAAAATGAAAGTTTATGCGGATACATCTGTTTTTGGTGGCGTATTTGATGAAGAGTTTTCCGAACCGGCCAAACAATTTTTTTCTGAAATAGATGCTGGAAGATTTGTGATTGTTACGTCTGCGATTGTTGAATCAGAAATAGAACCAGCTCCCAAAAATATTCGGGATTTTTTCGCTCATTATGAAGCGATTGCTGAAATTGCTCAAATTAATCAAGAAATGCTTTTCCTTCAACAGCAATATATTAATTCAGGTGTTTTACTGCAAAATCTTCTGAAGATGCTCTACATGTAGCGATTGCCACAGTAACACAATGCGACCTTATTCTAAGCTAGAATTTTAAGCACATCGTACATTTTGATAAAATTCCTAAATATAACGCAGTTAATATACTAAATGGCTACGGTGAAATTGGCATTTATTCTCCATTAGAGGTTATTAGTTATGAAGGTGATAATTCGTGAACCCCAATGCATCTTGTTAAAACGGCATGGTGCTGAACATGTTGCGAAATTAATAAAAGGCATGTCTCAACAAGAGCAGCTAGATTTTTGGCGGAAACGTACAAAAGCAATGGTACTTCGCCAAGAAGAATCGCATCAAAGAAAAGCTGTTGCCTAACTGGCTGCTGCACCGGAGACCGCGCTATAGCCATTTCTTCTCATGTACAGAGGACTTCAACTATGACCGAATTACTTGAGCGAGCCATTACTGCCGTTAAAATGCTTCCATCTGAAGTGCAAGATGCTATTGCAACCCGTTTACTCAGCGAGATAGATGATGAACAAGCGTGGAATATGCGCTTTACGACCACTACTAACACCCAATGGGATTGCTTAGCCGATAAGGTAAGATGCAGCATTGCCGCCGGAAAAACTATGCCACTTGATGATGTTTTTTCGATTGAAAAAATTTCATGAAATCAAGTGTTACCGAAGAGTTTCGGGAACTGCTTAGTCAACTTCCGATAGAGGTACAAGAGCAAGCTGGTAGAGCTTATGCAATTTGGCGTACTGACCCCTATCACAACAGCCTTCAATTCAAGCGTGTTAGTCAGAGACAACCCATCTATTCAGCCCGTATCGGTATCGGTTATCGCACTTTGGGTCTACGGGAAAATGATCAAATTTACTGGTTTTGGATAGGCACTCATGCTGAGTACGATAGTTTGATTAAGCGGTTGTAAAAGCAGTCTAACTGTGGCTTGCACCTGACCCCGCTACGCGGGGCAGGTGAAGCGAGTCGTGTGCGCCGGGCATGGCGCGTTACTTCGTAGGTGAAAGTCCTATGGCCAGGTTTACGCAGAGCCGAAGGCAAGGAGAAGGGCAAGGGCGTCGTCGCGAGGC
>Ga0209573_1004320_pt1 | contig 14185 bp, 11 predicted proteins | sample TNRBio252014_DNA_FD_185870 | JGI IMG/M metagenome (GOLD analysis project Ga0209573, IMG submission 185870) | Wastewater treatment Type I Accumulibacter community from EBPR Bioreactor in Madison, WI, USA - TNR Reactor_6/25/2014_ DNA (SPAdes)... | ecosystem: Engineered > Bioreactor > EBPR >...
AAAAATACGAAAAAGGAGTTAAGTTAACAAAAACTGAGATGGAAAAAATTGAATGTATGCTTGCAAGAAAACAAAATCTCGAAAAATGGTTTATTCAAATTGGGTAAAGTATTTTTTCCACCAGCCTTAAGATGTAATTTGTGTTAAAAATATCCATTAAATAGCAATTTTTATCCATTGTTTGCCTGATCAATTTTTTATCATCTGCATATAAAATTTAATTGATAAAACAAAACCTGACAAAAGGAGCTCACATGAAAGTTCAAATTACAAAAGTTGAAGCGTACGATGTTCGATTTCCGACTTCTTTAGCATTAGATGGTTCAGATGCAATGCACCCAGACCCCGATTATTCGGCTGCTTATGTAATTTTACAGACGAATGTGCCAGGCTTATGTGGTCATGGAATGACTTTTACCATTGGTCGTGGTAATGAATTGTGTGTTGCAGGTATTCAATCCTTAAAATATTTGGTTGTTGGCAAAGAGATGTCTGAAATTACATCTGATATGGGTAAATTTTGGAAGCACATGACAAATGATAGCCAGTTAAGATGGCTAGGCCCTGATAAAGGAGTGATACATTTGGCTACTGCGGCAGTTATAAATGCTGTATGGGATTTATGGTGTCGAATTGAGAAAAAACCTCTTTGGCAATTGGTAGCCGATATGAGCCCTGAAGAATTAGTTCGTTGTGTTGACTTTAGTTTTATCACAGACGCAATTACACCTAACGAAGCCATTCAAATGTTGCAAAAAATTGCCCCAAGTAAAAAAGAGAGAATTGCAAATTTAAGGAATAAAGGGTACCCCGCTTATGTAACTTCAGCTGGTTGGTTAGGCTACTCAGAAGAGAAATTACGCCGCTTATGCCGTGAAGCTGTTAAAGAAGGTTGGACGCATTTGAAATTTAAAGTGGGTTCAGATCTTCAAGATGATATAAAACGATTAACAATTGCCCGCGAAGAGTTAGGCGATAAACGATTTTTAATGATTGATGCGAACCAGAAATGGGATGTAGACCAAGCAATCGAATGGTTAAAGCCACTTGCAAAATTTGACCCTTGGTGGATAGAAGAACCAACAAGCCCTGACGATATTTTGGGGCATGCAAAAATTCGAAAAGCGATGAAACCAATGCAGGTTGCAACAGGCGAACATTGTCAAAATCGTGTTATTTTTAAACAATTAATGCAAGCCGAAGCAATTGATTTTTGTCAATTAGATAGCTGTCGATTGGGTGGGGTTAATGAAGTTTTAGCTGTTTTATTACTGGCTGCGAAATTTAATATTCCAGTTTGCCCACATGCCGGCGGTATTGGTTTATGCGAGTATGTTCAACATTTGTCGATGATTGATTATATCTGCGTTTCAGGGTCTTTAGAAAATAGAGTTGTTGAATATGCTGGCCATTTGGTTCAGCACTTTAAAAATGCTGCGGTAGTAAAAAATGGTCATTATCAAGTACCAGAATCACCAGGCTATGGCATCGAACTTTTAGAACAGTCTTTGATAGATTACCAATTTCCTACTGGCAAAATCTGGAAAAAATAAAGGGTACTAATGACAAAAATTTCTTTAGTTGATTCTCATGTGCATTTTTGGAACGACCATTTGTCGTATTTTTGGCTAAAAGATTGCCCAAAAATAAACAAGAACTTTGCCGTCAAAGAATTAAAAGAAGCTGTAGGGTCTGTTGATTTAAAAGGAGCTATTTTTGTTCAAGCGGAATGTGATCACTCGCAAGGTCTAATGGAAGTGGATTGGGTTTCTAAATTAGCAGAAAATGAAAATGCAATCAAAGGAATCGTCGCTTTTGCAGCTATTGAAAAAGGGTTAGGGGTTCAGGATGATTTAGAAAAATTACAAAGTAACCCCTTGGTAAAAGGGGTACGCCGCCTAATTCAATGGGAGGCAGATTCTAATTTTTGCCTGCAACCAGATTTTATAAAAGGTATTCAGCTCTTAGCAAAATTTAATTTTAGTTTTGACATTTGTATCAAAGCCCATCAATTACCTCAAACGATAGAATTAGTAAAAAAATGCCCGAATGTTGCCTTTGTATTAGATCATTTAGGTAAGCCAGATATAGTGGGAAAAGAATTTGTGATTTGGGTAGAATGTATTAAGAATATTGCTAAATTGCCTAATGTTTTTTGTAAAATTTCAGGTCTTATAAATGAAGCGGACCACTTAAATTGGCAAGCAGATGACCTTAAGCCGTATATATATCATTGTATAAATGAATTTGGGTTTGATCGGGTAATGTTTGGTAGTGATTGGCCAGTATTAAATTTAGTTTCAGATTATGGTAAATGGGTAGAAGTAATTGGTGATATCATGCAGCAATACACAATAGCAGAGCGACAAAAGTTTTTTGTATCAAACTCACTACGATTTTATAAGGTAAAATAATATGAATCGCTTAAAAGATAAAATAGTTTTAATTACGGCTGCTGGGCAAGGTATTGGCAATGCGACAGCAAAACTTTTTGCTGAAAATGGTGCGACCGTTATTGCAACGGATATTAACAGCAGTGCTCTAGAAAAGCTAAAACAAGAATACCCTGCCATACAGACATACTTATTGGATGTTACTAATTTGGAACAAATCCAGAAATTTTGCGGCTCCTTGAAGCATTTAGATGTTTTGTTTAATTGTGCTGGATTTGTGCATAGTGGTTCTTTAATAGATTGCACTGAAGATGATTGGGATTTTTCTTTTAATTTGAATGTGAAAAGCATGTATCGAATGATCCGAGGTGTATTGCCAATCATGTTAAAAAATCAAAAGGGCAGTATCATAAATATGTCGTCGGTGGCTTCTAGTATAAAAGGTGTTCCTAATCGGTTTGTGTATGGTACAACCAAAGCAGCTGTGATCGGTTTGACAAAAAGTATTGCCGCCGATTTTGTACAACAAGGCGTTCGTTGCAATGCAATTTGCCCTGGCACAGTACATACCCCATCACTTGAAGAAAGGTTGGCCGCAACTGGCGATATTGAGAAAGCCAAAAATCAATTTATTCAACGCCAACCAATGGGGCGTTTGGGTTCGGCAGTAGAAATTGCTAATCTTGCTTTATATTTAGCTTCAGACGAATCTAGCTTTACGACAGGCTCTATACAAGTTATTGATGGTGGTTGGTCTAATTAGCAGAGCGCATCAAACCTTAATTTTTTACAATTGGCGCAGTAGCGACGGGTTTGAAACCCAATGGTTGTTCAAATAAGAAGCTTAATGCTTGCTTGTTTGCTGTGATTTTTTCTTATATCTTTTGTCTTCTCTGCCAGACCGCGGAGGGTCTGGCTACGCAGTTTAATGGTGCGTAGCCAGACCCTCCGCGTTCTGGCAGAGAAGACGAAAGAGAGAAAAAAGTTGGCTAACAACCGCCTTAGTACTTTTTCTACAAACTTCGCTAGCACTTGCGGTGTTTCGGTTGAATAAAATAACGAGATTGAAATTTACTGGAACGAATTTCTGTCTAGCTGACTAGGCTAGACGCATTTACCCTCATTTCCATGGAAAAGAAATTCTTATTTGTACAACCATTAGGTTTGAAACCCGTCTCTACAATTTGCTGAGTAGTTGCCGATTATTTAATTAAAAAAACATAGCATTTGTAAGATTTTAATAATTCTATGCTAAATTTTGATAAAAGCTAATTGGCAATTTATTTGATAATAATGGATATAGCACCGCGCGTCATCAGATTTTTTAAATGAGCAACAATGCTCACTTCAGCCTCGCGGCGCGGAAGGGGGTAGCGTTTTCTAAATAATTCGATAATCTCGTCCGTTGTCTTTTTGCCATCGATTAAATGCCAAACATAAGTGCCAATTTCATCCATAATAATGGTCTTTTCTGGTTTTGCTAAATTAAAGCGTTTGACAAGATTTGCAAAAAGTGGAGCGTCGCGGTTATAGATGATCTTAAAAACTCCATTTTCTTCAATTTCTCGTATCCCTAAATTATGAATAGGAACACTTTTCAGTGATTGTTCTCTCGAAAGTGTGTTGCCAGCCTCTTCTTTTTTCTTAAAAAAATTAAACATTTTAGTTGATAAGCTCCAATTTATTTTGGAATCTTGCCAAATCATTATTATTTCTATAATTAAAAATCACTATTTTGAGCATATCTGTTTGTGGATGATACTTTGCCAAAATTTCCCAATGATGTGAAAGGTGAAAGATATTTTTTAGTAGCATGCGACCTAATACCGATGTTTTAGCATGGGTTTGTATATTTTCCAGATATCCTTCCTTTTTTAAACTAATTTCTTTGTTAAATTTATTTTTAAGAAGTTCGTAAATCCATAAATTGCATGTTTGCGTGTTAAAAGGTTTATGGGGGCAAAAATGGCTCGCAAGCGAAATCGACCAAGAATAAAATGTTTTGTGTTTGTAGGCCAAAATTATTTCTTTATTGCCAGCATTAATATTGGATTGCACTTTTTTATAGACGCTTGGTACCACCAAATGACAGTCGTAATAAGTCCATAAACTTTGTGGTGCGTAGAGATTATCTTGGAAAGAATTAACAAGGTCTTTGACAAGTTTTGAGCCATTTTCGTTAAATTTATAAAAGATTCGGATAACAGCTAATCGAGTTTTAGGGTGATTAGATTTTAAAAATAAAACTTGTTGATTAATTTCTTTAGAGCGATTTTCAATAGAATAGGCGTTGTCGTTATTATTTAATTTTAAAATTTTGTGGTTTTCCCAACCAATTTTTTTTACATGATCTGCGACAACATCTAGTAGTTTAGCTTTTTTAGGTATTTTTTGCCATTTCATTTCCACTCGAATCATGTCTAAATCCGCCAGACGAATATAACCTTTGATTTCATGGCCATGTTCTGCAACAAGATCCCAGTTTTGTGGAATTAAAAATTGAAAATGTTGCCAACCGAATAAATGAGAATCAACCTTCATTAGGATAACTCGTGTTTTAGGTATCGAATTAACTCGCCTGGCTTTTCAATTTGCAAGATGGTTTCAAGAGTTGCTGGGTCGTCAAAAAGGTTTGCAATGTTTTTATAGAGAATTCGATATAAGCTATCATCGTAGGGTGGGGCAATAAACGAAAAAAATATTTTTACAGGTTGTTGATCAAATGCACCAAAGTCAATTCCATCTGGTACCGTAATGATAGAAATTAGTAAATCTTTACATTGTAAAGTTCGTAAATGAGGTAAGGCAATTTGTTCGCCAATGCAGCAAGAATCTTTTTTTTCTCTTTCCATTAATTCGTTAAATAGTTTGGTTTTATTGCTGATGTACCCAACCGTTTCTAAACGATCAACTATTTCACGAAAAAGTAACTCTTTAGTTTTTTTTAGGGTCCATTTTTCATCTTCTGGCGGCACTTCTAGTGCATAATTTAAAAAAATAGAAGATTCCTTGATATGTTTACTGATTTGCATGCTTTATTCGTACAATTTTGGCCATTTTAAGGGCTAATATTGTATGCAGGTTCTCCTAGCTTTCAATTCAATAAGAATGTCAAAGAAATGATAATACGGGCTTTTTTTGTGTATGAAGTTGCTATAATACCTCCTTTTTTTTGGTAAGGTGGGTAAAAGAGGAGTCGCATGAGGCCAGATTTGCAGAAATTAAAGTCTTCAATTGAGGGGGATGTATACACAGACGAAACGATGCGTACTTTGTATGCAACAGATGCTTCGCCCTATCAGGAAATGCCCATAGGAATTGTGCGCCCTCGAAATAATTCTGACCTTCGTAAGGTAATTCAATATGCCATCATGGAAGGTGTTTCGTTGATTCCGCGTGCAGCTGGTACTTCACTTGCGGGTCAATGTGTCGGTGCAGGTTTGGTAGTTGATATTTCAAAATACATGACCAATATCTTAGAGTTAAACAAAGAAGAAAAATGGGTGAGGGTAGAGCCTGGTGTGATTCGCGATGAGTTAAACCAATATTTAGCACCACATGGTTTGTTTTTTGGGCCAGAAACTTCTACTGGTAACCGTTGTATGATTGGTGGTATGGTAGGCAATAATGCTTGTGGGGCACATTCTATTTTGTACGGTAGTACCAGAGAACATACCTTAGAATTAGAAGTAATTTTAAGTGATGGTTCTGATTGTCATTTTGGGCCGCTGACCGCTGAGGAATTTAAACAAAAATTGAATGGGGATACTTTAGAAAACAAAATATACAAACATATTTGGCAAAAATTGTCGGATCCAGAATTTCAAAAAGAAGTAATTAATGAGTTTCCTAAGAGTTCAATTGAAAGACGCAATACTGGTTATGCCATAGATCGCTTGCTAGAGAGTTCTGTTTTTTCGAATCATGAGGGTAAATTTAATTTTTGTAATTTAATTGCGGGTTCAGAAGGCACATTAGCATTTATTAAAGAAATCAAATTAAATTTGGTGCCTTTACCGCCTGCGGCAAAAGCATTGGTTTGCGCCCATTTTAAAACGATAGATGATTCTTTGAAGGCAAATTTAATTGCTTTAAAATACAAACCTGGTGCTATTGAATTGATTGATAAAATCATACTAGATTGCACTAAATCAAACTCTGATCAATTAAAGAATCGATTTTTTGTGCAAGGTGACCCTGGTGCGATTTTAATCATTGAGTTTGAAAGAAACTCTGTGGAGGAAATTCAAAAAATTGCCACGGCAATGGAAGAAGAGATGATTCGCAATCACTACGGTTATGCCTTTCCTGTTGTGTATGCTGCCGATATGCAAAAGGTTTGGAATTTACGAAAAGCAGGTTTAGGGCTACTTGCGAATGTACCTGGCGATGGAAAACCTGTTTCTTTCATTGAAGATACGGCGGTTGATGTCACTGATTTACCGCAATATATCAAAGATTTTAGAGCGATGTTAGGTGAATATAACTTGAGCTGCGTTTATCACGCTCACGCGGCAACTGGCGAATTGCATTTACGACCTATTCTAGATTTAAAATTATCTAAAGATGTTGCATTGTTTCGAGAAATTGGCGAAAAGGTAGCTGTCTTAGTTAAGAAATACAAAGGCTCTTTAAGTGGCGAGCATGGTGATGGACGATTACGGGGCGAATTCATTCCTTTAATGGTAGGGCCAAAGATATATTCTTTTTTTGAGGATATCAAAAAAACTTGGGACCCACAAAATATTTTTAACCCGGGTAAAATCGTAAAAACCCCACCGATGAATCAATATTTGCGTTATCAGCCTGGTCAAGAAACAAGACAATTTGAAACATTGTTTAGTTTTGACAAAGAAGGCGGAATTTTAAGAGCAGCCGAAAAGTGTAATGGGTCAGGGGATTGCCGAAAAACACAACATTCTGGCGGTACGATGTGCCCAAGTTATATGGCAACCAAGGATGAATTCAGCACAACGCGTGCGCGTGCAAACATATTAAGAAATTTTTTAACAAAGTCGGAAGAGAAAAATAAGTTCAGTCATCAGGAAATTTATGATGTAATGGATTTATGTTTGAGTTGTAAAGGATGTAAATCGGAATGCCCTTCCAATGTAGATGTTGCAAAATTAAAAGCTGAGTTTTTGTATCAATATAATAAAGAGCACGGGGTGCCATTTCGCTCGAAAGTATTTGGTAATATTGGTAAAATTAATAAGTTAAATTCTAAGATGCCAAGTCTTGTCAATTTTATGATGAATAATTCGGTTAGTGGCGGAATTATTAAAAAAGTGATGGGCGTAGCACCAAAAAGAAATTTGCCAAGCTTAAGTAAAACTTCCATTTCAAATTGGGCAAAGGCTAACCCTGAGCAATTAAAACCAAGTAACTCAAAAGGCAAAGTGTATTTATTCAATGATGAGTTCTCTAATTATTTAGATGCTGAAATAGGAATTATTGGCATTCGCGTGTTAGTTTTATTGGGATATCAAGTTGAATTAGTAAAACACTGGGAAAGTGGCAGGTCGTTTTTATCAAAAGGGATGTTAAAGGAAGCTAAAGAAGTTGCCATAAAAAATGTAGAATTATTTTCAGAATTAATTAATTCTGAAACACCTTTGATTGGCATAGAGCCTTCAGCGATTTTATCTTTTCGAGACGAGTATTTAGATTTAGTGCCAAGCGAACTACAAAAAAAAGCCGCAGCTTTAGCTAAAAATACATTTTTAATTGACGAGTTTATTTATAGTGAAAAACAAAAAGGGAATATAACTTCAGCATCTTTTACCTCTACTAGCAAAAAAGTTTTTTTACATGGGCATTGTCATCAAAAGGCAATAGGTTCGGTTTTACAATCAAAAGAAATTTTAAATTTACCTAAAAACTACAAAGTCGAAGTTATACCTTCAGGTTGTTGCGGAATGGCTGGTAGTTTTGGTTATGAAAAAGAGCATTATGATGTTTCTATGCAAGTGGGTGAGCTGGTGTTGTTTCCGGCAGTTCGTAAGGCAGAAGAAAATGTATTAATTGCGGCCCCAGGTACTAGTTGTCGCCATCAAATTTATGATGGTACAAAACGCAAGGCCTTGCATCCAGTTGAAATTTTGTATCAGGCACTATTATAAAATGAACAAAGTTACTGTTAGAACCTATAGTCGAAAAATAGACGCCGACTTAGCTAAATTAAGGTTAGATGATATAGGAATAAAGTCAGAAGTTGTTGTAATAGATATTTTGTTTTCTGGTGCATTAGGTGGTTATGAACTACGCGTTGATGCTGGCCAAAGTAGCCGTGCCGAAAAATTTATAGAGGCTTATGAAAAAAGCTTATCCGAAGCATTAGATGAAATGGATGACGAGGATTTTAAATAAGAGTATTGATAACTCTACAGATATTAAACCGGGCAGTATCTGCCCGGGCTTAGTATGTTTGAAGGGTCAATGGAGTCTTTTAGCTTTGAAACTAAATTCCAAAAACTAGTTTTGTTTTCAGTTGCTAAATACATGTTGTCAACGCCCATACGGTAAGGCAAGTAACCTAACTTGCTACATTCTTCAAAAAGTTCTAAATAGCATTTTTTAGCATTTACACACTCTTCAGCATTACTTCTATCAAATAAAATGGGTACAGAGCTATCGACGCATTTTTCTGAAAGTGTTGTCATTGTAATTAGCGGCTCAATTTTGTTAGCTTTGCAAACTCTTTTAACTGTTTCTGTATATTTTCGAATATCTTTCATTTTTAATGGAATTAAAGGTGTAAACCAAATTAAACCGCAATTATCTTGAGCTGGGTTATGATTTTTATCATGACCAGAGTATGTTACAGTTTTGTTTTTCCAATAGGCTAGAGGTATTGCAACCTTTTGTGGTATACCTTCAAGAATTTTTAAAGTAGAGTCAACCTTTTCGATCAAATTGGTCAAAAACGGTCTTTGTAAAAATGGAACTTTAGAATATATTTTTTTAACAAAATCTATTTTTTTGCGATCGATAAAAATGGTAAAACCTGCTACCTTTTTGATTTTTTTTGCAATGATTTTTTTGACTGCTTTTACGATTTCTTTTGAGCCATAGATAGCGCCAATTCCTGTCCAAGGTGTAATGTGTAGTTTTTTGGCAATACGATCAAAAACTTCATCGTGGTTTGAGCCATCTGCATTTAGTTGATCGAAAGGGAAGTCGGCCGACATAGAGATAACACGATTATCATTCATTAAATTAATGCCGCTTAGATTATCGCCAACTTCTTCAAGAATTTCCTGAATAATTTTTACTGTTTCTTCTAGTTTTGCGTCTTGATTGATTTTAAAAGTAAAAAACTCAATTCTTTCTGGTTTCTTTTTTAAATCGATAGTAATTTGTGTTACGATGCCCATATTGCTTTGCGTAAAAATACCATCTAAATATGGCCCTAAACCCCATTTATGAATTTTATCAATTTGTTCAGCGTTGACTTCGGAGAAATTCGATCGATAAACTTCACCGTTTGGTAAAACTGCAGTTAAACAATTAACAGCTGCAAAGTGATCTGTATGAGGTGTAATGCCATACCCTCTTTCAAGGGCGTTACCTAAGATGCTGCAATTGGGGCCAGCACCTGTAACAGGTACCAAAAATGGAGAATTGTGTTTTTGCAAAAAGTCATACAACATTTGTTGCGTTACACCTGGTTCAACGCTAACAGTGCCAAGTTCAGGGTCAAAATGTACAATTTTATTCATGGCCTTCAAATCGAATATCACACAATTTTCAGATACAGGTAAAGAACTGCCGTACCCCCAATTGTTGCCAGTGCTTATAGGATACACTTTAATATTAAACTTTTGAGCAATTTTAATGGCTTGAGCGACTTCTTCAGTTGTAGATAATTTTAAAACCGCTGGAATTTCACGGTGCGAATCAATTGTGTTTTTTTGATACGATTCAACTTGAAAGGAAACTTTATCTTGACCTAATATATTTTCCCATGCGTTTACCGCTTGCAAAAGTCTTTGGTCAAAATGATAGCCTTTAAGTGAATTGCTAGTAAATGATGTTTCTTTTGATTTTAGTTCTAATAGGGCTGCGTTTAACATTAGTTTGCTCCAGTAAGTTCGTATGTTTTAACTTGATGAAGACCAAAATAAATTTTCTCGGTAAAACTAATTGGGCGGTAAGAGTTAATAAAAGATTCTTTTAACTCTAAAGCCTTTTGAAGAGGTAAGGCAAATTTGAAAAATTTATATTTGCTTGATTCTTCTAGTTTGTTGTTGTAGAATTTTTCTAAATTACTATTTACATAATTAAGATTAAGATGAAGTAAAAATGCCGGTGCCTTGTTAACTCTTTCGCATTCTTTTTCGCCCCCTAATATGTCAAAACCTAGAAGTCTTTGATAAAAGGCAATGTGTCTTGGGTTAACTTCTATCACTAATTGCTCAACTTTTTTGATTTGATACGAAAAAATAAATGCTGCTTGAAATAATTGAGCTAGTAATAGATTGGAATGTCGGTGGTTTTCTTTGATGACTAAACGAGTGATTTCTACTAATTTATAATTTAGGTCAAGTAATGGTTGTATTTCTTCGCCGTAGAGTTCTTGGCATGGCAAATCGTTTTTATCTTGAAAATTTAAGGTTGCACTGGCAATAACTTCATCGCCATCATTGATGTTAATGATACATGTGTTTGAGGTAAAATCTGATTTCGAAATCAACATTTTTGTCGAGTTTGGGGCAATGTAACCCTTCGCCAAATATACTTCATAGGCAAGCTGAAATGCTTTTAAACGACTTTTTTGAGTGTTTGCAATCGACGCTGTATATAAATCATGGGCTGTTACCGTAGGTAATAAAATAGGAGTTTTTTCAATGATATGCTGTACATTTCTCAAGGCGACTGATACAGAGGAAGGTCGTTTTTTGATAAATAATTGTTGCATAGCCAAGTCTCCAACATGGATGATTTAAATAATGACTTACCTAAAGCAGTCTTTATGCCAATTCGATAAAATTTTATAAGCTAATTAATTTCAAGTATTTATGACAATATTGACAATATGAAAAACATTACATTTAATCAATAACAGGTTAATTTGAGCCTAAAATAATCTCAAATTAATTATAATTGATGGTTTTAGTGATATACTATGAAAAAAAATTGGGGAGAGGTATTTTGTCGTATTTAATTAGTCAGTATTTAGTTTTAGATGATTTTGATGCGTTGATAGAAGGCTTTACAGCTTCTTCATCTGTTACGGAAGCGATCAAAGCTATGCGTGAAGCTTTTTTTGATTTAGCTTTGGCTGATGAAGCGTTATCCCAGGCGGAGTCTGTGCTGATGCTTGATCAAAACGACTATCTTCAAATTATTTTTTTGGAATTACGGGCTAAATTATCGATAGCCTTAGGTCGTGATGCAGAGGGGCAACTATTAATTAGGCAAATTAAAAATCTTTTGTTAAACGATATGCCATGGGAATATAAAATTATTCCGATGACCTGCGAGATTTCATTGTTGTTAAAAAAGGGGAATTTACAACTCGCTGAAAATCTAATAGAAGAGTGTTTGCTTCATTTGCCTTCGACAAGTCAACGATACAAATATCTAATTTTAGATTATGGTTTTATTTTGGCGTTAGAGTGCAAAATGAAAAAGATAAAAGATAAGGTTTTAGAAATTTATCAAAATGCTGAGGCTTATACTTTAAAATCTTTATCTTTAATTGTTTTGTTTATTGATAGCACGAATCGCTGTGAATTTGATGTTGCTTTGCAATGGGAAACTGAAATTGATTTTTTTACTGATTTTTATAAATATTTTAAAACGCATTTAAAAAAATGTTTTCAATTTAATTTGTTATTAAAATTTAATTTTGGGAAAATTTCTGAGTCTGATTTGTTAAAAAAAATGGAAGGCGAAAATTTAATTGAAATGAAAATGTTTTATCATTTAATTTGTAGAAGGCCAAAGGAGGTTCAGACAGATTTAAGCTTGGATGAAATTGAAAAATCAGGTTTTCTAAAAAGTCATGAAATCGAAGTTTTTAGGCCTATTTGCCTTGCTTTATCTTGTGGCAATTATCAGACTGCAAAGCTTTTGATGGTAGAAAAAATTCAGTTTGAAAATACGCACTATTTTGATGATTTTATTTTTTCTAGAATCGAATATAGCGAGGGCAATGTAGAAAAAGCATTGTCTCATTTTAAATCGGTATATGATAATTGTATTCGAAATGAAAGTTTAGGGCGACTTGAGTTTGAAATGGATATTGCTTGTGAACTTAAAAATAGGGACAATCAGATATTTTGGGATTTTGCAAAAAAATCATCTGCCATTAGTTCGGTTGCTGTACCTGAAGCCGAAGGTGATTATGAAGGAAATTTTGAGATGCTGGGGGAAAGTGCCGAAATTAAAAATGTTTACGAGAGCATCAAAAAATATGGTCCAATTGATTTGCCTGTTTTAATAATTGGTGAAACGGGAACAGGCAAGGAGCTTACCGCGCGTGCTTTACATCGAGAGAGTAATCGAAGAAACAAGCCTTATTTAGCCATCAACTGCGGGGCTATTTCAGAGTCACTTTTGCATTCTGAATTATTTGGGTATGAACAAGGGGCGTTTACAGGGGCGAGTAAACATAAGGTCGGCATTTTAGAAGCGGTTGGGGATGGTACCGTTTTTTTAGATGAAATAGGTGAAATTTCCCCAGCCATACAAGTTGCCTTATTGCGTGTTCTAGAAAGTAATGAAATAAGACCTGTTGGAGGCACGGTTACTAAAAAGTTAAACTTTCGTATTATAGCAGCCACGAATGCTCCGCTGCAATTATTGGTTGAACAAAATAAGTTTCGTATGGATCTCCTATATCGATTACAACGATTTCAGATTACTTTGCCGCCTTTACGAATGCGCAAGTCTGATATTAGGCCTCTTGCCTATTATTTTTTACAAAAAGAAAAGAAGTCCAAAGATTTTTCTTTAAGTGATCAATTTATTAGTGCCATTGAAAATTATACTTGGCCAGGCAATATCAGAGAGTTAAAAAATGAAATGGAGAAAATTGCCATATTAAATGTCAATAAAAAGATTTTCACAGAAAAGGATCTTCCTCAAGGCAAGTTTCAAGGAATTATTTCAGGGTCTATTGATTTTGAAGCGATTAAGAATAGTGGCAAATTGGGGCTGGATGCTTTAAGTCAGTCACAAAATATTGAGCAGGAGAAGTCGTCGAGTGATTTTGGTGTTGATAGAACCTTTCGTTCGGAAGAAGATGAATTTCAGCATTATTTAGGCAATAGAAATTCCTATTTAAGGCGCAAAACAAAATTAATCAAAATGTTTGAAAAATATCAAAATTTAAGTCGCAGCGAAGTAGCGCGCATATTAAATTTGGCACTAAATACGGCTGCCAAAGATTTGGCTAACCTAGAAGATGAAGGAATTATCGAGCGCATTAGACCGAATGACTCCCCGCGAACCCATTATTTTAGTTTGATAAAAAAATAATTTCTATTCTAACTACCCAAAAGACTGCATCGTGAGGAGAACACATCCATTGTAAGTGCGATTCACAATTCGCGAATAAATTACATCCCGCAGGGAGCGCTGGCAATGGCTGTAACTTAGGATCTTTTATTAATTTTTAACTGAAACTTTGCGTAACCAGACCGTCCCCGGTCTGGTACTGAGACTTCCCCTTAATTTTTTACTGGACAAGCTATAAGGGTGTGGTATACTCTTTTTGCTTTTTAGCTAGCAAAGGTAAATCAATGAAATTTAAGTCTGTAATCCCAAAACGCGGTGCTAAGTGT
>Ga0209573_1004322_pt1 | contig 14184 bp, 8 predicted proteins | sample TNRBio252014_DNA_FD_185870 | JGI IMG/M metagenome (GOLD analysis project Ga0209573, IMG submission 185870) | Wastewater treatment Type I Accumulibacter community from EBPR Bioreactor in Madison, WI, USA - TNR Reactor_6/25/2014_ DNA (SPAdes)... | ecosystem: Engineered > Bioreactor > EBPR >...
CCAGCAAGGTGAAAACGATTTGCTCATCTTCACGGTGTATCGCAAAGTGCAGCGATTCGGCGAATTTATCCAGCTTGTTATAGGCCTGGCCTGTTTCGGTTTTGAATTGTTTTTCGGCGCGTTCACTTTTAAGTTTGAAATTCTGTCCGCTCAAGCACTGTATGATTTCCGCCGGTAGTGACTTGGCCAGTTGCAGCAGCGATTGCCGTAACACACGCCCTTGCCCCGCGGGTAATCGCACCGCCTGCGGTTTGTCCGGCGCGACAAAGTTGTACAGATAACATAAATCCGGCGGCACGGGCAGATTTGCCGCTGCCGTTCGCATCGCCTGATGCAATAAGGAAGATCGCCCAGATCCTTCTTCGCCGAGTACGAATAAGTGGTAATCCGGTTGCATCATGCTTAGTCCGAAATGTGCCGCCAGCTCCGCCCGCTCCTGCCCGATCCACGATAACGGATGTTGCAGCAGCGCCGAGGTATCCGGGAATCCTAACGCGGCCGGGTCGATGGTAAGGCGTAACTGGGAAAAATCAAGGAATTGGGTCGACATGTTGTTTAATCACAATAACGCGATGATATTTCACCGCTTGTCACTATTGTACCGATTTACGAGCGACACCGTTACTGCGAAAACCCCGGACAATCCCTACCTTCTGTTCCACAACCGCTCAGGAAAACACTGAATAGTAGTCTGCGCCGGATAAATGAGGTTGCATTTTCACGGCTTGCAATGTTTTCAGTGTAAACCATCAGGTTTTATCAATATCAGAAAACCGGTAAATATCACCGTAAAGTTTTTTATGATCTGTCCGAATAAGCCGTGGCAACAAAACATAAGAAAGCTCTGAAAGAATTTGATCCAGTAATAAATTGCTTGAGGAATGTCGATGAATCGTGTCCTGATTTGTAACAGTCAACGCAACGAACTTGAAGCCATTCAAGCAGCGCTGCGCAACAGCTGCACATTGCATTTAATGTCGTCGTGGGACAACACACCTTTGGACTTTCAAGGAATTGATGCGATTATTCTCGATGTGAATTTCACCCAGGCGCAGGGACTCGATTTTCTGATGGAAGTCTGCAGTCATCACTATATCCCGGTGCTGCTCATTTCTCCGCCGGACGATCCGCAATGCGCCATCGAAGCGCGCCGCATCGGCGCTTTCAATTATTGCGTCAAAACCGAGAGACTTTATTCGGTACTGGAAATGGCCGTGCGGGAAATGATCTTTGCCTACAATGACCAGCAAGAATTGAAGCACACCATCATGGCGCTTAAAGCGCGGGTTGCAATCCTGGAAGGACAACTGAAAGAAAAAACGGCTCAGACTTCGACGCCGCCAGTAACTGCCAAGGCGAAGCCGGATAATCAGCAGCAACGCGCATCCATGCTGCAGGAAATTGCCAAACGCTTGAATAACGGAGAGATAAATCTTCCCAGTTTCCCTAACATCAGCTATGAATTAGAGGAACTGGTGCGGAAAGATGCCGGCATGGATGAAATAACCGCGTTACTAAGAAAAGACATGGTAATTAGCGCCAAACTGATCAGTGTTGCCAATTCACCGCGATATGGCGGACTTCGCCCGAGCCACACCGTCGAGCAAGCAATCAATGTTCTGGGTCTCAACACTTCGAAAGAATTCGTGGATATCATCGCGAACCGGGCTTTATATATGGCACGAAATCCAAAATACCAGGAAATCCTCAAAGATCTGTGGAGACACGGCGTAGCCTGCGCACATGCTTCATACCTGATCGCGCAACTGGCAAAGCTCTCGAGACCGAGAGAAGTGTTCTTCATGGGCCTGATGCACGATATCGGCAAACTGTTTTTAATACAGATCATTTCGGAACTCCAAACCCGCAATGTCATCGATCCGCCTCCTTCGAAGAAATCACTGGACGATTTCCTGGAAAAATACCACGGGCTTTTTGGCCGGAAACTTCTTGAAATCTGGAAATTACCTTCTGAAATTGCAGTTGTCGCGCAATTTCACGAAGCGCTCGGGCAAGCAACCACGGTTACTCGCGAATTATTGGCGGTCGCATTAGGTAACTTGTTAGCAAAACGTGCCGGATACGGCGCCTACAACGTGAAAAAAGATGACACAGAAGTCGAGCGCACCGCCAAATCCATCGGACTGGATGCTGTTCACGTTCAAGAAATTCTCAAAGAACTCATTGTATTCATGGAAGAAACTGGATTGAGCTTTGATTAGCGCCAACCACTGCCATCAACACCCCAGAAGCAGCAAAACCGCATGGGTATCAAGCTGAATGACGTTGCCGCGTACTTTCCGCATGACAGCCGATATAGCGCTGGAATTTTTTCTCCTTGATAGCATCAATATGCACCAGAATCAGCGCATCGACGCAATTTGAGAACTGTGGATCGATATTAAATCCCAGAAACTCGCAACCGCCGGGTTCGCACAATTCTACATACTGTTTATACAGCACCGGCAGCTTGACATCGAATTCATCCAGCCTCTCTTTTAAAGCCGCAACCGCCTGTTTGTACTGAGCTTCATCGGCTACTTTGCGGTATCCGGTAAATTCCTCGACTGCGTCGAAACTAAATGACAGTCTTGGTTCCACGAGCGGTTCGTTATTGCCGAATAAGGAATGATAAAAACCGGCGATTGTCTGCTGCGCCGCTTTGGGCAGCGATGTGCTCATCGATACCGGCCCGGTCAAATAACGGATTTCCGGATATTGATGCAAATAAGCGCCGATGCCGTACCACAAATAATCCAAACTGCGTTTATTCTGATAACGAGGTTGGATGAAACTGCGCCCCAATTCCACCGATTGTTGCAGGTAGGGCAAAAAATCAGCGCCGAACTTGAACAAACTGTGCGTGTAAAGACCGTCTTCTCCTCGCGTCTTGAGAATTTCCGCAACTTCACCTATGCGGTACGAACCGATGATTTCCAGCTCATCTTCATCCCATAAAATCAGGTGGCGGTAGTAGCGGTCGTAACTGTCGATATCGAGCGCGTTGCCGGTGCCTTCCTGCACCTGACGGAACGATAACTCCCGCAACCGGCCGATTTCGCGCATCACGCTGGAATTCGGCTGGTAGTCGAACAGATAAATATGTTTGCCGTCCTGCGTCTTGCCGATCAACTGCGACGCTTTCAATTCCTTGCGGATCTGCTTGGTGCGCACCGGATGAATGATGTTCTCAACCGGCTTGAACAACTCTTTTTTCTTCTTTTTTCCGAGCAGATAAACTTGCTTGCGCATTAACTTCGCCGCGTCTTTTTTAGACAAATCCATCGCCGCGATCGATTCCCACGGAATCGGCTTGCCGATGCGGAACGAAATCTCGCCGCCTTGCTGGTTGAACATCTCGTTGACCAGCATCATCGTACCGAGCGGCTTGTAAATGCTCGACAAACCGTAAAACATCGCGGAATTCTTACCGCCGATATGCACCGGCACGATCGGCGCTTTGGTTTTCTTCGCCAGCGAAATAAAGCCGGACTTCCATTTGCCGTCGCGCACGCCTAGCGGTGAAATGCGTGATACCTCACCAGTGGGAAACACGATCACCGCTTGCTCCACCTCCAGCGCAGCGACTATCTGATTCATGCTGTCGCGATGTTTTGTAACTTGGGAGAAATTATCCACCGACAAAAACAAGCTTCTCAGCGGATCGATGCAATTCAACAAACTGGTCGCCACGATTTTCACATCGGTGCGAATTTCCGACACCAGTTTCAGCAGCGCCAAACCATCCAAGGAACCGAGCGGATGATTGGCCACGATCAGCACCCGCCGCTGATCCGGAATCCGCACCCGGTCTTTGCTGGAAACCTGAAACGCGAAATTGAAATGCTCTAGCACCGCGTCGTTGAACTCCAGCCCTTCCAAATGCCGGTGTGTCTCAATGAAACGATTGATTTCATCCTGATGCAACACACGCTTCAACAGCGAAGAAGCGGCCTTCATCAGCGGTTTATCATCCTGTGTAACCGCTCCCGGAAAGTAACCTTTCAACATCGCATCGACATCCAGCATTCAATGACTCCATTGTGAAAATTGAATGTTGGATACGATAGAGAAGATTTGTGACAGAATGATGACGTCGAATATCATCGACCTGACCAATTGGAGTCAGGTTTGGATTGTTGATAAACTTGCGAAAAATCCCGGGCATAAAAGCGCATGACTCAATCAATCGAGATTGCTACTTCCATGGATTCATGAATTTTTCTTGACGCTTACAAACTCTATCTATGCAGCCATCAATTTGAGATGCGCAACCCATGGATCGAAATCACGGCCAGAAAAAAGCAAAGGCGTTTTGGTTTCGATGCAGTATGTGGCGATGAGACAATCGATAGTTTTTCTGATGGTAATGCCTTGCTTTCTGAGCGTGCGATAATTTTGAGCAGATTTAATTGCCAAATCACTATTGCAAAGCTGCACCAACTCAAGCTCTGTCAGCAGTGATTTGGCAATCCGGTAATCCTTGTCGTACCGGAAACCTTGCAGCACTTCCGCCAAAATTAAATCTCCAACAACAATCACCGTGCTGGATAGATATTGATCAAGCTTCCCGGTCTCATCAGTCATCTTGCCGTTAAAGAAATCCACCCATACGCTGGTATCGACCAATACCATCAATCCGTTCTCATGTCATCGAGATTGCTGTCCCAATCCAGCTTACCTCGATACTGTCTGATCTTTTCTTGTTTTTTTATTCTTATCAAAGTTAACAAGCCGAGTTCCACGGCTTCTTTTTTGGTCTTTGCACCTGTTAATTTGATGACTTCATTCATCAATTGGTCGTCAATGACAATATTGGTTCTCATCATACCTCCATGTGTATAGCCTTATGTAATTCTACATATAAAATATAGAACAAGCTTATAATTCAAGTGTTTCTACTGACTGGATAGCCCGCTTGCTGTTGTATCAATCCATTGCCTGATGATTTTTGCCAACCACTCCGGCTCATCCAGCGGCAGATCATGTCCGGCGAATTCGTGTTCAGCATAATCCGCATTACAGGTTTGCGCCAGTTTGCGGCTGCAGCGATAATCCACTAGCCGGTCTGCTCGACTGGTAGCGACCAGTAGCGGTTGCCGCGGCTTGATTGTGATTGAAAATTTCATGGCGGCGAGCAATTGGTTTCTGGCGCTGGCGGGCGACACCGGGTTTTGCCGTTGCCATTGCCGCCAGGATTCGAGCAGCTTGCCATCCTGCGAATGATGATTGGAAGTCAAGCGCAGAATATCGGCTTCCCGTTCTGCGCCGGAATGAAAAAGCAGACGCAGCACATGCGCATACGCCGTCCAGCGTAAGCGGCGGTAAAACGGCGATAGCGGCTTGGCGCTGGTGTTGATCAGCACGGCGGCTTCGATTTCGGTGGGATAGCGCGTCATCCAGTCGATCGCGATCATGCCGCCCATCGACAAAGCGATCAGCCGGACTGGTTGACTCAGATTAACTTGCTGGCGCAGTGCATCGGTCATGCCGCCAATGGTATCCGGGCTGATTTCCTGATTACGCAAACCGTTGCCGGGAATGTCCGGCATGCTGATCAGCGCGCCGGGAAATTGTTGCTGCAAATGACCGGGAAATTCTCCCCAGTGCCGCGCTTCGCGCCACAAGCCGCGCAGCAGCACGAAATGCGCCGGACGGTTCATGGGTACCATAACGCCAGGGCTTGCTGCTCCAATTGCTTCGCGTCGCTGCGGTCAAGCCAATTCTGGTATGACAATGTGGCGTGCAGTAAAAATTCCATCAAAATCAAATGACTTCTTAATACCCGGTTAAGCCGGTGCGGTTTGATCGGATGATACAAGCCAAGCAACTGACGCAGTTGCAGCGGATTCTTGCGAATCCAGCGCCACGAACCCATTTCTAGCGTCAGCGGTAGAAAAATCGCATCATTTTGCAGTGATTGCAAATACAGAAAATCCCACAAATCGCCATGCACCAGATAATGCTGCGATTGCGGTTCGAATAGATAATCCTGATGCGGATAGGTTTGCATGAACAGGTTTCGCAAGTAGCACACTTCTTTCAGATGCTTGATCGGCTCCAATCGGCTGCGGGCGTACGGAAACCAGATTTGATTGCGAAAACCGAAACCGGAATGGCAATCGAGCACCAGACTGAACGGCGCCGGAAACACTTCCTGTGAAATAAAATCGCACAGCGCCTGCGCTTCCAGTTGCATCGGCTCGTGGCTCTTGCCGCGGTACCACGGTAAAACCGGAGAAATCCGGTGCCCGCCAGCCAACAAAATAGTTTTCTCATGGCTATCAAGCGGCGCATTACGCATCAAATCGACGCCTTGTGAATTGGCGCGGGTGTTGTTCAGCATTCCGGCGGGATTAACGATCGGCAGAAAATTTATCCGCACCCGTTGCAAAATGTCTGCAAAAATCCGATCCCACTTCAGCCGTTCCAGCAATCCCTCGAGATACGCAATAACAACCTGCGTGCCGATACGCTCCAGTCCATGAACACCGGCGACATACGTCACACACGGTACGCCCGGATCACGGTTGCCGAGCGTCAAGGCATACACCGGCAGCAGGTCATCGCCACATGGCACCCAGCAGAGAGCCCTGCTGGTCAAGCTCGTTGCATTGCTCTCCTGAATAATAGCTTCAATTTGTTCCAGCTCGGGAAACAACCGGTTGATAGTAGAGGGGGCGCGCATTGTCGATAACTGATTTACCGGAATCCCGATTATTTGAAAATTCAGATGTTACTTGAAACCGCACTGTCGAACTACCGCACCGCGCGATGAAAACCGGCTGCTACTTACCTCAGCAGTCTGTTTGCATCCAGCGATACTTTAGATTTTTGCGGCATACTTACGGCTTAATCCCGAGAGATTCATTTCCAGCTTACGCTTCAACGGCGGCAACCGGTTCATGATGCGCAAAACGATGTTTCGTGCGCGGCGTTTCACAATATTTTGCATCGTGGCCATCCCCATCAACCGCCCCGTAATCCGCAGAACTTCTTCCGCCGCCGGTTTGCGTTTGAATTCATAGCGATCAAGATGATGTTCGTCACAACGTCCCGATATGACGTCGGCCAAAATGCGGCCGAGAAAACAGGCATCCACGAGTCCTGTGTTCATGCCTTGCCCGCCGGCCGGACTGTGCACGTGTGCGGCATCACCCATCAAAAACAACCGCCCTTCGCGATAGTGTTCCGCCACCCGGTGATGTACCCGGAAGCGTGAACTCCAGATCATGCTTAGGACTTCGATATCACTTTCCGGTCCGCGAGTATTGATCAATGCTTGTATATCCGCAATCTGCGGATGTTCCGGCGCCACATCAACCGCCGCGACGATGCGATAACGATTTTCCTGGGGAAGCGGCGCCACCACGACCATGCCTTCAGGTGACAAGAACAGCGATACTTCGCTTTGCCCCAGCGGCCATTGCATGTCGACATCCGCGAGTATAAAAGACTCCTCGTAGGTTCCACCCGCAAAACCAATGCCGGCCGCTTGCCGCACCAGGCTGTTCATACCGTCAGCACCGACTGCATACCGTGCCTGAATAATGCTGGAACAAATCTCAGGGGTTGCGGCCAATTTGTTCGGAACCAAAGGCTTTGAATCGGTAACCATGGAGCTTATCGCAGCCGAAGCAGACGTATCCAAGCGTACGCTGTACAAGCACTTCCAGTCTAAAGATGCAGTATTGGCCTATATACTAGAAGCCGAACTGGCGCGTGACATGGCCACCTTCGAACTGAAGCTAAAAAAAGAGTCGACTTTTCGCGGCAGCGTTTCGGCTCTGCTCGAACAATCAGCAGCATGGTGCGAAACACATCCCGATTACTTGCTGCCGTTTATCCGCCACAAGTTCGCCACCTTCGATCCAGCGGCCGAACGGCTAAACCGCGGCGATATTGTGCAAACCTGGATCATGCTGATTGCACAGGGGCAACGTATCGGTGAATTGAACAATCGTCTGCCAACCGAACAACTGGCAATCTATTTCCATTATCTTTATTTCGGAGCACTGATGCGCTGGATCACAAATCGCGATCTCAAGCTGAAAAATGAATTCGATATCATCGTCGCCTTGTTCATCGAAGGAGCGAAAGCATGAGATATATTCATTCAAATAGTTGACCTGTTTCGTTAACAACAACTCCGCGAGCACCTCTCAATTAACCGAACAGCTACCGGAATCACCTCATAGATTGAATTAACTAAACTTTTAAATAAGTTCATTTAATACGTGATTTTTCTCACATCAGAATCATTTTTTATAGTGTACGCTCCGGCAGTTCCAAACAATTTATCGCTGTTAAACATAAAAACCGCCACACCGGGGAGAAAATGTTATGCCTGCTGACTCAACGATCCAAAGATTGGCTTCATTCGCAAAAAATTCAAAAGCTCACGATGATAGTTTTACGGATTTAAATGGCCGGAATAGCTACATTCTGGATGTACTGAAAAACGATCAGGGCGAACAATCCAAAATTCTGTGGTCACTGGATGAGGGCAGCGGTGTATCGAACGAACCAGCCGACTTATTAAGCCGGGATGACATCAGCAGCATCAATTCCAGTCAATTAGGCGCGCAGATCTCGATTACCCAGGATGGTAAAGTTGCTTATGCCATAACCCCAGAGTTGCAAGCAAAACTTAATGACCTGTTGATTGGTGAAAGTTTAACCGATACCTTCATTTACGCCATGCAGCAGGGTCAAGGCGACAGTCCGTTGAATTGGGCCAAAGCCACGGTGACGTTGAGCGGTTTGAATCATGCGCCGGAATTGACCGGAACAACCGCCATCCTCGCCAACGGAACCAAAAATACCGACTATAAAATTCTTGCCAGCGATCTGCTGCAAGGATTCACGGATGCGGATAATGACTCGTTATCGATCATCAATCTGACGGCAACGCATGGACTGCTAACAGAAACCGCCGGTGGATGGGTTCTTACCCCGGAAGAAAGCTATGCGGGCGATATTCAACTTAACTATGACGTTACCGACGGTCATGGCGGAAGTATCAGCGCAACTCAGCAATTCACGTTGGAACCATCGAATTCGGATAATACACCGCCCAGTCTAATCTCCACTGAACCCTTTGATGACTTTGATGCATACGCAGTTAACAACAATATTGTCTTGCGCTTCGACGAGACTGTCGCACCCGGAACCGGCAACATTATCGTCAGCAACGGCACGGATACCCGCCTCATTGCCGCCGATGATCCCAATCAGGTGATATATAGCGGCAGCAAAGTCACTATTAACCCAAGTTCCAACCTAGTTCCGAATACAACGTATCATGTCGAAATGGCCAGTGGCGTGATCACTGATTTATCCGGCAACCCCTTCGCCGGAATCGGCAATCCCCCCGCCGGGAGCACCGATCTTTCAACGTTCAACTTTACCACCAGCGCTGACACTTCGGCGCCGCAAGTGATTTGGAGTCAACCGGCCGAAGGGCAGCCATTTAAGATTGATGGCGACATCACCATCGGTTTCAATGAAGAGATCGCGGCTGGAACCGGCAATATCGTCATCAGCAATGGCAGCGATACCCGCACCATTGCCCTGAATGACGCCAGTCAAGTAACCATCGGCAAGTATTTCAACACCGGTGCGGTCAACAATGGTTTCATCACCATTAATCCTGCGGAAGATTTAATTCTTGATTCCACTTACCGCATCGAAATTATCAGTGGCGCGATCACAGATACTTCCGGCAATGCTTGGGGAGGATTCAGCGATATATTAAGTTTCTCCACGATCAGTTCGAATCCGCGTTTGTCCTGGAGTAATCCCTTAGATGAGTCTACGGATTTCCAGGCCGACAACAATATCGAGCTATTCTTCGACGAAGCCGTAAAACCCGGCAGCAGCGGCAATATCATCATCAGCAATGGCACCGATACCCGCACTATCGCCATCAATGATGCCAACCAGGTCACTTTTACCGATTACGGCAGCGTCACCGTCAATCCATCTGCCGATCTGATTCCTGGCACCTATTACCACATCAAAATTGATAGTGGCGCCATTACCGATCTGGCTGGCAATCCTTATGCCGGGATCAGCGACGAAACGACGATTAATTTCTCCACCATCTCAAGTGAGCCCTGGTTATACTGGAGTAGCCCGCAAGATGATTCGGCAGACTTCCAGGTTGATCATAATATCGAATTATATTTCAATGAAGGGGTTCAAGCTGGCAGCAACGGCAATATCGTCATCAGCAACGGTTCCGATATCCGCACTATTGCCATCCATGATACCAGCCAGGTCACTTTTACCGATTACGGCAGTGTCGTCATCAATCCATCAGCCGATCTGATTTCCGGTACCAGTTATCACATTAAGGTCGATAGCGGCGCTATCACCGATGCGGCCGGAAATGCTTATGCCGGGATCAACGACGAAACGACACTGAATTTTTCCACGATTTCCTCAACCCCCCTGCTTTACTGGAGTTATCCACTTGATGACTCCACGGACCTCCAGATTGACCGGAATATCGAGTTATATTTCAATGAAACGATCCAGCCTGGCAGCAGCGGCAATATCGTTATCAGCAACGGTTCCGATACCCGCACCATCGCGATCAATGATACCAGTCAGGTCATTTTTGATGGTTTTGGTGGCGTTTCTATCAATCCATCCGCCGATCTGATTCCTAACACCCACTACAGCATCAAAATTGATAGCGGCGCTATCACCGATCTGGCTGGAAATGCATACGCCGGAATCAATGACGACACGACACTGAATTTCTCTACGATTCCCTCCGATCCGCTGCTTAGCTCGAGCACCCCGGCGGACGATTCCACGAATTTCCAGGTGGATCAGGATATTGTGTTAAATTTTAATGAAACAGTTCAAGCTGGCGGCAGCGGCAACATCGTTATCAGTAATGGCTCCGATACCAGAATCATTGCAGCGGCGGATACCAGTCAAGTTACTTTTAACGGCGGCAAGGTAACAATAAATCCGATCTCGGATCTTGTTCCAAACACCAGCTACAGTATCCGCATCGATAGCGGCGCAATCATCGACCTGGCCGGAAATGCTTATGCCGGAATCAGCGATGATACCACGCTCAATTTCTCTACTACCTCATCGGAGCCGCAGCTACTTTGGACTGATCCTTGGGACGGCACGCAGGATTTCCCGGTTGACGCCAATATTGAGTTATCTTTCAATGAAGCGATTCGCGCTGGCAGCAGCGGCAATATCGTTATCAGCAACGGCTCCGATACACGCACCATCGCGATCAGTGATGCCAGCCAGGTCAGTTTTGACGGTTATCGCGGCACCATTATCAATCCATCCGACGACCTGATTCCCGGTACCCATTACCACATCAAAATTGATAATGGCGCCATTACCGATCTGGCGGGTAACGCCTATGCCGGAATCAATGACAAATCGACACTTGATTTCTCCACGGTCACAACCGAACCACGGATTACTTGGAGCAGTCCTTGGGATGGTTTCACGGATTTTCAGGCTGATCGGAACATCGAGTTGTATTTTAACCAGGTCGTTAAACCCGGCGCCAGCGGCAACATCGTTATCAGCAACGGTACCGACACGCGCACCATTGCGATAAATGACGTCAGTCAAGTGACTTTTGACGGTTATCGCACGGTCACCATCAATCCGCTCACCGATCTAGTGCCCGGCACCCACTACCACATCAAGATCGATAGCGGTGCCATTACGGATGAAGACGGCAATGCTTACGCCGGTATCAGTGATGACAGGGCATTGGATTTCTTCATCAGTACGACCGAACCTCGATTAACCGGCAGTAACCCTTCGGACGATTCCACCAGCTTTCAAGTTGACCACAATATCGAGTTGTACTTCAACGAATGGGTTCAAGCAGGCGCCACCGGCAACATTGTTATCAGCAATGGCTCCGATACTCGTACTATCGCCACCAATGACAGCAGCCAGGTCACTTTCCATAGTTATGGCGGCGTCTCTATCAATCCGTCCGCCGATCTGATTCCCGATACCCATTACCATATCAAAATCGATAACGGCGCTATTACCGATTTGGATGGAAATGCTTACGCCGGTATCGGCGACGACACAACCCTTGACTTCTCTACAATCACGACCGAGCCTCTGTTATCCTGGAGTGATCCTATGGATAACACCACGGCATTCCAGACTGATCACGATATCAAACTATTTTTCAATGAAGAGATCCAGGCTGGCAACGGCGGCAATATCGTTATCAGCAATGGTTCCGACACCCGCACCATCGCCATCCATGACAGCAGTCAGGTCACGTTTAGCGGCAGCAAAGTGACGATTAATCCAACCGCCGACCTCATCCCCACTACCAATTACAGTATCCGCATCGATAACGGCACCATCACCGATCTCGCCGGTAATGCTTATGCCGGTATCAACGACGACGTGACACTTAATTTTTCCACGGTTACGAGCGAGCCCCGGCTAACCGGCAGCACACCTTGGGATAATTCCATCGATTTCCAAGTTGATCACAATATCGAGCTGTATTTCGATGAAGAGATCCAGGCTGGCAGCAGTGGCAGTGGCAGTGGCAGTGGCAGTGGCAATATCATCATCAGCAACGGCGCCGATACGCGTACCATCGCCATTCATGACGCCAGCCAAGTCATTTTTAACGGCAGCATGATGACCATTAACCCATCGGCCGATCTGATTCCATTCACTCACTACAGCATCCAGATCGATAACGGCGCCATCACTGATTTGGCCGGTAACGCTTATGCCGGTATCAATGACAATACCACGCTGAATTTCTCCACGGTTGCCACGGAACCACAACTATCCTGGAGTAGCCCTTATGATGAAAAGCCAGATTTCCCGGTTGACGGTGACATCGAGTTATTCTTCAATGAATCGGTTCAAGCGGGTAGCAGCGGCAATATCGTCATCAGCAATGGCACTGATACGCGCACCATTGCGGTCGACGATACCAGTCAAGTAAGTTTCTCCGGCTATAATCGCGTAGCCATCAATCCATTGGACGATCTGATTCCATATACCAGCTACAGTATCCGCATCGACAGCGCCGCCATCACGGATCTGACCGGTAACACCTACGCCGGTATCAGTGATGACACGACATTAAATTTCTCCACCGTAACAACCGAACCGCGATTGTCCTGGAGCAATCCTTGGGATGGTTACACCGATTTCCTGATTGATCAGAATATCTCTTTGGCTTTCAATCAAGCAATCAAACAAGGTGCTAGCGGCAATATCATTGTCAGCAATGGTTCCGACACCCGCATCATCGCCGTTAATGATGCCAGTCAAGTCGCTTTTGACGGTTATAACGGTGTCACTATCAACCCCACCGCCGACTTGATTCCCAACACTCACTACAACATCCAGATCGACAGCGGCGCTATCACCGATTTGGAGGGGAATGCTTACGCCGGTATTAGCGACGATACCACGCTTGATTTCTTCACGGTTACGGGCGAACCTCGGTTATTCTGGAGCAATCCTTGGGATGGTTTCACGGATTTCCAGGCTAACCAGGACATCATGCTGTATTTCAACGAACAAGTTCAAGCTGGCAGCGTAGGCGATATTTTCAACGAACAAGTTCGAGCGGGTGGCAGCGTAGGCAATATCATCATCAGCAATGGTTCCGATACCCGCATCATCGCCGTTAATGATGCCAGTCAAGTGGCTTTTGACGGTTATAACGGTGTCACTATCAACCCCACCGCCGACTTGATTCCCAACACTCACTACAACATCCAGATCGACAGCGGCGCCATCACTGACCTGGAGGGAAATGCTTACGCCGGCATTAACGACGACACCACGCTTGATTTCTTCACGATTTCGAGCGAACCTCGGCTTTCCTGGAGCAATCCTTGGGACGATTACACCGGATTTCAGATTGATCAAAACATTGAATTGTTCTTCAACGAGTGGGTTCACGCCGGCAGCACGGGCAACATCATCATCACCAACGGTTCCGATACCAGAACTATTGCGGCTAACGATTCCAGCCAGGTTACTTTTAACGGCAGCAAAGTGACCATTAACCCGGCTATGGATCTCGTTCCCAACACCGGTTACAGTATTCTGATCGATAGCGGCGCCATTACGGATGAGGACGGTAACGCTTACGCCGGAATCAGCGACGATACCGCGCTTAATTTT
>Ga0209573_1004323_pt1 | contig 14181 bp, 11 predicted proteins | sample TNRBio252014_DNA_FD_185870 | JGI IMG/M metagenome (GOLD analysis project Ga0209573, IMG submission 185870) | Wastewater treatment Type I Accumulibacter community from EBPR Bioreactor in Madison, WI, USA - TNR Reactor_6/25/2014_ DNA (SPAdes)... | ecosystem: Engineered > Bioreactor > EBPR >...
AGCCGCGAGCCACGCCCGATCCGGCTGAGTCCACGGGCCGCCAACGGCGCCAGCCACAGCCAGTAGCCATCGATCAGACGGCGCTGCGTCGTGATCGGAAGATACGTCAGCACGATCCCGAGCGCCAGCCAGACGACGGCAAGCGTCGCCAGCTCGGGTTCACGTCGGCGCAACGCGCGCCATCCAAAGGCGGCGGCCAGCAACCAGGGTCCGTACGCCAGTGCGAAGTGCCAGGGAGCGGGCGAGCGCAGGATGTTCTGATCCATGAATCGGGCGAGATCCGGGTCGAACAGACTGAGCGTGACGACATACGTCACGTACGGCGCCGATGGCAACAGCAAGGCAGCCAGCCGGGCCGCGGCTGCCGCCAGTGAAGCGCGCTGGAAATGACTCCGCGCCAGCGCATATCCCTCGCCAGCCACCAGGAGCGAACCGGCCACGAGCGGATACAGCGGCACGAGCAGCGCGACGCCGAGGAGCGCCAGCCCCGCCCGCCAGGCGTGGCCGGCACGATACGCCAACAGGCTCAACACAAGGCCAAGCCGGGCCGCCGCCAGGTGCGGCAGCGTGAGCAGCGATAGGAAAGAGAAAGCCTCTGGCAGATACAGATCCAGCGGCAGATCCTCGAGCGCCGGCGCGCCGCCGGCGAGCAGCGCCAGCCAGCCCAGCCCGCCTCCAAGTGCGAGCAGACCGAAGCCGAGGCGTCGTTGTCTGACGAGCGGCAGGAACTCCGCCAGCCAGGCGTAGACGGCGACGAGATACGCGGCGCCGAAGGCCACGCGCGTCACGTGAAAGACCAGGATCCGGGTGAGCCACGACGGACCCGTGAGATGACCGAGAAGCAGATAAAACGGGAACAGCAACGCGGGGCGCCCTGGCTCGGCTGCATACGACGATGTGTAGAGCCAGTCGCCGCGCGCGCCCTGCGCCATCTTTGCCAGATACGAGTGGCCATCATCGGCCGTGATCAAGAAACCCGTGAAGCGCAGCGCGCCGTCCTGCTGCGCCACAGCCACAAGATACGGGACGCACGTCAGGGCCATGACAACCAGCGCCGCGAAAATGGCCCAGCGCCATTCGCGCTGCGTGACCGACGGGCGTGGGCCCACGCCCGTCGTCACGGCTGAGCCTCCCGAACGTATACGCGCAAGCCACCGTCGTCGCTCAACAACCGCCAACCCGTTTCGGGCAATTGCAGTTGCCCAAGCGCGGCTTCGCGCGCGCCGTAGAAGACGTGTGTGACGCCGTTCAGCTCGAGGAAGTCGGCCGGCGCATCGCCGGCGAAGAAGTCGAGCACATCGGCCCGGCGCGCTTCGGCATTCGGCGTCTCGGCCGCGTGGCCGTAAATCACGCGCGCTTCCGAGCGCGTCGGGATCAGGCCGCCAAGCTCGGGCGCCGCCACGACGACGGCATCGGCCGGCAGGGCAGCGATGGCGCGCGCCTCGGCCGCCTGCAGGAAGATCTCGGGCTCCGACGACCCCGCCGCCGCCAGCGCGCCGGCCCACACAAGCGCGTTGCTCAATGCAGCCGCGAGGGCCAACACAACGGTCAGCCCGCGACGCGCGACGGATCCGAGCCGCGGTGCGATCATGGCCTGCCAGGCCGCGATCCCCAACTGAACCAACGGAAACATCAGCCCCAGGCTGAGACGGCGTTGCAGCTCATAAGGGAAATAGATCGCGCCCACACCCGCGAACAGCCACACGGCCCACATCTTGCCGCGCGCCTCGCCCGATCGCCCGACCCAAATCAAGCCGATGAGGGCCAGCGCCAGAGGCACGCCGCCCCAGGCAAGCGCCAACGGGAGGTCGGGCGCAGGCGACGCGTTTTGCAGGTTCCACGATGCCAGTTGCGCATGGGTGCGGGTGAGCCATGCCGTGTAGAGCAGACGCGGGGCAGCCACGAGACCGACAGTCACGGGGATCAGCAGTTCGCGCTTTGAGAAGGCGCCCCGCGCGCGCCAGTTGAGTAGTGACGCCCCGCCCAGCGTCAGCAGGACGGTCGGCAACGCCATCGGGTAGATCTCGGCCAGGACCAGCGTAACGCCGGCGACGCGCCAGGATCGGGCCGTGATCGGGCCCGACCACTCAGGCAGCCCCCAGTACAGGAGCCAGAGCACGAGCGCCCAGGCCAGCGGGAAATGCGGATTGGCGAAGAGCGAGAGCAGCGGAATCGACTCGGCCACCCATAGATCCGGGCTCAGCGCGCCGGAGAGCGGCGTGACGAGCCAGCCCAGGCCGCCGGCCAGCGCCACGGCCGCCCAGCGCTTGAGGCGTCCGGCAGTTGTGGGCGCAAGCGGCAAACCGACGTGGTAGAGCGTCAGGAGGAAGAACAGGCCTCCGGCCAGACGAGCCAGATGATAGACAACGAGCACCGCGAGCCCGGACAGGCGCGCCAGATGCCCGAGGCCCAGGTAATACGTGAACAGCAAGACGCCAGGGCCGGGGTCGTTCGTGAAGCGGAGCGTGTAGAGCCAATCGCCCGCGGCCCCGGCCTGCATCTTGGCCAGATACGAGTGCCCATCGGGAACCGCGATCAAGGAGCCGCCAAAGACCAGGCCATCGGCTCGATTCATAGCGACCAGATACGGTACGTTGAGGAGCGTCAACAGGGCCAGAGACAGCGCCATGACAAGCGCGAACTCACGGAGACGTTGTGCAGACACGAATCGCCAACCTTCCCTCGCGCAAACTAACCCAGTTTTCCTGACCAGCGGGGCGAGACGCCGTACACTGTGAGTGCGCCCGACCCGTGCGCATGCAAGAGTTGCGCCAAAGGTTGGCACGACTTTCGCACTGTCTAGCACGGGTCTCCTCCTCGGTAGTCGGGGCCGGCTCGGGTGGTCCGGCCGGCCCCGACGGATGAGAGGGAAAGCGACGCATGCCCTCAGTGGATCTTTTCTCATTTTGGCTTGGATTTGCGACCGCCTGGGCGGTCGTGTTCGCTTTGTGGACTCAGCGCCGGGCGCTGGCCGGGCTGCGCGCCCGCCTGCTCGATGGCTGGGGCCGGCTGCGCGTGCGCTTGACCGCAGGCACAGAGCACAACTACCGCGAAGACGTCCGGCGCTTTGCGCAGAGCGCGCACCTCGCGGGTGCGCTCTTCCCGCTCGACAGCCTGGCGATCGCGCCCCGGTTCATGCAGCCGCCGCCCGCCTTCGACCCAAGCGCCCCACCGCCCGACGACGATCTCAACACGATCATCCCGGCGTTGCCCGACTGGCCCGAGCTCGCCGGGATCTACGACGGCCCGACGCTCGGGCTGCGCGACATCCTGACCGTCGAGCAGCCGCTCGTGGTGCTTGGCGGCCTCGGCTCGGGCAAGACGACCGCGCTGGCGCAGATCGCAAGCCTCGCGGCGACCGGTGACGAGGCGCTGTTCCCGACTTCGCCGACTCCGATCTGCGTGCATGCAGCCGACCTCGACTTCACGCCCTCGACCAGGGCTGATAGCGCCACGCCGCTCCTGGCCGCGGCACAGGCGCGTGCCTCACTGCTCACATCGACCAACCTGACCCGGCACTTACGGATGCGGCTGCAACGAGCAGCATGTCTGGTGCTGATCGATGGGCTCGATGAGTTGCCTTTCGAGGGGATCCAGGCGGTCGGCGAATGGCTCAAGGGCTTTCGTGAGGCGTATCCGCAACACCGGGTCATCGCGGCTTGTGGCCTGAGCGGCTTTGGCCCGCTCACGGCGCTTGGCTTCGCCCCGGTGTACATCGCGCCGCCGAACGCGCAGGCCACGCAAACGCTGACGCAGAACTGGCTGCGCGAGTGGCAGAACGGACTGAGCCGCAACCGAAAACGCGGCGCGCTCGACATCGACCCGAGTATCCTGCTCGGCTGGCTCAACATCGGCGGCCAGGGGCGCACGGTCGGCGAGCTGACGCTGCGGATCTGGGGGGCGCTCTCGGGCGACATCCCCGGACCGCGCCCCGCTGATTGGCTCTCGGCATTCGTCCGCCGGCATGCGCTCAACGCCACAGAACGCACGGCGTTGCAGCTTGTCGCGATCCGCAGCCTCAATCGTCGCGACGGCGCGGGCATCCCGCGGGTCGATGCCCGGGAGATCCTGTTGCCGCTCGTCACGAAGAGCGCATCGGGCAAGGCCGAGCTCGAGCCCGGCGTGATCCTGGACAGCCTTGTGAGCCGGCGGCTGCTCACGCGCCTGGGCCGTGAGCGTATCGGCTTCACGCATGGCCTGCTCGCCGTCCACTTCGCGGCCGAAGCCCTCGAAGAAGCGACCCAGGCCGAGCCCGAGACACATCCGCTGTGGAGCGAGGCGCTTGGGATGTACGCGGCGCACGGCGATTTGACGCCGATCGCGGCCCGGCTGCTTCAACAGCCGGCCGACGCCCTACACACGCAGCTCTTCACGATCGCCGGCTGGCTGCGTGATGCACCGGTGCGCGCGACCTGGCGCGGCGAGGTCTTCAAGCGCCTGTCGCGGCTGATGCTCGACAAGGTGCAACCCGAGACGCTGCGTCTCCGAGCGCTCGCGGCGCTTGTCGCCTCGCAAGATCCGACAGTCGCGCGGCTCTTCGCGCAGACCCTGGCCGGCGCCGAGCCCTTTGCGCGCCGGATGGCTGCGCTCGGCCTCGGCGCGCTACGTGAGCCGGGCGCTGTGCCGCAGCTGGCCGCGGCGCTCAACGACCCGTATCTCGACGTCCGGTGGGCTGCGGCGCTGGCGCTGGCCGTGATCGGCAGCGATGCCGCCATCGACACGCTCAGGCGCGGGATTGAACAGGGCGATCTGAGCATCAAACTGGCGGCGGCTCAGGCCCTGGCGCGCAATCCAGAGCACGGCTTCACGATCCTGAGCGAGGCCTTGGCCCAGCCCGGCCACGACACCCGTCGCGCCGCGTACTTCGGGCTGGCGGACACGCGGCTGCCTGAGGCTCAGGCCCTGCTCGAACAGGGCCGGATCAGTGACCCGGAATGGCTGGTTCGGAATGCAGCGGCCGAGCTGGTTGAAGCTCGTTTCGAACAGACGCAACCGGCTCCCGTGCCCTTCACGCCACCCGAGCAGCAGGCCTGGCTGATCGCCTGGGCTGCTGCCCTCGGCGCAGGCGTCCCGCCGGGCCGCGGCGCGATCGACCTGCTCAATCGCGCGCTGCTCGAAGGTGAGCCCGAGATCCGAATCGCGGCAGCCGAGGCGCTGGCCATGCTCGGCGACCCGGTCGCGGCCCGGGAGTTGTATCGCGTGCTTGGCGACCCCCGTGAACCGCTCGTTCGCGATGCTGCCTTCCGCGCTTTGGTCGCGATCAGCGCGCAGAGCGGGCAGCGGCTGGCGGCCTTCGCCGTGGATGGGCGCAGCACCTGACACGAACGGGCGCCGCTCAACCACAACAGAAAACGGCCGGGTCGCCTGACCCGGCCGTTATTCATGTCGTACGTCAACCCTATGTGGGCACCAACCGCCGCTCGACCTCGGCGGGCGTCAGGCCCGTGATCGCGATCAGTTTGCGCGGCGCGCCATGCCCGCTGACGATCTCGACGTGCGCTTCACGCACGCCCAGCGTGTGCGCGAGGAAACGGATCAACGCGGCATTGGCCTTTCCATCCTCGGGCGGGGCAGCGACGGCGATCTTGAGGCTGCCGTCATCGAGCCGTCCGAGCACAGCCGTTCGCTTCGCGCGCGGCGTGATCTTAACCAGGAGCGCGGCACCCTGGCCGCCGGGTCGGATCTCCATCTCAGGCGAAGGCCTGGAGAACCAGCATCTGCAACACACGCGCGATGAGCTGGATGGCCAGCATCGCCACAAGCGGCGAGAAGTCCATCATCCCGACGGGCGGCAGCAGATTGCGAAACGGCCGCACGATCGGCTCGCAGATCTCGCTGAGCGTGCGTCGCACCGGATGCGTCGGGTCGATCGGCGCCCAAGAGAGCAGCGCATTGATGACAAGCACGAGGGTCAGGAGCTGCCCGACCAAGCCGATCGTCGCCGCCAGAGATTCGCCCACAGTCATGCTCCTTTTGCCAACAGTGCGGGAGCCGTCTCAGTCACGCGGGTGCGCGCCCCCTGGCTCCCAGGTCTTCAACAACGTCTAAACCCTCAGACGCTGAACACAAGCATAACGCAATCGGCCGCAACCGGACAGGATCACCCTGAGACGCTCACGAGCTCGCCGACTGCATCACCACACGATTCCGGACCCTGCGGGCGTGTGCACCGGAGAGCCAACGGACCCGGAATCTAGCCGCGATCGCCGAAGATCGCGCGGCCGACACGGACGTGCGTTGCGCCCTCACGCACGGCGCCGGCGTAGTCATCGGTCATCCCCATCGACAGCACGGGCCAGACCAGGCCAAGCCGGGCCTGCGCCACGGCCGAGAGCTCACGCAGGCGCGCAAATATCGGGCGCGCTGTCTCATCATCGGTGCCCCAGGGCGCCATTGTCATCAGGCCGACGACCGACAGGCCGGGCAGCCGGCCCAACGTCGACCAGGTATCGATCAGGGCCGGCCAATCGGCGTCGTTCGCGGCTGCGAAACCCGACTTGCTGTCTTCGCCTGAGACGTTACATTCGAGAAGCACGGATTGGGTTCGGCCAAGCGGCTGGGCCGCCCGGCTCAACCGCTCGGCGAGCTTGATCGTATCCACAGAGTGGATCAAGTCGAAACCGGCTTCGACGACGGCGGCAGCTTTGCGGCTCTGAACGTGGCCGATCATGTGCCAGGCCAGGTCTGCCGCACCCGGTTCGATGCGCTTGGCGAGGGCCTCCTCGAGTCGGTTCTCGCCAAAATCCCTCTGGCCGGCTTCGGCTGCGGCCGCGATCGTGGCCCAGGGATGCGTCTTGCTGACCGCGATCAAGGTCACGGATGCCGGGTCGCGACCCACGGCAACCGCGGCCGTGGCGATCCGCTCACGCACCTCCGCGAGCCGGACATCAAGTTGTTGCACAAGCGTCGGGTCGGTCGTCATTGCGCCAGCGCCAGCAAGGCGCCGAAACGGCCGGTGCGGCCCTGTTCGGCGCGATGCGAATAGAAGTCATGCGTGTTGTCGGCCGTACATACGCCGCCGATCGTGATCGTCGAGACCCCGGCCCGCTCGAGCACAAGGGCATTGGCGCGCCACAGGTCGAAGTGGGTCTTGCCCGACCGCGTCATCAGAGCTTCGCCGACCCTGTCGCCGAGGATAGCTTCGGCGGCAGTCACGACTTCGGGGCCGACTTCATAACGCGGCCCGGAGATTGAAGGCCCGATGGCGGCGACCACGTCCGTCGGGTCGGTGCCGAACTGCCGGGTGAGCGCCGACACGGTCGCGGCGCAGACCCCGGATACCGTGCCCCGCCAGCCGGCGTGTACGAGGCCGATGACGTGGCGTGCACGATCGTAAAGCAAGATCGGCACACAATCCGCGAAGCGCAAGAAGAGCGTGACCTCGGGCCGATCGGTGATCAGGGCATCGGCCTTGCCGTGATGGTCTTGCCCGGGCGCGCGGGGCGTCGTCGCGTAGATGACGTCAGCCGAGTGTACCTGCCAGAGATCCGCGATCGAATCCGGCGCCCGACCGAGGGCGGTGAAGACCCTTCTGCGGTTCTCGACGACGTTGGCGCGCGTGTCGCCGACGCTGATCGAAAGGTTGAGCCCGGCGAATGGCTCGGGGCTGACGCCGCCGTGCCGGGTCGTGAAGCCGTGGACAAGCGGCAGGCCGGCCCAGGCGGCGACGTGATAGAAGATCAGCCCGCCGTGTTCGGCTCGTGTCAGGTCGCCGGTCGGGTGTGTGTCGTTCATGGCGCCGCCTCGATCGCCGTGGTCAAAGCTCCACCCGTTGCACGATCGAGAGCGCTTGCGCGACATCGGCCAATAGATCGTCGATGTGCTCGACGCCGACGCTCAGACGCACAAAACCTTCCGAGACGCCGTCGGCGCCCCAGCGCATGCGGCGTTCGGCGGTCGTGTGAACGCCGCCAAAGCTCGTGGCCTCTGTGATGAGTGTTGCGTGCGCGAGGAAGGCTTCCGCCGCTGCCCTATCGGCGAACGTCAAGCCAAGGACGGTCCCAAAGCGCGTCATCTGACGCGCTGCGATCTCGTGCGCGGGATCGTCGGGCAGACCGGGGTAGCGCACGGCGATCAACTCAGGACGGCTTCGAAGATAGGTTGCGAGCGCAAGCGCATTCGCCGTCTGACGTTCGAGCCGCACATCGAGCGTGGCAAGCGAACGATGCGCCAGCCAGACATCCATCGGCCCGGGTGTGGCGCCGACGTGCGTGCGCCACTCGACGATTCGTTCGAGCCAGGTCGGCTCACGAACCGCGACATGCCCAAGCAACAAGTCGGAGTGGCCGCTCATGGCCTTTGTGTCTGAGGCGACCGAGAAGTCGGCGCCAAGCGCCAGCGGTTGCTGGGAGAGCACCGTGGCCGTCGTGTTGTCGACGGCGACAAGCGCGCCGTGGTCGCGTGCTTCGGCGACGACGGCCGCGATATCGCAGACGTCGAGGTTGGGGTTGCTCGGGGTCTCGAGCCAGACCAGGCGCGCGCCGGCGATGTGCGCCATCTGCGCGCTCCCAGCGGTCGGCGCCTTGACGACCGTCACGCCCATCTGCGTGAAGAAGCCGTCCGCCAGCGCGCGGGCGCCGAAATAACTGTCGGCCGGCAGCACCACACGATCGCCCGGGCGCAGCACGGCGCCAAAGACCGCTGCGACCGCGGCCATGCCCGATGCGAACACGCACGCCTGCCCGCCCTCGAGCTCGGTCAGGGCCATCTCGTATCGGGCCCAGGTGGGGTGCCCGGATCGCGCGTAGACGTAAGCCGCGTCCTTGGCCTCTCCGGCCGCATGAAACGGCGCGGCAAAGACCGGGCCCGGCAAAAAAGGCGCTCCCTGGGCCGCATCGGGCATCCCGGCGCGGGTCACACGCGTGGCGATCTGCATAGGGTTCAATCTTGGCGCGGGCGTGGCGGATCCGTCCGCGATGGGGTCAGCGGGTCTTTGGCGTCGGCGCGGGCTCGGCGTCGGCCGTTAGCTCGCGCGCCAGGTTGATGATCAGCTGCATGCGCTGGCTGTCGGTCTCCTGGACGCGGGCCAACACATCGCGCAGCTCGGCCAAGGCCTCATCGAGCGCTTCGATCTGCTCGGTCTGTTTCTCCTCGAGCCGGTCGTGATCACGCCACTGCTCATCGCGAAGCAGCATGTGCGTCGTCCAGCGTTTCTGATCATCGGCCAGGAAGGCCGTCCAATCCTGGCGGATGCGATCCTCGGACAACCGTTGGATCTCGCCTGACTCGTTGATACGGCGCTCGAGCAACTCGGTAGCCTGCTTCATCTCATGAGCGGCACGCGCCAGCTCGCGGTTGGACTCGTAGTACGAATTCACCCGCCGCGCATACTCCTCCATGCTCGAGAGCGAGCCCTCGACCTTTGCCTGCAGCTCGACCCAGGCGCGTTCGTGCTCCGACTGCCGGATGGTCTGCGCCTCGGTCCATTGGGTCTGCAGCGCGCGGCGCTCACTCTCGGCGTTGACCACCTCGCTGATGCGCACCTCGGCGCGGCGCGCGATGTCCTCGACGATCTCGATCTTGCCCCGCACCTCATCCACGCGGCGACGCAAATCGGCATGCTCGGTCTGCACGTCGGTCAGGCGCTTCGCATCTTGTCGGCGTCCTTCTTCGACAAGCGTGACGGCGCGGTTGCGTTCATCGACAAGTTTGTTGAAATCATCGACGCGCTTTTGCAACTCGGAGAGGGTCCGGTTCGCGCGTTGCTCCTCTTCGCGGCGAGCCTGCATATCTCGATCGAGCCGCGTGATCGCCTCGAGTTCTTTGCGGACCTCGGCGATCGATTTGTTGACGCCGTCGCGGTCGATTCGCCGCAGCCGCTCGTCTTCCTTGGTCGCTTCAGCAAAGCGCTTTTCGACTTCGACGACCTGTCTGACCAACTCTTTCCGGTTGCCTTCGAGGATCTCGTCGATCTTGCTCAATCGTGAGACCTGGGTGTTTGAGGCAGCCAACTCAGACTCGAGCTGATGCAACCGGCGCAACAACCCCTGGTTCTCGGCCGCAAGTGCGCCGATCCGCTCGGAGAGCGCCGTGATCTCTTGTTTGTCTTTGCGCCGCTCCGCGTCAAGCCATTCCACGGTTTTGGCGATCTGGCTCAGTTCCATACGCACCTCATGTGTCGAGGGGTCCCGACAATGGCCTTGATTATATCTGCCGGCGCTCCGGCGCGCCGCCGGGGCAAACAGGGGGTGCACGGGACCAACGTCGCACGGCGAAGGTCGACGGCGGCAGGGTAGAATGCGGCCATGCGTTTAGGACTGGATGTGCGGCTCACCTACTACACGGGCGGCGGGATCGCCCGTTATATGCGGCACCTGGCCCAGGAGATCCCGTCCCTGGCCCCCGATCTCGAGCACGTGCAGATCTTCCGCCGCGGGCACAAACTGCGCTTCAGCGATGGGGTCAGGCGGGTCGACAGCTGGGTGCCGGCGCACCACCGCTTCGAGACCACGCTCTTCGGCCTCGAAATGCTGCCCCACGGGCTCGATATCCTGCACTCACCCGACTTCATCTCGCCGAAGTTCGGGGCGCGCCACCTGATCTGCACAGTACATGATCTGACCTTTCTGCTCCACCCGGAGTTCCTGACTGAAGACAGCCGTCACTACTACGCCGGAAACATCAGCCGCTCCGTGGCGCATGCCAATGCCGTGATCGCCGTCTCGAACGCCACGAAGGCCGACCTCGTCAACCTGCTCGACGTCGCCCCGGAGAAGATCCACGTCATCTACGAGGGGATCAGCCCGCGGTTCAGGCCGATGTCGCCCGAGGAGATCGAGCCCGTGCTGGCCCAGCTCGACCTGACGCCGGGCTACATCCTCTTCGTCGGCACCTTCGAGCCGCGCAAGAACGTCGCCGGTCTGTTGCGCGCCTATGCCGAGTTGCGCAGCCGCCGCAGCGATGCACCCCCGCTCGTGCTCGTCGGCAACCGCGGCTGGCTGTTTGCCGAGGCGATGCGGCTGATCAACTCGCTCAAACTGACCGAGCATGTTCGGTACTTCGAGAACCTGCCCGACGCCGAGCTTCCCGCGATTTACAACGGCGCTCACTGCCTCTCGCTGACATCGCATTACGAGGGCTTTGGCTTCCCGGTGCTCGAGGCCATGGGCTGCGGCGTGCCCGTCGTCATCTCTGACCGGGCATCGCTGCCCGAGATCGCAGGCGGCGCAGCCCTGGCCGTCAGCCCTGACGACTCGAGCGAGCTCGCGCATGCCCTCGAACGCCTGCTTTTCGATGAAGATCTGCGTCAGGATCTGCGCGCACGCGGCCTCGAGCGCGCCCGCTCCTTCTCCTGGGAACGCTGCGGCGCCGAGACCGTGGCCCTGTATCGCGCGGTCGCTTCGGGCACGGCACGCCTATCCAATCCTACGAGTCGGGCTCAGGCATAGCCAGCTGCCGCGCGATGCGCCTCTTGATCCTCACCCCGCAGGTGCCGTTTCCGCCACACCAGGGGACGACGATCCGCAACTGGGGGTTGTTGGGACAGCTAGCCCAACGCCACACGCTCGACTTGTTGACGTTTGGCGACCCCGCGACGCCTGTGCCCGCGCCATTGGCGCAGCGCTGCGCCTGCGTTCGGGTCATCGCGCCCCCGTCGCGCTCGGCGACGCGTCGTCTGATCGATCTCGCGCTCGGCCACGCAGATCTCGCTCGGCGCTTATGGTCGCCGGCCTTTCGCGAGGCCTTGAACGAGATGCTTGCGGCCGAGAACTACGGCGGTGTGCAGGTCGAGGGGCTCGAGCTCGCCGCCTATCTCCCATTGGTTGTGGCGCGGCGGCTGCCGATCGTCTTCGACGCCCACAACGCCGAACACGTGATCCAGGAGCGGGCGCTGGCGACCGATCGCGGCCGACAAGGGCGACGGCTGGCCGCGCTCTATTCGCGGATCCAGTTGCCGCGGCTCAAGGCGCTCGAGCGCGCTGTAGGCGCCGCAGCCGACGGCCTGAGCGTCGTGTCCGCCGAAGATGCCAGAGCGTTGCAGACGCTTGCCCCCTCGGTCCATCCGATCGTCATCCCTAACGGCATCACGCTCGGCGACTATGGGCCCGCCTCGCCGGCAGCCGTGAAATCGGGTCGAGTCGTCTTTACGGGCAAAATGGATTATCGGCCTAACGTCGATGCCGTGGCCTGGTTCGTTGCCGAGATCTGGCCCCGGGTGCGTACGCGCTTCCCGGCTGCGACGTTTTGGATCGTGGGCCAGGCCCCGACACGGGCCGTCCGCGCGCTGAGCGGACGCGACGGCGTCCATGTCACGGGCGCAGTCGATGACACGCGCCCGCATATCGCCGGGGCACAGGTCTACGTCACGCCCTTACGCATGGGCGGTGGGACGCGCTTCAAGATCCTTGAGGCCTTCGCGCTCGGACGCCCTGTGGTTTCGACGCATATCGGCGCCGAGGGGTTTTCGCTGACGGACGGCCGCGAAGCGCTGCTTGCCGATACACCGCTGGCCTTCGCCGAGGCGGTCTGCCGCGTGATGGAAGAGCCCGATCTGGAGACGCGTTTGGGCGCAGCCGGCCGGACGTTCGTCGCAACCCACTACGATTGGGCAGCCATCGGGCCACGGCTCAACGCGCTTTGGGACGACGTGCTCGGCCGCCGCAATGCGAGCACCGCCGGCCCGTGACCTCGCGGATTGTCAATCGGCGCCCTTCGCAAGGGTGCGGCGCTCATCCGCCTGAGCCCAGGAACCGGGTCCAGGTCTGCGGGAAGGCCGCGCTCAGCAAGATCAACGTCACCACGATCAGATTGGCGAGCGCCGGCCAGCCTCGATCGCCAAAGCGCAGCGTCGAGCCCTCGCCGGTGGGCGTGATCAGGTCGGTCAGCGATCGAAACGTGGCGAAGCCGATGCCCGCTAGAGCCGCCAACAGCGCCAGCGCGGCCGCCGGATCGCGCAAGCCGACCTCGAGCATGAGCATCCAGCGCCACGGGAAACCGGCCAGCAACGGATAACCCGCGATCGTCAAGGGACCGACAAGGTAAGCCAGGGTCGCCAGCGGCAGTCGCAGCCCGCTTCCCGTCAGTGGCAACGTCGTGCTCGCGCCTCCGGCGCGCAGCGTCGCCAGCCCGCTCGACCACGCCGCTACGCCCAACACCCGCACGCCAAGCATTGCGCCGAACAGGGCAGGATCCGGCGCACCTCCACGCCCGATCGCGAGCAGCGTCGCCCCGACATCGAGGATCAGGGCATGGCTCAACAGCCGCTCGAGACGACGCTCGCCAAACGACATCGCGGCCGCGGCCGCCAACGACAATACGCCGGCAAGCCGCAGCCCGGCCAGGCCGAGCGGCGTGCGCGCAAGCCCAAGGTCCTGCGTCAGGATCTCGGTCATCAACAACGCAGCGGGCTGCAAGACAAGAGCCAGCAGGGCGACGCCTGAGGGTGATGCCGAGGGCTGCAGCGCCGGGCTCCAGACATGGAACGGAAAAGCGCCTGACAGAAGCATGCAGCTGATCCCCAGCGCGAGGGTCGTTGCCAGAGCATGGGCCAATGTCGTCGGCGCGGCGATGCTCATCTGGTTCTGCCAGTTGGCGAGCAGGACGAGGGTAAGCGCAAGCACCGCATAGAGCAAGACGCCCTGACCTCGTCCCTCGGATAGGAGGGGCGCAGCAAGCGCCAGGGCCACGACGCCCGCCACAAGCGCCGTAATCGGCGGATCACCGACCAGCGCGATCTGCCAGACGGCTGCCACAAGCCAGGCGAGCGGCAAGAAGAACGGACCTGGCTTCCCGGACCAGCGCGCGATCGGCCCAAGCGCGGCCAGGCCAAACCACCAGGCGGCCAAGACTGGAAGATGAGCGGCGGCGATCCTCCCGGGCATCCCCCAGGTGACGCCGACCATCGGCAGCTCCAGGAACGCGAGCAGGTCGGCTGACAGGAGGCTCGCGCCAACCGCGGCGGCCACGACAGCCGAGAAGAGGGCCTGCGCCGTCGGCCGCTGGCTGAGAAAGATCGTTGCCAGCGACAAACCGAGCGCAGCGACCAGGAGCAGGAAGGGCGCAGAGAGCATCAAACCTCCGCCTTCTCGCCCGGTTCGGCAACTGCCTGGATGGCCACGACCACGTCCATCACGGCGATCGCCAGCGCCCGGCCCCAATCGCGATCGAGCCAGACAAGCCCGATCGCCAGACCGCTCAACGCCAACTGCAGCGCGGTGAAGCGCTGATCGACGTCGGGCGTGA
>Ga0209573_1004325_pt1 | contig 14169 bp, 11 predicted proteins | sample TNRBio252014_DNA_FD_185870 | JGI IMG/M metagenome (GOLD analysis project Ga0209573, IMG submission 185870) | Wastewater treatment Type I Accumulibacter community from EBPR Bioreactor in Madison, WI, USA - TNR Reactor_6/25/2014_ DNA (SPAdes)... | ecosystem: Engineered > Bioreactor > EBPR >...
AGGCGACGGACACCAGGGGGCAAGCCTGGTCCACGTCCATCAGTGTCAGGCCTCTGCCCCCGCCGGGCTGAAGCTTGAGCTCCGACAAGGCGAAAGTCAGCAAGCGCCCATCGCTCGCCAGGCAGGCCACCTGCTGCAGCCCGTTGCCCACCGGCACGGGCGGCAACGGCCGTTGCGCGGCGTCCAGCGTCAGGAACGCCTTGCCCGCCTTCTGGCGCCCGTGCAGGTCGCTCGCGCGCGCCAGCAGACCGAACCCGCCGCTGCCGGCCAGCAGCAGGACCTGGTCGGCGGCACCCGCCCAGAAGTGGCTGATCTGGGTACCGGGCTCGAGGTCGATCAGCGACGTCATGGGCGCGCCGTCGCCGCGGCCGCCGGGCAGTTGCGACGCCGGCACGCTGTACACGCGGCCATTGCTGCCGAACAGCAGCAGCGTGTCGACACTGCGGCAGGCAAAGGTTCCATACAGCCCGTCGCCGGGCTTGAACGACAGGCCCTGCGGGTCGATCTCGTGGCCCTTCAGTGCGCGCAGCCAGCCTTTCAGGCTGGCGACCACCGTCACCGGCTCGTCGAGCACACGGACCTCCGCCACCGTCCTCCTGTCTTCCTGGATCAGGGTGCGCCGGTCGTCGCCAAAGGCCTTGGCATCGGCCTCGATCTCGCGCACCAGCGTGCGCTCTAGGGCCGCCGGGCGGGCCAGGATGTCCTCGAGCTTGTCCTTCTGCTCGCGCAGTCCCGAGAGTTCCTGTTCGATGCGCAAGGCCTCCAGTCGGGCCAGCTGGCGCAGGCGGATCTCGAGGATGTCCTCGGCCTGTCGGTCCGACAGCTCGAAGCGCTTCATCAGGGCCGGCTTGGGATCGTCACTGCCGCGGATGATGCGGATCACCTCGTCGATGTTGAGCAGCACCCGCTGCCGGCCTTCCAGCACGTGGATGCGGTCGTCGACCTTCTGCAGGCGGTGGCGGCTGCGCCGCAGCACCGTGGCGCGTCGGAACTTGACCCATTGCTGCAGGATGTGGCGCAGGCTCATCTGCACCGGGCGGCCGTCGAGGCCGACCGAAGTCAGGTTGACAGGGGCGTTGGTCTCCAGGCTGGTGTGCGCCAGCAGAGTCGCCAGCAGTTCCTGGGACTCGACCGTCCGGCTCTTGGGCTCGAAGACCAGCCGCACGGGCGCGTCCTTGCTGGACTCGTCGCGCACCGCATCGAGCACCGCCAGCACGGCGGCCTTGAGTTGGCCTTGCTCCTGCGTCAAGGTCTTCTTGCCCAGCTTGACCTTCGGGTTGGTCAGCTCCTCGACCTCCTCCAGCACACGCGCCGCGCTGGTGCCTGGCGGCAGCTCCTGGACCACCAGCTGCCACTGCCCCCGAGCCAGGTCCTCGATTCGCCAGCGGGCACGCACCTTGAGGCTGCCGCGCCCGCTGGAGTACGCCGCCCGGATGTCGGCCGTGCTGCTGATGATCTGCCCGCCACCCGGGTAGTCCGGCGCCGGCAGCAAGGCATGCAGCTCGTCGTCGGCCAGGGCAGGGTTGCGGATCAAGGCCACCACCGCTGCCGCGACCTCACGCAGGTTGTGGCTGGGGATCTCGGTGGCCATACCCACCGCGATGCCGCTCGCCCCGTTGAGCAGCACGAAGGGCAGCCTGGACGGCAGCTGCCGGGGCTCGACCGTCGATCCGTCGTAGTTGGACTGGAAGTCGACCGTGCCTTCGTCGACTTCCTCGAGCAGAAGGCGCGCGATCGGCGCCAGCCGGGCCTCGGTGTAACGCATCGCGGCCGCACTGTCGCCGTCCCGGCTGCCGAAATTTCCCTGCCCGTCGATCAGCGGGTAGCGTTGCGCGAACGACTGCGCCATCCTGACCAGCGCGTCGTAGGCTGCCTGGTCACCATGCGGGTGGAACTTGCCGAGCACGTCACCGACCACTCGCGCACTTTTGACCGCCTTGGCCCCCGCAGCGCCTGCGAAGCCCAGGCCCATGCGGTCCATCGCGAACAGGATGCGCCTTTGCACGGGCTTGCAGCCGTCGCTGACATCCGGCAAGGCACGGCCCTTGACGACGCTCAGCGCGTACTCGAGGTAGGCCTGCTCGGCATAGTCGGCCAGGGACAAGGCATCGGCCGGGTCGGGCGGCGGCGGGTCGAAGAGGTCGTTCATCGGCAAAGGTGTTCGGCGCTGCGGGCAGCTCGCCCGGGCAAACCGGCAAGTATCCCAAACCCCGCGGCGCGTCGAGGGTCGGCCTCACCACCCACGGCCGCTGCCGGCTGCACGCAGCAGTGGCCCTGCTCAGGCCGTGTCGCCGCCCGGCGCCGGGCCCTGCTCCTGGCCCAGGGCCATGCGCGCCTGGAACTCGCGGTCCAGCATGCTCATGACGACCAGCGAGTCGTAGCCGTCGGCGCCGGCTGTCATCAGGCGCACGCTCTCGCGCAGCCGCCCTTCCTCGACAAAACCTTCGCTGCGGTAGAGCGCCAGTGCCCGCTCGTTGAGCGACTTCACGTCGAGCCAGAAGCGGTGCGCTGCCAGGTCGCGGAAGGCCATGGCCTTGAGCACGCGCACGCAGGCCCGGCCCAGGCCCTGCCCCTTGTCCTGCAGCACGATGCGCTTGAGCTCGACGCTTCGGTGCGGGTTGCGGCAGCCCTGCAGGATCACGAATCCCGTACGTTCGTATCCGGCCCCGGCCTCGACGATGAAATGCCGGAAGTCGGGAAATCGCACCGCACCTTCGTGCTGCGTGCGGTCCCACGGCGTGATGAACGGCAGGTTGCGGGCATCCCGCTCGACCTCCACCACGAAGTCGAGGTCGGACAGCATGGTCGGGCGCAGACGCACGCGGGTGGCAGGCATTCCCGGGATCGTAACGGCCTGTGCGCCGGCCACAAGGAAACAAGAAGGGGCCGCAGCCGCCTTTCGGCGACCCGGCCCCTCGCTGGAAGCGTCGGGCTCAGAACGGCATCAGTTGCCGCAGCCCATGGCCGTGATGCGGTCCGAAGCGGCCTTGGCCTGGATCAGGCCGTGGCCGAAGAAATCGTCCCGACCGGCCGTGCCCAGGTCCATCGCACTCTTCTCGAGCGATGCGCGCAGCTGTGCGGCCGTGCAGGCCAGGTGCTTGCTCCAGACCAGGGCAGCCACCGCCGACGCGTGCGGCGTGGCCATCGAGGTGCCGTCGAAGTCGGCGTACGGTGGCAGCTGATTGACCGTCACCGTCGTCGACTCGCCCAGCTGCCCGAGCATCGCCGTGCCGTCCGTCTGTGTGGCGCCGACCACCGGGATCGACACCACCGGTCCGCCCAGCGTCATGTTCAGGTCACCCGTGGTGTTGTTGTAGATCACCGCACCGATGCCGCCGCTGGCCTGGCAGTTGATCGACTTGTCGGCGAACGAGACGTCGTTGCCACGCTGGATCAGGCAGACCTTTCCCGTCATGCTGCCCGGGACCGCCGTGTCGCCGAAGCCGAAGTCCGCCAGCGCCCCGGTGGCCGAGGAAGCCGGCGCATACTGGGCAGCGGTCACCATGTACGGGGTGCCGCCGACGTCCAGCGAACCGCTGGTGGACGACCACATCGGCACCGTCGAGGTCACGGCGACGCCAGGTGCCGCGATGTCGACCTCGGCGTTGAACTGCGAGAAGCTGGCGTGGTTCATGCCGGAATCGATGGCGCCGACCGACATGACCGCCGGGAAGCTGGCCGGGTAGTGGAGCGCGCTGGAGCCCCCGTTGCCCGCTGCGGCCAGGATCAGCTTGCCTCGTCCCGTGATGAAGTTCGCCACCTTTTCCTGGATCGTACTGGGCGTCGAACTGCCCAGCGACATGCTGATCACATGCGACCCCGCCTTGTTGCACCGCAGCATGGCCTTGGCTACCGTCGACGCGGAGGTACTGCCCGTCGCGTCGAACACCTTGACGATGTGCAGGTTGATCATCTTGTGGGGCATCACGCCGATCACGCCGACCGAGTTGTCCACCGCCGCCACCGTACCGGCGACATGGGTGCCATGGCTGTTCTCGTCGCTGTCCCAGGTGCCGGACGCCGTGAGGTTTTCGCCCGCGAGCAGGTTGCCGGCATGGTCCTCGTGGGTGGCGTCTATGCCCGAGTCGATGATGCACAGCTTGCGGTTGCCGGCCGAGCTGTCGTCGACCTGGTCGGCCTGCACCATCGGAATGCCATAGGGCGTGACCTGCGTCGACACCACCAGCGGGCTCACACTGCGGCCCGCCGAGCGATAGCCCGCGATGCGCTGGACGGGATCGTCCTCGACCAGCTCGACCCCCTTGGTGGCACGCAGCTGGGCCAGGCGCGAGGCCGGCAAGGTCACGGCGATGGCGTTGACCTCGGACAGATCGACCACCACCTTGCCACCCAGCCGGGCCACGGCCGCACGCACCGCGTTGCCCTGACCGGCCTTGTAGGCCAGCATCACACGGCTGCTCGACGATTGCTGGGCGTGCACCGGGCCGGCCAGCAGGGCAGCAGCGGCCAGCGCAATGGCAGAGGAGGCGATGGGTCGAAGGGACATGGGGGCTCCGGACAAGGGATGAAAGTCCCCGACTCTTGCCGCGGCGCCGCGGGCCGTCAATCCCGCGAATGCATGAGGACAAACCCTCGGATCACCCGCGCCTGCCGGCGACCGGCCCGTACACCGGACCTAGAAGTCCAGCTCGACGGCGTCGCCTCGCAACTCCATCAGCTCGCGCCGCGCCGCCGCCTCGCCCTTGCCCATCAGGCGCGTCAGCGCGCTGGCCGTCGCTTCGAAGCCCGCCTGCGAGTAGGAGACAGGCAGCAGGCGCCGGGTCTCGGGGTTGAGCGTGGTGTCCCACAGCTGCTCGGCGTTCATCTCGCCCAGCCCCTTGAAGCGGCCAATGGTCCAGCTGCCCTCGCGCGCGCCTTCCTTGCGCAACTTGTCCAGCGCGGCCTGCAGTTCCCCGTCGTCCAGCGCATAGATCTTGGCCGGTGGCCGCTTGCCACGGGCCGGCGCGTCGATGCGGAACAGCGGCGGCCGGGCCAGGTACAGGTGGCCCCGCTCGATCAGGCGCGGGAAGTGGCGGAAGAACAGCGTCAGCAGCAGCACCTGGATGTGCGAGCCGTCGACGTCGGCATCGGAGAGGATGCACACCTTGCCATAGCGCAGGCCGGCGAAGTCGGGTTCGTCGGTCGGACCATGCGGGTCGACCCCTATCGCCACCGCGATGTCGTGCACTTCGGTGTTGGCGAACAGGCGGTCGCGCTCGACTTCCCAGGTGTTGAGCACCTTGCCCCGCAGTGGCAGCACGGCCTGGGTCTCCTTGTCCCGGCCCATCTTGGCGCTGCCGCCCGCGGAGTCGCCCTCGACCAGGAACACCTCGTTGGCGAGCAGGTCCCGGCTCTCGCAGTCGGTCAGCTTGCCGGGCAGCACCGCGACCCCCGAACCCTTGCGCTTCTCGACCCGCTGCGCCGCCCGCTGCCGCGTCTGGGCCTGGCGGATCACCAGTTCCGCGAGCTTGCGGCCCTGCTCCACATGCTGGTTGAGCCACAGCTCCAGCGCCGGCCTGACATAGGCCGACACCAGCCGCAGGGCATCCCGGCTGTTCAGCCGCTCCTTGATCTGGCCCTGGAACTGCGGGTCCAGCACCTTGGCCGACAGCACGAAGCTGGCGCGCGAGAAGACATCGTCGGGCATCAGCTTGACGCCCTTGGGCAGCAGCGCGTGCAGCTCGATGAAGCCCTTGACCGCCGTGAACAAGCCGTCCTTGAGACCCGACTCGTGGGTGCCGCCGGCCACCGTGGGGATCAGGTTGACGTAGCTCTCGCGCAGCAGGCCGCCTTCGTCGGTGAAGGCCACGCACCAGCTCGCGCCCTCACCCTCCGCGAAGTTCTCGGACTCGCTGGCGCTCGCGTACTGCTCCCCTTCGAACAGGCTGATCACCGGGTCGCCGGCCAGGTGCTGCGTGAGATAGTCGCGCAGCCCGCCCTGGTACTGCCAGCTCAGCGTCTCGGCGGACCGCTCGATCGTCAGCGTCACCGTCACGCCAGGCATCAGCACGGCCTTGCTGCGCAGCAGGTGCACCAGGTCCTGGCGCGGCAGTTCCGGGGTGTCGAAGTACCGCGGGTCCGGCCAGGTCCGCACACAGGTGCCATGCCGGCGGTCACCACCGGCCTGCTTGCGCATCGCCAGCGGTTCCGACACATCGCCCCCGGCAAACACGATGCGCGCCACCTGCCCTTCGCGCCAAGCCGTCACCTCGAGCCGCCGCGACAAGGCGTTGGTCACGCTGACGCCCACGCCATGCAGCCCGCCGCTGAAGCTGTAGGCGCCGCCGCCGCCCTTGTCGAACTTGCCTCCAGCATGCAGCCGGGTGTAGACGATCTCGATCACCGGCACCTGCTCTTCAGGGTGCAGGCCGAAGGGAATGCCGCGCCCGTCGTCGTCGACCGAGACCGAACCGTCCGCATGCAGGCAGACGGCAATGCGGCGGCCGAAGCCGGCCAGGGCCTCGTCGGCCGCGTTGTCGATCACCTCCTGCACGATGTGCAGCGGGTTGTCCGTGCGGGTGTACATCCCCGGCCGCTGCTTGACGGGCTCGAGGCCCTTGAGCACGCGGATCGAGGCTTCGGCGTACGTGGCGGTGGACTTTGAACTGGGCATAGGCGGCGATTCTAGGAAGGCCACCCCCGCCGGCCCGCAGGACCGATGCCGGTCAACCCCGCCAGGCCCTCGCGTAGCGGGCCATCGTCAGGCCCTGCAGGTCGATGTCGGGGCGCCTGCCCGACACCAGGTCGGCGATCACCCGCCCGGTGCCCGCCGCCATGGTCCAGCCCAGCGTGCCGTGGCCGGTGGCCAGCAGCAAGTTGTCGAGCGGCGTCGGGCCGACCACCGGCGTGCCGTCAGGCGTCATCGGCCGCAGCCCGCACCAGAAGCTGGCCTTCGCGACGTCCCCGCCGTGCGGGAACAGGTCGCTCACCACATGCTCGAGCGTGGCGCGCCGGGCTTCGCGCAAGGCCAGGCTGTAGCCCGCCAGTTCGGCCGTGCCGCCGACCCGGATGCGGTCACCCAGCCGCGTCACCGCCACCTTGTGGGTCTCGTCCATGATGGTCGACTGCGGCGAGGCTGCCGCGTCGGTGATCGGTACCGTGATCGAGTAGCCCTTGACGGGGTAGACCGGCAGGTCGATGCCGACCGGGCGCAGGAGGTTCGGCGAGTAGCTGCCCAGCGCGACGACGACGCGATCGGCCTGCAGGCGGCCAGCGCCCGTGCGCACCCCGGAGATGCGACGACCTTCCCGCTCGAGGCCCTCGATGGGGGTGTCGAAGCGGAAGCTGACGCCCAGTCCGCGAGCCATGTCGGCCAGCCGGTTCGTGAACTGGAAGCAGTCGCCGGTCTCGTCACCGGGCAGCCGCAGTGCACCGACGAACTTCTCGCGCGTATGCACCAGGGCCGGCTCGACACGGCAGAAGCCGTCGCGGTCCAGCACCTCGAACGGCACCCCGTACTGGCGCAGCACCTCGACATCGCCGCCGATGCCGTCGAGCTGCTTTTGCGTCCTGAACAGCTGCAGGGTGCCCTGCGTGCGCTCGTCGTACGCGATGCCGGTCTCCTCGCGCAGCGAGCGCAGGCAGTCACGGCTGTATTCCGCGATGGGCACCATGCGGCTCTTGTTGACCGCGTAGGCCCTGCCCGTGCAGTTGGCCAGCATCATGGCCCCCCAGCGCCACATCCGCGGGTCCAGCAGCGGCCAGATCACCAGCGGCGAGTGCTGCATCAGCATCCACCTGATGGCCTTCACCGGCACGCCGGGCCCGGCCCAGGGTGCCGAATAGCCCGGCGAGACCTCGCCCGCATTGGCAAAGCTCGTCTCCAGCGCCGGCCCGGCCTGGCGGTCCACGACCTCGACCTCGTGCCCGGCGCGGGCGAGGTAGTACGCAACCGACGTGCCGATGACGCCGCTGCCCAGGACCAGCACCTTCATTCTTGACCTCCGTGAAGACCGCTACTCTAAGTCGGCAAGCGTAGTCCGTACTGTTCATTGCCATGCCAATCAACAGCGTTTTCTGCACTAAATTTGCCAGTCTGATAGCAGAATAGTCTTCAAGGCAGGAAGTTCGCGCCCGGCATAAACTGGCGCCATGAGTTCGAACACGGGCGGGGCACCGCTGTCGATGAAGCAGGTGCTGCTGTGCGGTGCCGCGGTCGTGACCTTGTCGATGGGGATACGGCATGGCTTCGGCCTGTGGCTGCAGCCCATCACCATGGACCGCGGCTGGACGCGGGAGACCTTTGCGCTGGCCATTGCCGTGCAGAACCTGGCTTGGGGGCTTGCAGGTCCGCTGGCCGGCGTCTGGGCCGACCGCTTCGGTGCCTTCCGGGTCCTGATCGTCGGCGCCCTGCTGTACGCCGGCGGCCTGGTCACCATGGCGCTGTCCACGTCTGGACTGGCCTTCATGGGCAGTGCCGGGCTGCTGATCGGCATGGCGCAGGCCGGGACCACGTATTCGGTGGTCTATGGGGTGATCGCGCGAAACGTCGCCGCCGACCGGCGCAGCTGGGTGATGGGCGTCACCGCGGCCGCGGGCTCGTTCGGACAGTTCCTGATGGTGCCGGTGGAGAACTGGCTGCTCGGCAGCGCGGGCTGGCAGACAGCGCTCTTCATCCTGGGCGGCCTCGCGCTGGCGATCGTTCCGCTGGCCTTCGGGCTGGACGAGAAGCGTGGGCCGGCGCCCGGGCATGCCCAGCAGACGGTGGGTGCTGCGCTGCGGGAGGCCTTCGCCTACCCGAGCTTCAGGCTGCTGATGGCCGGGTACTTCGTGTGTGGCTTCCAGGTCGTCTTCATCGGCATCCACATGCCGAGCTACCTGAAGGACAAGGGGCTGGGCCCTGAAGTCGCCACCACGGCGCTGGCCTTGATCGGCCTGTTCAACGTCGCCGGCACCTACGCCGCCGGCTGGCTGGGCCAGACCCTGGCCAAGCGTCACATCCTGGCGGCGATCTATGCGCTGCGGGGGGTCGCCATCGTGTGCTTCGTGCTGTGGCCGCTGAGCCCCAGCAGCGTGTATCTGTTCGCCTCGGTCATGGGCCTGCTGTGGCTGTCCACGGTACCCCCCACCAATGCCATCGTGGCGCAGGTCTTCGGCGTGCAGTACATGTCGATGCTGGGCGGCTTCGTCTTCCTCAGTCATCAGGTCGGCTCGTTCCTGGGCGCCTGGCTTGGCGGCCTGCTTTACGACCGGACCGGCAGTTACACGGTGGTCTGGTGGCTGGCGGTCGCATTGAGCGCCTTCGCGGTGGCGATGAACCTGCCCGTGCGCGAAAGCCCCATCGTGCGAGCGCAGGCGCGTCCGGCATGAAGGCCGGCCCGCGGATCGCCGTTGCCGCACTGCTGGTGCTGCTGCTGGCCGCCGTGTTCGCGAGCTACCTCGGCCCGCACATGGTGGTCGACCTCGCCTCCAGGGTGTGGTCGTGCTTCTGAGCGCGCATGCGGCCGGCGAGCCTTCCGACTGGGTCCGCCGCTGGGCGCCGGTGATCCCGGCGCCGCGCCGCGTGCTCGACCTGGCCTGCGGCAGCGGGCGACATGTGCGCTGGCTGCACGCCCAGGGCTGCACGCTGACCGCGGTCGATCGCGACGCCACGGCGCTGGCCGGGTTGCAGCCGCTCGCCGACACCGTGGTCGCCGACCTCGAGGCGCAACCCTGGCCGCTGCCGGGTCGGCGCTTCGAAGGGGTGGTGGTCACGAACTACCTGTGGCGCCCGCTCTGGCCCCACATCCTGGCCTCGCTGGCCGCCGGCGGCGCCCTGTTGTACGAGACCTTCGCCGACGGCCAGCAACTGCTCGGCCGGCCCTCGAGGCCGGAGTTCCTGCTGCAACCGGCGGAGCTGCTCGCGCGCTGCGCCGGCCTGCATGTGCTGGCCTTCGAGCAGGGGCGCATCGGCGACCCCGGCCGGGTGGTGCAACGCATCGTGGCCCTGGCCCCGCCCGTGGAGCCGGCGTCGCTGCGGCTGGACGGGCAGGCCGACCGCTAGAATGACCGGTTTGCAGCAAGCAGCTCAGTCATGAATCCGATCGTAGGCAGCATCGTGGCCCTGGTCACGCCGATGCATCAGGATGGTCGCGTCGACTACGAAGGGCTGCGGCGGCTCATCGACTGGCATGTCGAACAGGGCACCGACTGCATCGGCGTCGTCGGAACCACCGGCGAGTCCCCCACGGTGTCGGTCGAGGAGCATTGCGAAATCATCCGGGTGGCGGTCGAGCATGCCGCAGGACGGGTGCCCGTGATGGCGGGCGCCGGGGGCAATGCCACGCGCGAGGCCATAGAGCTCAGCCGCTATGCCAGGGACGTCGGCGCCGACTGCACCCTGCAGGTCGTGCCCTACTACAACCGGCCGTCGCAGGAAGGCATCTATCGCCACTTCAAGGCCATCGCCGAGGCGGTGGACATCCCGCTGGTGCTCTACAACGTGCCCAGTCGCACGGTCGCAGACATGCTGCCGGAGACCGTGCTGCGCCTGGCCGAGGTACCGGGCATCGTCGGCATCAAGGAAGCCACCGGCCAGATCGAACGTGCCGCCTGGCTGCTCAGGCAACTGCCCGAGGGCTTCTCGGTCTACTCGGGAGACGACGGCACCGCGGTCGCGCTGATGCTGCTTGGCGGGCATGGCAATGTCAGCGTCACGGCCAACGTCGCACCGGCTCTGATGCACCAGCTTTGCATGGCCGCCATCGAGGGCGACGTCAAGCGCGCACGCGAGATCCACCTGCGCCTGCTGCCCCTGCACAAGCATCTGTTCTGCGAGCCCAGTCCGGCGCCGGCCAAGTGGGCCATGGCCCAGCTCGGCCTGTGCGGTCCCGATGTGCGCCTTCCGCTGCTGCCACTGACCGCAGCGGGCCAGGGGCTGGTGCGGCAGGCCTTGCGGGACAGCGGCCTGCAGCCTTGACCCTGCCCGGCGGACCGAACCGCGGCCCGCGCGGCCTGCACGAAGGGCACGGCAATCGTGCACCGTGATCGTGCTCAGCCGCCGGGCGCTGAAGACTGGAGAGCCTAGAAAGTGAATCGACAATCCCTGCCCCCCCTGGCGGCCACGTTGCTGGCGTCGACAGTCCTGTTGAGCGGCTGTTCGACGCTCGGCGACTGGTTCTCCGGTGACAAGGTCGACTACAAGTCGGGCGCTGCCTCCCGCCCCAAGCCGCTCGAGGTGCCCCCGGACCTGTCGCAACTGGCCCGTGACGGCCGCTATGCCCAGGCCGGCGGCGTCGTGAGTGCGGCCGCAGTGGCGCAGGGTGGCACGGCGTCGCCAAGGCTGGCGCCTGCGGGGCCCGCCGTTGCGCCGCTGCAGGTCGGCAGCGTGCGGGTCGAGAAGCAGGGCGCGCAGCGCTGGCTCGTGGTCGATGCCGCGCCCGAGGTGCTGTGGCCCCAGCTGCGGGCGTTCTGGTTGGAGAAGGGCTTCACCCTGACCACCGACAACGCGGCCGCCGGCGTGCTCGAGACCGATTGGCTGGAAAACCGCTCCAAGCTGCCCAACGACATCATCCGGCGCACGCTGGGCCGCGTGATCGACCGCTTGTACGACACCGGGGAACGCGACCGCTTCCGCACCCGGCTGGAGCGTACGGGGACCGCAACGGAGGTCTATGTCAGCCACCGCGGCCTGGAGGAGGTCTACGTCGGCGACCGCAACGAGTCGACGGCCTGGCGGGCGCGCCCCGCCGATGCGCAGCTCGAGGCCGAGATGCTGGCCGGCATCATGACCCGGCTGGGCGCCAGGGACGAGGCCGCCAAGGCCGGTGTTTCCGGTGCGCCCGAGGCGCCGGCCCGGGCGAGGGCAATGGCCGACGGGTCGAGCAGCCTGGAGGTCGACGACTCGTTCGACCGTGCCTGGCGTCGGGTCGGGCTGGCGCTGGACCGATCGGGCTTCACCGTCGAGGACCGCGATCGCAGCGCGGGCTTGTACTTCGTGCGCTACGTCGACCCCCGCTCGGCCGGCAAGGAGGAGCCCGGCTTCTTCGCCCGCCTGTTCGGCGCCAGCGAGAACAAGGGGCCGCAGCGCTATCGCATCCTGATCAAGGGCAGCGGTGCAAAGTCCGCGATCACCGTGCTGGCCGCCGACGGAAAGGCCGACAGCAGCGAGACCGCGCGCACGATCGTCTCCTTGCTGGTGAAGGAGCTGCGCTGATCCGGGCGGCCCTGGCGACGACAGGGCGTTCGCCCTCCGGCCCTGGGTGGATCAGCGAGCGGGCGAAGGCCGAAGTTCCAGCTCGGCGATCGCGCCCAGGCTTCGACCCCCGGTGTTGTCGGCGTCGGCGCCGACCGCGATGGCCAGCAGCGCGGGGACCGTGGACGACTCGTCCCCGAACGCCTGCAGGAAGTCTGCCGCCAGGTTGCGACGCTCACGCTGCCAGGCCGCCCCGGCAGCACCCAGCGTGATGTAGCGGACCCTGCGGCTGTAGGCGTTGGGCACCACGCTGCCCGACGGCCAGCCGGGGTCGAACGCATAACACAAGGTCGCGTTGGGCAGAGGTTCGCCGATTCGGCCCTCCGCCAGGCGCAGAAGCTGTCGCTCGACGAAGGGCACCCGCTCGCGAGGCAGGTCGAACAGCGCGCACACCTTCAGCGCGACATCGTCGCCGGCACGAGTGCGCAGGTCGGCCGCCTGCAAGGGCCGCTCGACGCGCCACCGCCACGACAACTCGCCCGCTGCCACGCCGGGCAGGCGGTGGACCAGATTGCCGTAGGACCCGTCGGCCTCCACGGTCAGCACCGCCTGACCCTGCTCGCCCGCCACGAGAAACCGTGTCGCCGGGACTTTCTGGCCCGGCACGCCGGCAAAGACCCAGGGTGACGCGGGCAAACCTGCACGAGGCGCAGCCGCGTCGGCAAAGGGCGCCAGCGAGGATTCCGCGCATGCGCCCCCTGCCGCAGCCAGCAACAGGGCACCGACACGCGCCGCCCTGCACGAGCGAAACCCGCGCGGTTCGCGCTCCGGCGGCCAGCAAGCTGCCTTCAGCATCGGGCGAGCCTGCCCCGGCGAGACGCTCGCGGCTGGTGCCCCGGGAGGCAACGATGAGGCCGCTCCGCCACGACCTGCACACAGGTCCCGCGGCGGCCATTGCCGAGCCGGCGCCCATGCATGACAGTACCCGTTCCGGCGCCACGCGCCGCTGCCCCGTCCGACCCCATGTACCTCCCAGCCCACTTCGCCATCACCGAGCCCGAAGCGATGCACCGCATCATCCGCGAACACCCCCTGGGCATACTGGTGACGCAAGGCGCGCCTGGCCTCGATGCCGACCATATCCCATTTGAGTTCGATCCCGGCGTCGGCCCCTGCGGCACCTTGACCGCGCACGTGGCGCGGGCCAATGACCTGTGGCAGCGCTGCCCGACAGGCAGCGCGGTGATGGTGGTCTTCCGCGGCGCGGAGGGATTCGTCTCGCCGAACTGGTACCCCAGCAAGCACGAAAGCCATCGCCAGGTGCCGACCTGGAACTACCAGGCCGTGCACGCCCACGGCAGGCTGACCGTGCACGACGACCAACGATGGGTGCGTGGCCTGGTGGCACGGCTGACGCGCCGCCATGAGGCCAGCGAGCCCAGGCCCTGGAAGATGAGCGACTCGACGCCGGAGTTCATCGACGCGATGCTGCAGCACATCGTCGGCATCGAGGTCACGCTGAGCTCGCTGGAGGGAAAGGCCAAGCTCAGCCAGAACAAGGAGCCCCGCGACCGGGTCGCGGCCGCACAGACCCTGGCCTCCCGGGGAAAGGACGGCCTGGCCAGGGCGATGCTCGACATGCCGCGGCGCGGTGACCTGTGAATGCCCCGCCTCGCCGCCACGCATGACGCGGATCTGCCGACAGACAACCGGCGCCGCGTGTCGCGGCGCCGTGGGGATCCGCGCCCGTCGGCGGGCGCCGCGTTCGCAGCGCCCGCGCGGCCACTCAGCGTTCGATCACTTGGCGCCGGCCAGGATCCAGGCGGCCAGCTTGGCCACGTCGGCGTCGCTCAGGTTGGGCTGCGCAGGCATCGGCACCTGGCCCCACTTGCCCGACCCACCCTTCTTGATGCTCTCCACGAGCGCCTTGGCCGCGTCCTTGTTGCCCGCGTATTTCTTGGCCACGTCCTGATAGGCCGGGCCGACGAGCTTCTTGTCGACCGCATGGCAGGCGGTGCAGGCGCTCTTGGTCGCCAGCGCCAGGTCGGCGGCCGCGG
>Ga0209573_1004326_pt1 | contig 14169 bp, 9 predicted proteins | sample TNRBio252014_DNA_FD_185870 | JGI IMG/M metagenome (GOLD analysis project Ga0209573, IMG submission 185870) | Wastewater treatment Type I Accumulibacter community from EBPR Bioreactor in Madison, WI, USA - TNR Reactor_6/25/2014_ DNA (SPAdes)... | ecosystem: Engineered > Bioreactor > EBPR >...
ACCGCCTGGAAGCAAAAGCTCCGCCACGCGATCGACTGCGACTTGAAGGCGTTCTTCGACACCGTGAACCACGACCGCCTGCTCAATCAATTACGGCCCAAGATCGGCAGCGGGAGACTGCTTCGCCTGATTGGCCGCTACCTGCGAGCAGGCGTCGTGCTGCCCGATGGCACTCGCGAGGCCACACCTCTCGGCGTGCCGCAGGGCGGACCTTTGTCACCGTTGCTAGCCAACATCACCCTCGATCCACTGGACAAAGAAATCGAACGCCGAGGGCATGTGCATGCCCGCTACGCCGACGACTTCGTCATCCTCGTGACAGGGGAAAAGAAGGCGCAACGAGTGATGGAGAGCGTCACCCGGTTCATCGAACGCAAGCTCAAGCTCGTGGTCAATCGCACGAAGAGCAAAAGCGGGCCACTGATCGAGAGTTCGTTCCTCGGCTTCCGCATCAGCAGCCGTGGATCGATCCAATGGACGGCAAAGGCATACGAGAGGTTCAAGCAGAGAATCAGAGACATCACCCGCCGCAACCGCGGCCATGCCGTGCAGAGCGTCATCGACGAACTGCGCCGCTACGCCACCGGCTGGATGAACTACTTTGGCATCAGCCGCACCTACCGTGAAGTGCTGGAGCTCGACGACTGGATCAGGCGGCGGGTCAGGTTATACCACTGGAAGCAGTGGAAACGACCACGCACCCGCAGGCGCAACCTCATCAAACTGGGAGCCGATCCCGATGAGGTCCACATGGCAACCCGAAGCCGCAAAGGCTACTGGCGCATGAGCCACAACAGGATCGTGCAACAGGCATTGAGCAACCAACGGTTAAAGGAACAAGGAGTGCCCGAACTGAGAAGTATCTGGATCAAGCTGCACTACGGAGAAGCTGTGAAGCCTATCCGTTAGTCTGATTGGAACCGCCCGGTGCGGAGCCGCATGCCGGGTGGTGTGGGAGGGGTGACAGGCGCAATCCTGTCACCTCCACCCGATTCTGGCCTTCTGTGTTTGAACCATGCGCACATATGACTGCTGCTATTCCGACTTGCCATCGAGCTCCCAAACTCTCACATAATCCACGAGCATCTCAGTTGGGAATTCGCCGGCACCAACCTCCCCATCCAAAACCAGTTTGTTGTCTTTCCACTTCAAATAGGGTGCGCGCAGTCCAAGCGAAAGCGCAACAGACATGGGTCGATGCCAAAATTTATTGGGCTTCCGTCCCACTTCCACGCCATCGACATACCAAATGATCATGTCTTTTTCGACCCGACATCCGTAGGTGTGAAAATCCGTCCTCGGGTCGAACGCCGTGCGGTATTCGTTTGCTTGAGCCTCGCGGAAACGTTCATCGTTTGGCCGATGCCACTCGCGTCCCGGCACCCCCGGCTTTCCGTTTGATAAGATGGCGTGGAGGTTATGGTCGGTGATTCGTTCATTCCCTTCCTTCTGCGATTGCCTCTGCGTCATTTCAACGATGTCAATTTCACTGTATCGCACCTCTCCAGCCGGAGTGATTGTGTCGTCGATCGTGCTGTAAAGCCAGAAGGCGGGGCTTGCTCCTGGAAACATGGGCGCCCCCTTGATTCGGGCCTCGTAGTAGCCATTGGTTCCCTTAGCATACGACTTCAGCATCCCAGAGGTGTAGCCTCTGCCCTCCCTGTCCTTCTCGTTCTTTCCTTTCATCGCTGGGGAGTCGTTGCGGAGTGTGATCTTCAGCGAGCCACCCTGCACCGTGACGTTTCGTTCATTGTCCCATCTCCAGCCACTGAACTGCTCGGGGCTCTTCTGCCATTTCCGCCAATCGACTGTGCTGGCATTGAAGTCATCTGAGCGGTTCCAACGGATCACCCAGTTCTCGCCCGCTGCTGCCGTGAGGGGCCTGACATTTTGTGAGGTTTGTCCCGATAGTGGAGACATAACAGCGCTACTAATGAAAAAGAAGACGTTTAGCGATAAGGTGATGGAGGGAAGTTTCATTTTTTGCCAGAACAGTGAAGATGGTTAACAGATTGTGAGGTTTGTCAGCAGCTTTATCGCCAACGATTTTGTCGGAAAAGTACGGGCTGTGGCGCTCATGAGTGTCGTTTTACACTCCTATGCCGTTGCTGGGTAACAAAAATGTCGGTTTATGCGCTGTGGGCGGATATTGGAAGGTGAAAAATATCACCGGGCGGGCATCTGCGCTCAGCACCGCACCAAACAATAGCCGAAGTCCATCTCCCAGCCGGTGTCGGTCTTCGTCACGGGGATGGCGGGAGCGAGGCGGTAGAGGAGGCGGCGGCCGTCCTGCGGGTTCTCCGCTGTCACCACCAACCCAGCGCCGCGCAACGCGACGAGATGTTTGAGCGTGGCGTCGAGACGTTTGCCGACGTTGCCTGCCAGCGCCGTGGCGGTGTGCGCCTGACCGTGGGCGAGGATCTGGAGAATGCGCCGACGGGTGGGATCGCCGAGCGCGGCATAGACGGTATCCGCCGGGATCACCTGCGGTGGTGGCGCGGGAAGGGTGGGAGGCGCGGCGTGCTGGGACATGAAATCATTGTGTCCTTTCTGAGCCTCCTGACAAGCCTCAGGACTCCGCAATCGACATGTCCGAGACTCCCCACAAGCAGGACAACTCCGTAATCGGCATGCCCGAGGCTTCCAACAAGCAGGACGGCTCCGTAATCGACATGTCCGAGGCTCCCAACAAGCAGGACGACTCCGCAATCGACATGTCCGAAGCTCCCAACAAGCAGGACGGCTCCGCAATCGACGTGTCCGAGGCTCCCAACAAGCAGGATGACTCCGTAATCGGCATGCCCGAGACTCCCAACAAGCAGGACGGCTCCGTAATCGACATGTCCGAGGCTCCCAACAAGCAGGATGACTCCGCCATCGGACTGCCGGAGTCTCCTGACAAGCGGGACGGCTCCGCAATTGGGCCTCGGGAGTCTCCTGACACGCCGGAAGACTCCGCAACTGGGCTTCGGCACCCGCCTTCCTCCCTGCAACTCAGTGTCTGATGACTCAGGCCACCCTCTACTCATCGGTTTGCCTGGGTCGCGTCAGCGTCCTGGAGTGCGCCAACTCTGGCGCTTTCGAGCGGGTTCGGAGTCCCGGCTTCAGCCGGAAAGGCGTGGCTGGAGGATGCGCACTCATGGAAACAGGTGTGAACCTTGCCGCCTGAAGGCGGAACTCCGAACTCCAGAGGACTGGAGCATTGATTCGCTACGCTCACCCTCCGGGCAGCCTTCGGCTGTCTATCTCCGCTACGCTCCGGTTCCAAAACGGCAAGCGCCCTGGGATGCCAATACCTGGTTCGTGCCCCTCAAATGCCAACAAACCCAACTGCGAACCGAGCACTGCGAACCGTGAACTACTTCTCCAACAGCTTCCTCACCGTCTCCGCGATCTTCTTCGCGCCGTCGGGCTCGTAGCCGGTTTTCACATAGGCGACTTTGCCGTCGGGGCCGATGATGACGGTGTGGGGGATGCCTTCGACGCCGAAGGACTGGCCGACGCGCTGGTTGGCATCGAGGGCGACTTCGAGTTTCCAGCCACGGGTGTCGAGGAAGCTTTTCACGGCGTCTTTGGCCTCGGCTTGATTGACGCCGATGAAGCGGACCTTCTTTGAGTCGAAGGCGGCCATTTCGTCGATCATGCCGGGCAGGGATTTGACGCAGGGGCCGCACCAGGTGGCCCAGAAGTCGAGGACGATGACTTTGCCCTTCTCCTGCGCGAGATCGAAGTCGCCGCCGCCGAGCAGGGGCAGTTTGAAGGGCTTGGCGTCTTGTTTGAGCAGCGGGGAGCTTTCACCGCCGCTTTCCGGCAGCACGGGTTCGGGGGCAAATTTGAGTTTCCAGTCCCGCAGGGCCAGCATGGCGGTGCTGTCCGTCGGGGTGGTGCTGCGGATGCTGTGGACCTGCTTCAAAGGAATGCGGCAGGCGCCGAGCAGCTCGTTTTGGCCGATGACCATGTCCGCGTCGAAGCGCTCGACTTTTAAACCAAGACGACCGCCGTTGTTCAGCAACAGCCAGTGGGTGATGACGGGCGGGGTGCTTTCACGGGCTGCGAAGGCGGCGCTGACATCGTCCGCCGGTTTGATGAGCCACACGGCGGCTTTCACGCGATCACGCGGCACCTGGAGGGTCTCCAGGCCGGAGCGGATGGCGAAATGTTTCGCGGTGGCGGCCTCGATCACGCCGCGCAGCAGGTCGCCGTTCGCGGCAATGAGCGCGTGGCGCGGCGGGTCTTCTTTGCGAAAGCGCGGCACGGTGAGCGCATGCTCCTTGGAGCGCGGATCGACAGTCGGTGCCGCCACGCGGCCGGGCGCGACTCGGGCGGTGAACGCTTGGATCTTCACCTCGCGCTCGCCATTGCCCCACAGGCTGAAGGGTTCGATGAGAATGCCGCTGCCGGAGCGCATCTTCGGGGTGAGGACGATCTTGCGCGCGGAGACGCCGTTGAGGAAGACCTCGATGTCATTTTCTCCCACGATGACGCGCACGGTCGCGGGGCCGCTGCTGTTCAGCCGGAACTGGCGGTCCATCTGGTCGCCGGTGGCTTCGAGGCCGAAGCACACCTCGCTGCCCATGTGGCCGAAGAGCAGGTTCGTGCTGGGCGCGGCGGCGTTCACGCCATCGGTGAAGAGGCGCACGCGCAGGGCGTTGAAGCCGCTGCTGAGCAGTTTGAAGCTGATCTCGTTCACCTGCATGAAGGAGGGGTGTCCCCAGGTGCCGCCGGCCTGGAAGTCGAGCGCGCCCTTGCCCTGGCGTTTCACGGTGTCCTCCTTGCCGCGCACGCGCTGCCAGCCTTTGTCTTCGAAGCCTTCGAGATTGAGATTCTCACCGCCGAACTGAATGGCCTGCAGTTTGTCCACCGGCAGTTGTTTCAAGGCGACCACCTCGGAGTCGAGGTCCACCTGCTTCGCGTCAATGGCCCGCAGTGAGCCGGGCAGGACATCGCCGGTGCTCAGGTAGAACAAGGCCTCGCTGCGCAGACCTTCCGGGTTGGCGGGCGGGGTTCGGATGATTTCCAACTCGCCGCTGCTGATCATGGGGACCGAGTGCAGACCGCCGATCGGTTTCCAGCGCGGCTGCATCTCACCACCGGCATCGAGCGTGCCGTGCAGCACCTTTTTGTTGAGGGTCAGTTTGCCGTAGGTTGCCAGATTGACCGCTGGCGCGTCTGGAGCATAGCCCTTGAACTCCAGATGATGCATGCGCGTGATCTTGAAGGCCACGGGCGCCTCGGACCAGGCGGTCTTCAACGTGGCGGTGTCGTTGCGGACATGCTGCAGCTCGCCCTGGAGCCATTCGCCATCGGTGAACCACAGCTCCACGTTCGGTGCCGCGATTTGAACGAAGGGCGAGGGCGTGCCGCCCGTCTCCACGCCCAGCACCTTTTCCCATGGCAGCGTGGTTTCCTTGCCGCCGTGCTCCTTCACGGTCAAAGCGGTCGCGCTGGCGCGCACGGGGCTGGCGTGGAGTGAGCGACCATCCGTCAGCTCGACGCGCGGATGCCCGGGGGTGATGTCAGCGGGCAGGGTGCCGCTCCAGGCACGAATGCGCAGCGTTTCGAGCGTGAGGTCAGGGCCTTTGTTCAGCAGGGTGAAACCGACCGGAGAGGCTGGTTCGCCGGAGACGCGGCGGACCTGCGCCCTTGCCTCCACAGCGGCATCCACCTGTTTTTGCGCCGCGTTTTGCACCACACCGAGCAACGCACCGAACAATCCGCCGCCCTTGCCCGCCGGTTTTTTCTCCGCCGCTTTCTCTTCTTCCTCTTTGGGTTCTCCCAAGGGCGCTTTGCTCGTTTCCGCGATTTTTTTTCCGTCCGCGCCGTAGATCGCGCACTGGCCCGACTTGCGGTTCCAGAACAGCGTCAGCGTCACGCGGCGGTCATTTTCTGAAAGCGTCTGCACGCTTTGAAACACGCGGCCTTGCAGCACCACGTCGTCCACCCAGGTCTCCACGACCAGGCGGGCGTTGTCCTTCGTCTTGAGCTCGACTTTAAACTCCGGCCGCACGGTGGAACTGAGCGTGAACTGCATCTCCACCAGCTCCGGCAGCGCGATGGGCAGGCTGGCGCTGCGATTCCAGCCGACCTGCTTCAGCGCCGCGTCAGGGACCACGCGCCAGAGCTTCACCTTGCTGTCCTGGCCGGTTTGACTGCCTTCAATCCAGCCAATCGTGCTCGTCGGCGCGGCAAACAGCAGCCCGTCCGCCTTCAAGCGCTGCACGCCAAGAACCGCCTCACGCGCGATGTTAAGCGTGCCGAATCGCGCTGATTTCACCTCCAGCGTCTTCGCGTCCAGGCCGGTGATGTTTCCGTAAAGGCGGCTGCCATCCGCGAGGCGGATGCTGAAGGGTTCCTCGGTTTTTTCGGCGTCCTTGTGACGGACGACTTGTTTCAGCACGTCCAGCCGCACACGCATCGGTTCGGTGAACATCAGCGCGTTGCGCCAGGCCAGCCGGTCCTTCTCAGCCGCGAGGAAATCCCCGCCGATGAATTCTCCGTTGTGCCAGTGGAGTTCGGCAGCCGAGAGCGGTTGGCAGGCGAAGGCGAGAAAAGCGAGGGCGAAAAATGACGAATGACGAATGGCGAATGACGAAGGAATGACGAAGCCCGAATGACGAGTGGCGTCTTCATCGTGGGTCATGGGTGTTTGGTCATTCATTCGTCATTCTGGTTTAGTCATTCGTCATTCCGCGCCAGCGGCCCCTCTAGCGTTCATAGATCGGCAAAAAGCGATAGTTCAGCCCCAGCGCCAGCAGCGACATGCCCGTGACATAGGCGTCGTTGTTGAAGCTGCCGTCGGGGGCCTGTGTCTCGCTCAGAACGCGGGCGGTGGCGGTGTTCCACTTCTGCCACGAGGCGTAGTCGCTCTGGAACAAGGCCTGCGCCATGTAGTAGCGGAAGTACTCCTTGTAGTTCCCCTCGCTGTGCTCCAGGCGGTCGGTGATGTGTTTCAGCGTGGCTTTGAACTCATCGGTCTCCTTGTTTTTCGACACAGCGGCCACCAGCGTGGCGATGGCGCTGCGGTTCATCGACTCGCCAAAGCCGCCGAAGCCGCCGCTGTAAGTCACGCTGCCGTCCTTGCCTGTGCTGCGGCGCATGTACTCCAGCGCGGAGTTGATGACCTCGTCAGAGACCTCCATGCCCGCGTTCCGCGCTGCGAGCAGTCCCATCAGCACCGCGCCTGTGACCGAGGTGTCCGCGTCCGTCGAGTTCGGCATGTACCGCCAGCCGCCCCAGCGGTTGTTTTTCTGCGAGGTGCCCGCACAGCGGATGGCGAGATCAAGCGCCTGTGCGATGCCACGCACCGGCTTCTCACCCTCCCAAAGCAGCGCCTCGTCCACCGCGCCATAAGCCTCGGACAAGGCCAGCATGGCAAAGCCGTGGTGGTACATGCTGTTCGGCAGATAACCCGTGGTCGCGTCCTGGCTGCGGATCATCGCCCGCAGCGCCCGGCGGATGTTCGGCGCGTAACGCCCGAAGTTCGGCTCCTCGCCACCGGCCAGAAACGCCATGAGGCAGATGCCATCGACCCCCGACCCGCCATGACTGCCCTGCCAGTTGCCCTGATCGCTTTGTTTCGACGCCAGCCAGGCCAGACCCCGCTCATACACCGTCTCCACCTCCTGCGGCACCGCGCCGCCAAAACGCAGCGCAGGGTCTTGGGCCTGCGCCAGCGAGACTGAGAAGAAAAAAATGCCGCAGAGGCGCAGGAATGACGAAATCAGAATGACGAATGACGAATGAATGCCCCAAGCCCGAAGCTCCAAGCCTCGTGCCTGCTCGTTCACGGCCCGTTGTTCGAGCCGCATGATCTTGCCCTTCGTCATTCGTGCTTGGTCATTCATTCGTCATTCTGATTTCGTCATTCGTCATTTCCTCCGCCCTTCCCCCTTCTTCACTGGTCAATCATGATCCCTCCATTGAAAAACATCTGGCCCGCGTTCCCGCCCTGCTTGAGCCGGTTCTTGTGATTGTTCTCGATGCCTTCCCAGTACTGCATGGCGTCTGGAAGATCGCGGTCTTTGCACAGCTTCCACTGCTGCGGGGTCAGGATGCCCTGCATCTCTTTTTCGGGCACCCCGGCCACCGGCACCATCGCGTAGTAGTATTGCAGGAACCAGTTGGTGGACATGTAGCGCTCCAGGTCCGGCTGGTACTCGGCCAGCACCTTTTGCACCTGCGGCTCCAGCTTCGCGCACTGCTCGCTGGAAAGGCGGCGGCGGCGGTCCAGCTCCGCCACCGTCATCGCGGCCATGGCCCGCAGGCGGAATTCCTGCCGCGCCTGCGCCACCGTTTCGAGCTGCTTTGATTGTGCCGGCGTGAGCATGTCCTTCAGCGCGGTCTGCCAGACTTCCGTGGACTGCGGCGTGTCGCCGTTGCCGCGGCCAAAGCTCACGCGTGCGGTGCCGGTCAGCAGTTGCAGGATGTTCTTCGGCGTGGCGCTCTGCACCGTCTGCCGCACATAGCGCTCGGTGTTCTGCCGCCAGTAGCCCAGGCTCTGCTCCACCGCGCCCTTGGCCGCCGTGGTGAGCTGTTTCACCGTCTCCTCCGGCAGCGCCAGCACGCGCTGCGCCTCCTCAACCTGCGGCAGCATGGCATCCAGCGCCTTCTTGCGCTCGGCGAGGAACATCTTGTACAGGTGCTTGGAGATGGCCGCCTCCATGTCCGGCACCTCGGGCTGCGTGCCGTTTGTCTCGGCCGTGTTGCGCGGGGTGCTGCTGTTCGAGGCCACCAGCTCCTGCCAGCGCTTCCACTGCACATTGTCGAGGATTTCGCGCATGGTTTCCTGCTTCGCCTTGCCCGCGTTTTGAAACAACTGCTGCGGGCTGTAGCTCCAGTACTGCTGGCGGCGCTGCTCCAGCAGCGGCTCCAGCAAAGGCGGCAGCAGCGGCTCCAGCTTCGTGCGCTGCGCGTCGCTCAGCATCAGCGCGCGATCCATCTCCGTCAGGCAGGCGCGTGACAGCGCCGTGAGGGAGCGCTGGTCCCGCTGCTCCTTCTCCGTCGTCATGCGTGTGCGTTCCGCCTCCGTCAGCACTTGTTTCAAGCCGTCTTTCCAAACTGCCAGCGCGGGTGCCTGCTGCTCCTCGTTCAGGCCAAAGTAAGTGTTCGCCCGCATGCGCTGGCGCTCCGTGGCGGAGTAATTCCGCGCCTGCTGCAGCCACTGTTTCCGCCCCAGCTTCAAGGATTCCTCAATCGCCGTCTCCGACAGCTTTTTCAGTTTGTCCTGCCGCTCCTTGTCCAGGTTCAGCTCGGTGGCGAGGTTGTCGATCTCCGCGAGCATCGTCTGCTCCATCTGCTGCCGCATGTACACCTCCGAAGGCTTCACCATCTCCGCCAGCTCGGCCTCGACCTTGTCACGCTCCTCGACTGTCGTTTTCTGCCATTGCGCGATTGTTTCCGCGATCAGAACCTGCGACGCGGCCTCTTCCCACTGCTTCTCCCAGGCCGCGCCTCGTGGACGGTCAAAGCGGATGTAAAAATAGCTGCGCTTGAGGATGCTGCGCCGCGCCTCGGCCGGCATCGGCCGCAGCATGGCCGCAGCGCGCTGGCGCTCCGCCTCGGTGATCCGGTCCAGCAGTCCCTCCGCTGCTTTCTTCAGCGCGACGACCTGTCCTTCATTCAAAGAGAGCTTCGTTTTCATCAGCCCGATCTGCGCCTGCAAGTCCTCGTTCATCGGTCCGCTTGACTCGCGCACCCAGCGCTCCAGGTAGCTATTGATCTCCTCGTCGGTTTTCTTCTGCTCTTGAGAGTTCGCGTCAGTCCACGCCTTGAAGCGCGCCTCGTTCAGCGTCTTGCGCAGTGCCGCCAGCCATTCAGCGTCCTGCTCCGGAGGCGTCCAGCCTTCCACCGGCTCGTTCAAGCCTGCCAGATCCGGTTTCCAGCCGTTGATGTGCCGCGTGGCGGCCGCATCGGAGGTGCGGCTGAGGTAAGTGCGCATCGCCACCATGGCAGGCTGCTTCCACGCGGCGACAGCGGACTCCACCGCCTTCTTCGTCGGCTCCTGCATCGCGGCGGTCTCGTCAGCCGTGAGTTTCGCCGCCGCATCCACCGCCTTCAGCACCTCCGCCATGTGCGTGGTGAGCTGCTTCTGCTTTTCCACCGCGCAGCGCTCAATAAACTCCGCCAGCGTCTTCTCCACCGCCTCAGACAGCGGCTTCTTCAGCTCCGAGCGCGGCAGATACGTCTGCGCCTGCGCACAGACGAAACCAAGCAGCCAAAGTGTCAGCACCAGCCGCGTCATTTCAGCGTGCCTCCTGACTCCAGCTTGTTGAAATAGGTGTCCAGGCCCGTCTTGAACTCCTCGGGCAGCTCGCGCCCGGCCTTGCCGGTCGATTGACCCACAGGCCGCGACTCAGCGCTCGATTCCGCGTCCGATCCTTCGCCCAAATCCGCCAGCGCCGCCTCAGAAGCAGAGTCCGCCGTGCCACCGCCGCCAGGGTCGGAGCCGCCACCGCCGCCACCCTTGCCTTGCCGTTTCGCCTGGAGCAGAAGCTCAATCGCCTCCGTCTCCGCCGCGACGGCCACAGCGCCCGTGTCCGCCTTGTCCAAAATGCCCGCCGCTTCCATCATGACGCCTTGCACCGCGTTCAAGAGTTTCAGCTCACGGCCGAACTTCTCATTCCCCTGCGGCAGCTTCAAAATATCATCAAACGCCCCGCGCACCGCCGCCTGGATGCCGTACTGCTTCGAGGCCAGGTTCACCGACTTCTTCGGGTGCTCACCCTCTGCCAGCGCAGGCTTCGCGTTCTCCAGCTCACGCGTCTCGTCTCGCAGCTTCATTTCATCGCGCAACGCCTTCATCACTTGGAGCACGATCTCCGGCGGCAGGCTGTCACTGCTGCATGAGCTGCACGATTTGCACTCGCTCGCCGCCACCATCTCCTCCGCCCAACGGTCCAACGTGTCCGCCCAAAACTCCGCGCCCGCCATGCTGCTGCCGCTCAAGTTGTAGGCCGCCTGGTCGCCCAGATACGCCAGCATCTTCACCACCTGCGTCTCCTTCATCTGGCCGATGACATTCTTGAAATGCATCTCCGGCTTCCGCGCAAAATACGCCTCCAGATCGCCCTGAATCACGCGCACCACCTCGCTCTGCTTCTTCTCGTGCTCCGCGATGCCCGCCGCGTCCTTCACCGGCTGCTTTTCCAAACCGAAGGCGCTCAGCGTCTTCGTGTTCAAGTCCTTCGCCGCCACAAGCTGATCGCGTGACGCCTTCTTGAGCCGCTTCACAAACGTGCTCGCCTCCAGACTCGCCAAAACCGCCGCCAGCTCGTCCGACACCTTCGCAAACTCGGCCAGTAGCAGCTTCTGCTCATCAATCGCCTCGTCCATCTTCTGCTGCGCCGGTGTTTCCGCCGGTTTCGTCTCTGCCTCGCCGTCTTTCTTCTTCGACGGAGCCGCCGCCATCTGCGTCGTCGGCAGTTTCATCGTGCTCGGTTTCGGCGGCGATGGCTTCGCATTCGGATCAGCCGGCTGCTGCTCCGGTTTGCTCATCGAACCTTCCTTGTCCGCGATGCTCGGCATGTTCGCCTTCTTCTGCTCCTCCGTCGAAGCCTTGCCGCCCTGCGCTCCCTTCGGCAAATCCGCCCCGTTGGCAATCTGCGGCGCGGAAGGCTTGCTCTGCGCTCCCTTGCCTTGGTTTTCCCCTTCGCCCTTCGCCTTCTGCCCTTCGCTTGGTGGCTGCCCATCGCTCTTCGCGCCAGCCTTCGCTCCCGAGCTTTCCTTCAACAACTCTGCCACGCTCGGCATCCGCTTCTTCGCGATGTCCTGCAGCGATTTGAGCATCGTCGCCCACGATTCGAGTCGATTCGCGTCGAACTCGTCATTCCGCGTCGCCTGTTCCACCAAACTGCGCCCGCTTTGGTTCAGCGCGCCCAGCCGTGTCGCGTTCGCATTCTCCGCGCTCGCCTGTTGCGCGATTTTGCGGCGGTTCTCCGGCCGGTCCAGCTCTGCGGCGGTCATTTCGCGCAGTTCCTTGTTCGTCGCGTGAAGCTGCTGCTCGCGCTCATACGTCTCGCGGGCCGACTCCAGCCACTTGCCAAACTGCTCTGTCAGCCACAGCGCGTGATCCGTCTTGTTCAGCACATGCAGCAGAAAGGCCGCCGAATACGAGCGCTTTCGGTTCGGCAGGTAATCCTCCGCCCAGGCGCGGATTTCGAGCGTCTGCGGCTCCACACCGTCACGCGACGCGCTGAACGTCGCCTTCGCGGCCAGCGTCTTCTTCTCCGGCTCTCCTGCGGCGGCGATCTTGTCGCCCTTCGTCTTGTCATCATTCACGCTGCGCCATTCCAGACCCGTGCGACGGATGCCGAAGTCGTCCTCCACATTCACGTCAAACGCGACCACCTCCGAATCCAAAACCACCTGTTCCGGCGTCTCACGCCGCGCGGCAAGCCTCGGCGCCTCGTCCTCAATCGCGTTGATCCGCAGCACCAGCGGCTCGCGTGGCGTCAAACCATCGCGATCCTGCCACATCACACGTTTTTCCACATCCGCGTCGATCTTCCGCAGCGGCGTCACGATTTTCGCGCCGGAAACCTTCTCTTTCGCACCGTCCACCTCCGCCGAGGCCAGTTCACGCGAGGCCGTGGCCTCCAGCGCCGCCTCCGCGCCCTTCAAAACGCTCACCGCGCCGCCATGCACCTCCGTCACCGGCTCCGTCTTGTATTGCAGGTACTTCGGAAGCCGTGTGCGAATGGACAGCGTCGTCAGCTCCGGCCGCGTGCGCGGCAAAACGCTCACCGTCTTCCGCACATCACCCAGAGACAGCCTCAACTCCGCGTCCGCCTTCTGCGGCGGAAACACCAAAGGATAAGTGCTCTCCTTCAAACCGCTCAGCACCACCGGTTGATCGCCGATCCGCGCCTTCGCCTGTCGCGGCGACCAGCTAGTGTCTTTTTGCAGATGCACCTTCAAATCAAACGGCTCCGCATACGGCACCACCAGCCGCTCCGGCAGCTTCTCGATCTTTGCGAACGTAAAGCGCTCCACTTCGCGCCAGGGCGTCGCCCAGCGTGCCAGCGCATTCCAGGCCGCGTCCGGCAGCAAAGTCAGCGCCGCCACGGCCAGCAGCGCCGTCACACCTGCGGCCCAGCCCCATTGCACATGCTTCGCCTCCGGCACCGCGTGCGTAAAATCCTTGTCCTTCACCGCCTCCGCCGCCTGCGTCATCGCTGCCTGCACCAGCCGCTCGCTGCGCGACGCGTCCTCATGCCGCGACAACTCCACGATGCCGAGCAACTGGTCGCCCAGCCGGGGAAACGTCCGCTTCAACAACCGCGCCGCATCCTCCAACTGCCGCTGCCGCCACACCCAGCGGTGCCACTTCAGCGGCAATCCCAGCCCCAAAGTCAAGGCCCCGGCAATCAGCAGGCACGCCCGCAGCCAAACCGGCGTCTCCATCACGCGATCGAGCGCAAACACGAGCAAATACGACAGCGCCAGCCCAAACCCTGCCGCCAGCAATCCCTCAATCAACTTCACCGTCCAAACCCGCTGACGAAAATCAGCCAGCTTCGTTTCCAGAATGGGCGGCAGTTCCGTTTTCATAATTCGAGGATGTTATCGTGATTGAACGGTCATGACGAGCTTTTGATTGGGATCATTAAAACGCCCCGGCTGCTCAGGTTTCCCCGCATTTCCGCAGCGCTTCAGCAACGAGGGCCGGAGCTAGCCAGAAACCGGCTTCGACCTCCAGCCGTTCGATCACCGGCTTGACCGCTGGCAGCAGGCCGGATTTGCGCGCCTGCATCAGCACGCCCAGAACACCGATCACCGGCAGGCCGAGCATTTGTGCCGCCCACCGTCCGGCGGATTCATCCATGAGCACGGCATCAGCATGGCTTTCCAAAGCGAGTGCCAGCGCGGCAGTCTCTCCCGCGTGCAAGTTCGGCACGGTGGCAAGCCTGGCTGGCACGGGCGCGGCGGCCTTGATTTGCGCCCAGGCTGGCAGGTCCAGCCCTTGAAAGCGGGGTTGATGCCTGCTCAGCCGTTCAAACTCAAGCCGCACTTCGTCTGGAATCCAGACCTCATGAAACAGCGCGGGCAACAAGTCATCCTGCCCCACGCAGCAGAGGTTCAGGATCACCGAGGTGTCCGCGACGACGATCATGCAGGGAACAGCTTGGCAAGCACATCCATGTCAGCGGCCAGATCATCCTCTGAATACTG
>Ga0209573_1004327_pt1 | contig 14160 bp, 10 predicted proteins | sample TNRBio252014_DNA_FD_185870 | JGI IMG/M metagenome (GOLD analysis project Ga0209573, IMG submission 185870) | Wastewater treatment Type I Accumulibacter community from EBPR Bioreactor in Madison, WI, USA - TNR Reactor_6/25/2014_ DNA (SPAdes)... | ecosystem: Engineered > Bioreactor > EBPR >...
CTGCACCCACTCGTTTTCACCCACGCGATCATTCCCCGCGCTCGGATAGCCGAAGAACAGCCCCTCCACTTCTCTGCCCGGCATCCACAGCTTCATCGCCGCTTGAAAATCCGCCATCCCATAGCCGCGATCTTCATCCAGAAACACCGGGCGCTTTCCTTCCGCGAAATTCCGCGAATGAAACAGGTGCGTATGCGCATCGAAAACCTTCTGCGGCACAAAGCCGTCCAAAGCACGGCTCAGCAGCTTGCGGTCAGTGTCGTTGAGTTCGGTGACGAGTTTGAGAGACATGAGGATCAGTCGTTAAGATAGATGGCATAAACCTTTGCTCCGCAGTTGGCGGCGAAGTTCACGCGCAGGGCCATTTTTTTGCCTTCTGGGAGCGGTTTCGAGAAAGTAAGCGGCACACGCACACCATTCGTAGTCACCTTGGCCTCGTAGCCGTCAAGAACGTGGTCAAGATGGTCAAGCAGTTGGACAGAGAGCGGCGACTCTGCGGTGATGCCATCGACGTTCAGTGCGATCTGCTTCGCTTCGAACGTGCTCGTGATGAAATGCCCCTCTTCCTCAGCCACCTTGCGTGACAGCGAGCCGAAACCATCGCGTCGCAGCGTGGCGAGACCGATGTCCATGTCTTCGAGCACGCCGCCGGTGTCCCAGTGCGAATACCAGATCATCGTCTTGTCACCCTCGTTCACGAAGGCGTGGCCTTGCAGGATTGCGACATCATCCCATTCGCCTTCTTTGCCGCGCGGGATGATTTGAAAACCCGGCACAGGCTCACGGAAATGCACGCCGTCGTTGCTGACGACGAGCCCCAGATCAACACGCACGCCGTAGTTCCAGCTCTTGCCCTTCGGCGGCGGTTGCTCGGCGTCCTGCCACATGCCGTGCAGGCCGACCATCACGTTGCCGCGATTCCAAAGGCCCGCGCCCATGTGCATCTGCTGGCCTTTCACGGGCGGATTGGAAAGCTGGCCCGGCCGCGCATACGACATCGCTTTTGCCTTCGACCATGTCACGAAATCTGGCGAGCGATACGCCAGCATGTCGCGACCGATCTCGCTGCCATCCGACCGCCACGACCACGGGCTGAGAAGCTGGCCAGTGGCGTAATAGAAATCACCAAAACGATACAGCCCGCTCACTTCAAAGCGCTCGCCACCCGCGTTCGCTGGGCGATCTCCGACGCACTTCCATTTCAGGCCGTCCGCGCTAGTCGCGGTGACAAAAGAACCCCAGCGCTTCTCGTTTGGTCCGATCTTACTGCGTCCGCCCTTCACCTCTTCAAACGGCATGTGCGCGATGTAGGCGCACTTGTAGCGCTTCGCCGGATCAGGCTCATTGGGCTCATAAAGCACGGAGAGAAAATCATTCACCCGCGTCATTGAGTGCGGATCACCCTCGATGAGGCAGATGTTGTTCTTCGTGCTGCCGTTGAACTCCACGAGGCCGAGTTCCGGCTTCGTCCATGTCACACCATCCTTGCTCTCCGCGTAGCACATCGGCCGCCACCAGCCGGGAGCCTGTCCTTTGACGATCTCCGGCTCGTGCATCCCGAGATACCACATGCGAAAGGTGTCGCCTTGCTTCAAAACAGTGCCGTAGAGGATGGCGTGGCCTGCATCAGGCGAGCCGGGCGACCCGCTGCGAAGCACCGGGTTTGCTGGATGCTTCTGCGCCGTCTCCAGCGTGAGCTTCAGATTGTGCTGCCAGGCGATGTTGTGGTCATCAAAAGCGAAAAAAACCTGCTCGGCGGAGTGAGCCTGGAAAACGAAGCAACTGAGGAGACAAAGGCTGATTTTCATGTGCTGATTCTGATCTCAGCCCATGGGGCCACCAGTAGAAGTTACTGGTTCACTATGCGGACCAGTTCGCTACCTCACATAGATCGCGCTCAAGCGAATATCCGTGCGCTTCGGGCCTTCAAACACGATTCGCAGCCTCACACGATCAGGGAGTTTCACGTCGCTCTTGAAATCAACCGGCGTTTGGAAGCCATTTTGGCGAACAACGGCGCTGTATCCAGGAATGGGCCGTTCAAGGTGGTCGAGCAGTTCGACACGCAAGGCCGCTTCTTCACTCAAGCCATCTGCATTGACGAAAAAGCGCGGTGTTTTCACTGCCAATGACCCCGTGACCAATTCCGCCATCACCTTCGGCATTTGATAATCTCCTGGCCCCTCGCCGCTCGTATCGACGACGAGGTTCGCAAAGCGATCTCGCGGCAGAACAGCGATCCCTACGCCTCCGCGCTTCACTTCCGCGCCACCAGTGCCGCGTGGATCCCAGGCGCCGTAATAGACAAAGGTCTGCTCGCCGATGTTCTCAAAACCCTGGCCTTGAATCACGCCACCTTGATCCCACTCGCCGTCTTTGCCGCGTTCGAGGAAGGTCCATTCGTGCTTCGGTTCGCGGAAGTTGTGCCCGTCATTGCTCAGCACGAGGCCGAGATCGACCGTCACGTCTTTCCACGCCGCCGCGCCGTGCCAGCGGCCGTAAATGCCGAGCAGCACATTCCCGCGATTCCACACCGCGATGCCTTCGTGGTTCTGCTCACCCTCACGACTCCGCCCCGAGCCGAGATATTCATGCTGTGGCGTACGCACAAAGGCCAGCGTGCTCGTTGAGGACCAGTTTACAAAGTCCGCGCTGCGATGCAGCCGCACCACGCGGCCTTGATAGTGATGCGTGCTCGGCATGGCATTCTGTGCTGTCAGGAAATACTGCCCATCCCACTGATACAGCCCGCAGGCCGGTTCCAGATGAAAGCCCGGCACGAGCAGATCCTGCTTCCGTAGCTCGCCCTTCACCGGCTTCACCTCCTTCACCGGCCGCCACGTCTGCCCGTCCGCGCTTACAAACGGCAGCAGCGTGCCCAGCCGGGTCTGGTGCCGGAAATAAACATGCGTCGTCATCTTGTAGCGCCGCGATGCATCAGGATCGGCCTCATCCTTGATCACCTTCAAATTCACAAAGCCCCACGCCCCGCCCACATCCAAGAGGTTGTTGTTCTTGCTCCCACGAAACTCGACAAGACCCAGCTCCGGCTTCACCCACGTCACACCGTCCGTGCTCTCCGCATACGCCGCGCGCCAGCGTTCCGAGGCCACCGCGCCCTTTCCCGCGTTATCAAAGGCCACATACCACATCCGGTATTTGCCGTTGTCCTTGATGATGGAGCCATAAAACTGCACGCCATGCGCATCCGGCGTGCCCGGCGCTCCACGCTTGACCACCGGGTTCGCCGGATGTCGCACCGGTTGCCGCAATTCGAGCTTCAAGTTCTGCGTGTGCGGAATCGAAACGTTGTCGAAAGCAAAAAGCGTCACCGCTTTCGTCTCATCAAACAGTTCCGCACTCCATGCAGATGTGGCCCAAACGATGATCGGCAGCAGGAATCGCATCATGGCCCCTCAACGTCGAAATCAGAGAACAACACACACCAATTCCACAGCGGATAGTCCTGCCCGGCCCGAGTGCTGTAACTGGCATCGCCAAAGGTGTAAACAGACCTCTCGGGGTCCGAATCACGCAGATTTCCATAGCTGAAGGCCCGCTGCGCCACAACTGCCTGACCGACGGCAAACGGCGTCCCATTGCGCAGTTCACGCGGCTCGTAGCGCAGCACGCTGACGCCCTTTTCCTTGCGCACACTGCGGATCGGCACGCGTGTGTTTGTGCCGGAAGTGTTCGTCACGAAAAACGCGCCTTCCTCCGACAGTGGCTTCAGTTCCTTCGCAAAACTTCTCGTCAGCACCAGCTCCTCATCGCCATTGGCCGTCTTTTGGATCGCCGCAATCGTGCCGAGTGCCGATGAAAATGGATGTCCGTAGCTCACACGGCACTTTTCACCCGCTTGCAACGCTTTGGCGAAGCGGATGCGCACGCTCGTGGGTGAAACGACCTCGACGGAGCTCAGTGCAAGCGTTTGGCCATCGCAACCACGCACCCGAAAGCCGGCAAGCGACGTGAAGCCGTCCTGCGTCGCGATCTCCTGTCGCGCGAGGAAGCTCGTATCGATCACCAACGGCGGTCGCGGCACCGTGAAATCGACCACGACGCCGTCACGCGCGGCATCGAGCTTTGCGTGACGCGGACGCAACGGCTGCCAGTCCTCTTTTTGGTGCAGCACGCGATGCATCACCTTGCCCACCTGCTCGCCCCACCAACGCTCGCCATCAGCGGAGAGATGGATCGCATCGCCATGGCGACCTGGCGGGTAGAGGCTGTTAAGCGCACTCGGCACCGCGTAGTGCGGCCCCACGAGGTGGATCGCGTCATCCGCATCCGCCGCCATGAGTTGCGCATCACCTGACGGACCGAGAGTCTGATAGGTGAACATCGGCAGCTCACCGCGCTGTCCGGTGATCGCACAAAGGTCCGCCGACCACTGCTTGCGATACCCGATGAGTTGATCGCGATACCACGCCAGCCCTTCCGAGCGCGGAATCTCCGCATCCCAACGCGTCGGCACGATGCCTCCCGTCGGCCCGCCATTGCCCTCGCCCTGCATCCAATAGAGCGCCGCGATGCGGAAACTCGCTCCACCGGCCTTCGCCTGCTCCATCGCTCGCCGCGCATCATCAAGGCTCGTCTTGTAATACCCGCCACCCTGCCGCCGCGACTCCGGCGTGCGCGCATCCGTCGAAAGATCCGCACTCGAAAGCTCCTGGATTTGTCTGCCGCCCTGTCCTGCACAGGCCACGAGAAAATGTGGTGGCCCATTTTTCTTCGTTCCCACCAGGGCCGCCTTGAAATGATCCGCCAGCCCATTCGCCACCGTTTCGCCCAGCCCGCCATTCACCGTCGCCTTCAACGGCACGAACTGGAACTGCTCTGCCGGGCGCTTCTCCGGCGAGCCCGAATGGTCCTTCGGCAACCACGTCCGCACGCCGCGCTGAAACATCACATTGCCCCAACCGGTGTCGTCAGCGCTGACAACGGGCAGCGACTCCGAGCCATCGCACAACGACTGGCCCATCAGCCAGATTCCGGCGATAGACTCCTTCGGCTTCACCTCAGCAGCGTTTGCAACGAGCAACAACGATGCACCGATGATGGCGAAATGGGAGCAGGAGATCTTCATGGATGGTTCACTTGGTGAACTGGAACGAATAGACATCTGCGTCCTGGAGCGCGAAGCGCAGACGCACGGGCCTCCCGGCGAGCGTACTGACATCGGCACCGTTCTTCCACGTCACCGTCCGCTCGAGGGTGTCCCCGAACAGCGGCTCGCAGTCGTCGAGGGCAAATCCCGGCATCGCCTTGCCATTCAAATCCTGGATTTCCAGGCGCACACCGCCAGCGGCGGAGGTCGCGAAGTTCAACGTGAGCCTGGCCCCCTTGAAGGTCAGCGGCTTGGTGATCAATTCCCCACCGCTCATCGGGGCCTGCACGGAGACGAAGCCGTCCAACCGCAGCGTGTGGCGACGCAGCGCGCCGCTCTTGCTGGCCCCGGTCCAGTAGTTCTCGGTCGCATAGAAGGACAGTTCATCGGGCGCACCCTCCAGCGCCGACTTTGTTTCCACGACCTGCCAGCCCAGATAATGGCTGCCATAGAACCAAGTGCCCGGCCGCTCGATGCCGGGCCGCAGAAACGCCTCACTCCAGCGCTTGAACCGCACCCCGTCGCGGCTCGCCATGAACAAGCCCTCGGTGAGGGCCGTGCCGTAGCGATCCGCGAACTTCGAGCGCAGTTCGCGATGCCCCCGCTCCGGCAGCGCCCGCATGGAGTCAGACCAGCCGCGTTCGATGTAGCGCGTGGGGAAGCCGATCAGCAGATGAGGGGCGCGATGGTAGGGCGTCACCGCGTTGGTGTAGAGTTCCTCAGCGGGTGAATCCGCGTAGCTCAGGTTCTGCTGGTTTTCCCAATGAATAAAGTCCTTCGAGGTCGCCATGCGAATGTCACGATGACCACTTGGTTTCCAGTTCTTCTCCGTGGTCTCACCGCCGGTGAAGTAGCGCCAGTAAGCACGATACTCTCCGCGCGCGGAATCCCAGAAGGCGATATTCTGCGAATCAAATGCTCCCGCCGTGATGACCGGCGCATCGCTCATCAAGGACCAGTGCAGACCGTCGGCGGACTTGAACGCGGCCATGCCGTTCGGTTTCCTGGAGTGTACCAGCGCTTTGTAGCGGGCCTCGGGCGCAGTCTGTGGGTTGTCATCCCTGAAGAACGCCGCATTCTCCATATCCAGCGTCATGCTTCCGGCCGGTCCGCCAGCCATCACGATGTTGTTGGCCTTGGAACCCCTGAACTCACGGAGCCCCAGATCCGGCTTGACCCAGTGAATGCCATCCTTGCTCTCGGCATAGCAGTAGAACATCGGATGCCCGTCGCTTTTGAGTTTGCCATCCTCCACGGTGAGGTTCCAGCCGCGGTAGCACATGCGGTAGCGATCCCCGTCCTTGAAGATGCTGTGATACCCCGAGGCACTTCCCTCCCACGGGGAGTCATGAGTGATGGCGATCTCCTGCGGGGCGGGTTGATGCAGCCGCAGCTCGGCCTTGCCGGTGAGTTTCTCCACGAGCGCATCATCCACAAACAGTTCACGACGCGAGCCGATGTCGAGCGGCGTGTCTGCGGCGGACATCTGGCTGGCGGTCAAAAACAACAAGCCAGTGGCGGCAGCGATGGACGGTCTGAAGTTGTATCGGAGACTCATGGTGTTGAGGTGCGCTCAGGTTTATTGGGTGAACTGGAACGAGAAGATGTCCGCGTCCTTCATGGAGAAACGCAAACGCACAGGCTTGCCTGCGAGCGAACTGACATCGGTGCCGGACTTCCAGGTGACTTTGCGATCCAGCTCATTGCCGATCTGAGTGACACAATCCTCAACCGAGAAGCCGGAAATGGCTTTGCCGTCTGCATCCTCAAACCCGACCTTCACACCACCAGCGGCAGAGGTGGAGAAGTTCAGCGACAGCTCACGACCAGCGAACACCAGCGGCTTCGTGATGGCATGACCACCGGCGTATGGGCAATGCAACGAGGCAAAACCGTCTGTGCGCAGCGAGTAACGGCGCATGTGCGCGGTGGGCTGGGCGTAATCTTGATTCACAAACACAGACATCTCATTCGGGCCCGTCGGCACGACATTCAGCGCGGGATAGTTCGTGCGTGACACCCAGTTTTGCGCGCCGATGCCGCCGCGGATAAAACCTTCGAGGAAGGTGCGGTCATAAAAACCGACATGCTCAGCGCCTTCGACGGGCCGCGTGGTCATGAAGATGGCGTCGGAGGTGTCTTTGAAGTAACCGGGATTTACCTGGATGGCCTTGGCCTGCTCATCGGTGAGAACGCGACGTCCGGGCATGAAGCGCGCGGCGATGGACACATAGAGATGCGGGGCGCGGAAGTAGGGGCTCGTCTGGTTGGTGTAGAGATGCTCGACAGGTGCCTCCATGTCGGGATTGCGATATTCAAGCAGCACGGGAGGCGACCATTTGAGGAAGTCGTCGCTCTCGCTGCGCACGATGCGGCGGATGCCGTCCTCAAAAACACGGTAGTAGGCCACATATTTGCCCTCTGCCGCCGACCAGAAGGGCACGTTCTGCGAGTCGAACATGTATTTGTAGGGCACCATCGCTTTGCTGATGACCGGATCAGCGGTCATCTTCTGCCAGCGATAGCCGTCGGGTGATTTCCACGCCGTCAGGCCACCGCCTTCCATCGTGCCGCCGAAGGCTTTGAAACGTTCACCCGCAGGCACACCAGGACGTTCATCGCGAAACGGGCTGAAGTTGTGTGTCGCCGTATTGACCTTCATCAGCACGACATTGTTTTGCTTCGTGCCCATGACTTCAAAGAGGCCCAGCTCTGGCTTGGACCAGGTGCGCCCATCGGCGGACTCGGCGCAGCAGGTGAGTTCCTCCTCGCTGCCATCCTTGTTCGCCACGGCCTTGCCTCGGTAGTAGGCGCGCAGTCGCCCATCTTCGAGCGTCACGATGGTGGCATAGCCGCTAAAGAGACCTTCCCAAGGCTTGTCAAACTTGAGGGCGACGCCTTCATCGCGTGGTGTGTGCAGTCGCTGGCTCGTCCCGTTGAGATTGTCGATCAGGAAACGATCCACAAACAGCTCACGACGACTGCCGATTTGGATCGGATCAGCAGCGCTGGCAAAGGTGCTGGAAAACAGCAGAGCGGTGAAGAGGATGCGTCGTGTCATGGGTGGCTGGGTTTCAGGTGTTGAATCAAGAGTTCTTGAAGAGTGGTCGTCGGCCGGCCATCGAACGGATGCCTCACCTCGCATTTCACACCGAGAGGGTTCAGCGTGTCTTGCAGCATCAAACCGAGCACCGCGCTATGTGTGGGGTCTTTTTGCGGATCGCCTTTGACGGGTGGTTTGTCTTCTTTGGTGGTCAAAATGTAAGCCAGAGGATCATCGGCGCTGGCGTGGGACATCGGTGACCATTGGTGGAGATCGGCGAGGTGCTTGTCGCGATTCGCGAGGAACGGCGCGAAGGTCTCTTTTCGCGTTTTGCCGATGTAGCCGAAGGCGTGGCCGCCGTATTCGCTGTTGGGGATCCATTCGATGAGCTGTTTCGGATCGAGCGAGGGCTGTGGAGCTTTCGTGACGGTGAAAAGCACCCGCGTGGACTCGTGGGCGATGGGATCAGTCGCTTGCGCAGCGGCCATGTCGTCATGCATGGCGAGCCAGAGGCTGGAGCAGCCACCCGCGCTCACGCCACTGGCAGCGATGCGCGTTTTGTCGAGGTTCCACTCACCCGCTTTCGAGCGCAGATACTGCAAGGCACGTGCGGCATCCATCAGCGGCCATTGCAGCGGCGGGGTGACCTTCGCGGCGTTCGCATCGGCGAGGAAGCGGTAGTTGATCGAGGCCACGGAGATGCCGGCATCGAGAAACGCACGCACATCGAGGTGCTGGTGGATGTCCGTTTTGTCCTGCGCACCCCAACCGCCGCCGTGGATGTAAAACACGACCGGCGTCGGCTTCGCTGATTTCGCGAGCCACACATCCATCGTCTGTCGAAAGTGCGGACCGTAAGCCACATCGACGAAGGTCGCGGGCGTGGCATCGGCCTTGTCGGTGGCGTATAGCTTGCGCACCTCGGTAGGTGGCATCCAGCCGTTTGGGCGTTGCTCATCGGGCTCGTAGGCGCAGGTGATGAAGTAGAGGCCATCTGCCGCGAGTTTCTGCGGCGGCACGTTCACCTGCACCTGCGTGAAACCATCCGCGAACCAGCTTTCATAGCCATCCGCCGCGACAGGATTCAAAGCGCGACCGTTGAGCCGCACATCGAGCTTCATGGGGGCTCGATACGGCAATCGCAGCCGAAATCCGATGCCCTTCGTGATCGTCGCATCAGTCGTCGAGGCGAGCAGTTGCTCGTTGGGTGCCTCCATCGCCACTTTGAGCTCAGGGCCGGCGGCGATGAACTTTTTCACCGCTTCGGGAAATTCCTTCGCGACGATCTTTTTCTTCGCAGAGGCCGTCGTGGCCACCACGAGGCTTTCGCGGCCTACCGTCTGCGGATAGAGAAAACCGAGCGCGAACTCGCTTTGCTGATTCCACAACTCGACGCGGCTTGCGCGACGCTCCGTGGCGTTTCGGCCATACGCGGTGACAAAATGCCCGACGAAGTGCCGCATGCGGTTCACGGGATAACCGGGGGCTTTTTCATCCAGCCAGGCCTCGTTACCGATCTTCATGAGTCCCTTCATCCGCGCCACGAGGCTCTGCTCCCAGGCCACTTCCTGCGTGATGATCATCGTGTGATACTTCGCGTAGCCGTAGTGCGCGGAATAGAAGAGCGGCATGCCGTGCCAGAGCTTTTTGCCCAGCGGTGCCAGTTCCGGCCCCCAGAACGTGCGCTGCGCATCCGCCTCGAAGCGATCCGATGGAAAGCCTGCTTCTTTGCCCGCTGCGATCATCGCCTCCGTCACGCGCCAGTCCCACGGACGCAGCGCGTAGTTCGAATACGCGCCGCCGGTGACCTCGGTCATGATTTGACCGTGATACATGCGCCGCGAGCCAAGCTGATCCGGCGCATACTCCTGCAAACCGGTGCCGTGCAGGTCCGCATGCACCTCCGGCTGATATTCGTCGATCACCGACAGCACCGCCGCCAGCTCGGGTGCCTGCTCCGGCTTGTTGATCGTTAAAGACTTCACATCCCAGATTTTTCCCACGCGTCCCGTGCCCGTGTAAGGATCAATGCCGTGCTCATTGCGAAAGCGATCCGTATAAAACATCGCCAGCGGATTCACGCAGGGCATGATGAGCACGATCTGTCTCTTCCGCGTCTCCACCGCCAGCGGATCATCACTCAGACACCACTCCGCAAAGGCCATCGCTCCGGTGGTTCCCGTGCGCTCCGGTCCGCTGTGCAGTGTGGTGACGAGGCACACCTGCTTGTCCGTGCTCTTCACCGTCGGGTCGGTGATCTTGAGCAAATACACCGGCATGTTCTGCCCGCTCACCCCGCGTGATTCGAGCACCGCGACCTTCGGAAACGCCTTCCGCCAATGCGCCAGCGTGCCCGCATACTCCTCCCAGGTGAGCCGGTGCATCGGCGCATACTTCTCTTGCGCCAGCAAAGACGAAAGGAGCGAGAGGAAGACGAGTGCTAGGTGCTTTTTCACGACCGGAAGAAACGTGGGAAGGGTAAGAATTGGAGAGGCGTCCCCAGTTCAACGCCCACCAACAAGCAACTCACACTGGTCTCTCGGATGAACCAGGATGGGACATCCTGGCCCCGACCCACGATCACAACCACACCTGAGAAACACTCACTTTAACCCGAGATTCAGGAGTCCCTTCACATCAGCGCCAACGGCCGGGGTGCCTGCGCGCATAGGCTGGTCGTTGATGATGCAGTTCGTCCAGGCGGCAGTGCCAGTGACATTAATGTCGAGGCCCTCAAAGGTACAGTTTTTGGCATCAAGCAGGGCGTGCAGCGCGACGACACCGACGCGAGGTTCAATGAGGCGGCGGAGGAGAACGTTGTCCATGGTCATACGACACTCGCCGGTGGCGCGTCCGGTGATGGTGAGCGGATTCTGCGCGGAGGAAAGCACAAGGGCGTTCGTGATGGAGTAGCGGCCTTCATCAAGGAAGTAGAGATCGAAACCGACGTTACGGGCAAGGAAGATGTTCCGGTAGCTGGTCTGCGCCGTGCCTGTGTCGCAAATGCCGGTGCTGTTGCCGATGCTGACAAAGCCGTCCACGCGATACTGCGCCGATTCATGAGCGCTGATGCCGTCGTTGTAGGGATGCGTGGCCGTTAGGTTCTTGATGACGATGTGCGCGTTGTCGCCGCTGAACTGCATGCCCGCACTACGCACTGGCGCGAAGATGTTCGCCTCGGCGAGCTTCTGGCCGGGAGCGAGTTTGATGAAAAAAGTGCCGTAGATCTGCTTCGATGGCGGTTTCTCGCGTGAGGGGTCTTTGACGAAGGTCCATTCGCCGGGCTGAAGGTCTTCAGGCTTTTTTAAAGGAGCACTCTTGCCCTTCGACGTGCGGTTCATGAGCTGCATCTTGCCATCGAAGAGGAAGAACCAGCGACCAATGAGCGCATCGCTCATGCCCGGCAGCAGATTGTCTGCCGAGAAGAGGCTGGGCGAGATTTCTTTCCACTGCGCGGGATCGAGTGCATCAGAACCTTCGAGCGTTGCTCCATGTCCATCGAGTGTGATGGGTTTCCCAGCCTCGCCTTTCTTGTCGTAGAAGCCGGCATAGTCGCGATAGACCTTTGGTTCGAGATGGATCGTGTCGCCGGGTTGCGCAGCTTTGATCGCCGCATGGATGGCGGGAGCGTCCTTGCCGACGTGGATGTCTGCGGCATGAATTCGCACCGCAGAGATGAGAAGAAAGCAAAGATGAAGTTTCATTCGAGCGGGTGGATGGGGCCGAGGATGCGTTCTCGATCCATACGCAGTTCGACTTCGACCTTGTCGCCATTGCCTTTGCTGCCGCGAATCTTCTTCGGCACGGGGAGAAACGTCTTATTCCTTTTCGAGTCCTTCCAGATCGTCGTCTTCCAGATCCTGCCATCGACGGTGGCGATGACCGGCGTCATGCCCCAGGAACCGGTGACGGGAGGCGAGATGCGTTTGGGCAATGCAACGAAGGTCCAGGCACCCTTGCCTTCCGTGGTGAAAAGCTTTGCGGTGAAGCTGTGAACTTCATCGAATGGGTCGCGCTGAGGTTTCATGTGTTTAGGGGACAAGGAGCGGCGCTTTTCAAGCGCCGTGGGCGGTTGGAAACCGCCCCTCCTTGTTCATGCGGGTGGCGTCGCGGCCACGGCGGCTGCGTAGGCGGCTTTAAGTTTCGGATCAGTTTGTGTGTGCGTGCCGCGATAGACGAGCAGCAGGCCGAGGCGGGAAAAGTCGGTCGTGTTCGGCGCGGAGTGGTGAATGGTCTCGCACTGATGGATCGTGGCATCTCCGGGTTCCAGCAGTCCGCAGAATTGCTCGGCAAGCGGCACGTTGGATGGTTCGGCCATGCCGATGCTGTTGCCGCGCACGCCGCTGGGCTTGGTGGGCTGCATGCCGCCTTTGTGGGAGCCTTTGACGAAGAAAACGGGGCCGTTGGCCTCGGTCACGGCATCAATGGCGATCCACACCGTGAGCATGTCTGGTGGTGTCTGGCAGAAGTAGGCGTTGTCTTGATGATATGGCACGCCGGAGCCGATGCGGGCAGGTTTGTTGAAGGTTTCGACACCGACGAGCAGCGGCTCGCCATGCACGAGCGGTGCGATGAGGGCTTTGATGTCCTCACGCTCGCCGAGTTGAAGGAACCACGGGTTGTATTTCTCCAAGCGCCAGAGATTGCGCACGGTCCTCTCATCCTTTTCCAGGGTGCGCGCATCCACAGGCTGCGCAGCGAGGTCATCACGGATGTAGCGGTCGAGTTCGGCCCGCACGGAAGCGACTTCGTCGGCGCTGAGGAAGTGAGGGATGCGCACGACGCCGTCGTGTTCATAGTTGGCGAGGAGCATGCTGGTGTTCTTGATGTTCATGAGAGGAGTTGGTTCAATATGGTTTCATCATCGAAATCCAGCGCGGCAAATGCCTGATCCAGATGCGCAGGCGAGCGGCCACCGATAAGCACGGTGTCAATGCCAGGCTGATGCAGCGCCCAAGCGAGCGCGAGATGCGCCTGCGAGTGCCCGGTGAGTTTGGCGGCGGCTTCCAGCTTCGCGAGCCGCTGATAAGCCGAGTCGTGGAAATACACCTGCTGATGGCCGGGAATGATTGAGAAGCGTGAACCGGTCTGAACGCCGTTTTGATGCTTCCCGGTGAGGAAACCGGCTCCGAGCGGGCTGTAAGTGACGATGGAAACGCCGCTCACAGCGCAGTAGGCACGGAACTCGTCACTCACATCGCTGACGGCGAAGTTGTGGTTGTTTTGCACGAAGCTGAACCTCGGTCCTACGGCTTGGAGTTGTTCCAAGGTGAAGTTGCTGGCTCCAAGTTGTTTTACCACTCGCTCATCGAGCGCGGAGTCGAGTTGAAGCGCGGTTTCGTGCCATTGATGTAGATAGAGCAGGTCGAGCTGCTCCACACCAAGCCGTTTCAGGCTGGGGGTGATGTCGATACAGTCATACGGCGGTAAAATCTTCGTGGCGACGGTAATGCCTTCGGGTTTTCGCGAAGCCAGCCACTTGCCGAGGATCGTCTCCGATGCGCCGCCGCCATAAGCCGCTGCGGTGTCGAAATGCCGCACGCCGCGCTCCAAAGCGTGATCGAGCAGCGCGAAGGACGCCGCCTCGTCGATCTCGCGACCGAAGGTGACACAGCCGAGGCCGATCTGGGGGCACTTTTTCATGTGAGCTGGATGCCTGCACTGGAAAAGATGTCCGCGCCGATGAAGCGGGCATGTGAGCCGAGCTGGCGCTGGATGCGGAGAATTTCATTCCACTTCACCATGCGCTCGCTGCGGCTGAAGGAACCGACTTTGAGCTGGCCGGCATTCGTGGCGACGGCGAGGTGGGCGATGAAGGCATCCTCCGTTTCGCCGGAGCGGGCGGAGACGACGGGCAACCAACCGGCGGCCTGCGTGCGGCGGATGGCAGCGAGGGTTTCGGTGACGGTGCCTATCTGGTTGAGCTTGATGAGCACGGCGTTGGCGGTGCCTGCGGCGATGCCGCGCTCGATGCGGGTGAGGTTCGTGGTGAAATGATCGTCGCCGA
>Ga0209573_1004329_pt1 | contig 14143 bp, 15 predicted proteins | sample TNRBio252014_DNA_FD_185870 | JGI IMG/M metagenome (GOLD analysis project Ga0209573, IMG submission 185870) | Wastewater treatment Type I Accumulibacter community from EBPR Bioreactor in Madison, WI, USA - TNR Reactor_6/25/2014_ DNA (SPAdes)... | ecosystem: Engineered > Bioreactor > EBPR >...
CTGAAAGCGCAGTAACATTATCCAATGTCCCAGTCTTAGCTTTTAGTGTGCTTTTATATTCCGCGAATCGGGTTTCTAAAGTTCCATCTACTCCTGCAATTGAGGAGAGGGATGTGAGATCAATTCCCTTTTCGTTCATTATTTGAATTATTTGATTTGTAAGTGCGCAACTGAGACGCGAATCTCTCGAATATCCGGATCCGTTTTCAAATACGAAATTATCTAATTTTGCCCCTAACTCTTCCAACGAATCTTTCACAAAGGTGCTTCTGGTTTTTAAATCTACGATGTCGTATTCAGTTTTAGCTGCCGCTGCTAAAAGTTGTTCGGCGTAAACATTGTCACTGGTTTTGAGCATATCCGCAACTAATTTTTCAATGGTAGGCGAAGAAGTTTTCGCAATACTGTTTTCGCTCGAAAAGTTCTCTGCCGGTAATTGACCAGATGTTATCTTCCCCACGCTGACACCTTGTGCTTCTAATTCACGCGACAATATTGAAGTCGCAAAAATATCTGGATCAGGACTTAACGTAACTCCATCAAAACCTTCGTCAATGTTTAAAGCCGAAATTTGACCAACTTGTAATTTGTCTTTTTCCCAACCTCGTTCGACTTGAGGCAGACCAAACCAACTATTTTCTACAATAAGTTCATCTATATTTTTTACGCCAGAAGCTGCTATTGATTTTGCAAATTCGGCAAATGTCCGTGTGTTCTTAGGAGACAAATAAGAAGGTCTTCTCGGAGGTAGAGTTGTAACACTGACGAAGCTTGGGTCTCCTGAAGTTTTTATGTAAGCTTTTTTCAAAGACGGTCCTTTTGATTCCGCCAGCAATTCAGTATCGAGTGTTTTGGATTTTTCAAATGTAGATAGCACTACTGCGGCAGTTATCAATTTATTTGCTGATGCTGGAATTAATGGATTGTCACTGTTTAGTCCAATGATTGGATCTAATCCGAAAGCATCTCGCTTCTTTGAATATGCTTGAAAACAATAATTTTTCGGAACAGAAGCTTGCAAGATACTCGAAAGTCTCATATTCGAGACCGTCGAAACGAAACTTTGACTGAAATTATCTAAGGATGTAACTCCATATTCACGGGCGTCTATAGGTGTCGAATTTTCGTTGAAACTTTTGGATTCGTTACCTGTTTTGAATAGATTTGGAGATTCATAGGCATTCCAAATGAGCACAATTGCAGTGACCACTAGGGCAAGAGCGAGACTTTGTCGGAATTTCACAGGATCATATTCTGACAGAAAGGCCTCTAATTTTCAGGGTTCTTGGATTATAAATACCATGATTTATGCTTGAGGCACCCTTAGAAGCCGACGAAAGATACATATGATCTCGGTAGTACTACCAGCTTTCAACGAATCTGACATGTTAGAAGAAACTGTTGATGCTGTTTATAAATATTTGGAATCCAGAAAAGAAGATTTTCAAGTAATCATTGTTGAAAATGGCTCTGACGATAACACAGCTGAAATAGGCCAAAGACTTGCCAGTGAATCAGAGTTCATTGACTTTTTTCATTCTCCTATTGCCGATTATGGTTCAGCACTAAGGCAGGGTTTTCAAAACGCAAAAGGAGATATCGTTGTTAATTTTGATGTTGATTTCTACGATCTAGACTTTTTAGAGCGTGCAGTAACAATCATTAGAAATACGAAAAAAAATCGTCCCGCTATAGTTGTCGGGTCAAAACGAGCAATAGGGTCTCGTGACGAACGATCCGCTTTGCGCAGACTTGCGACTTTGGTATTTTCGTCAATTCTGAGAATTGGCTTTGGATTAGGTGTTACTGACACACATGGCGTCAAAGCTTTCCACAGGGCAAGTGTCGCCCCACTCGAATCTCTATGCCATTTCGGAAGTGACCTGTTTGATACTGAGTTAATTTTGAGGTGCGAACGTGAAGGATTGATCGTAAATGAAATTCCAGTCGCGGTTAAGGAATCTCGACCTGCTCGATCTCCGCTCATTTCTAGAATTCCAAGGACATTGCAAGGTTTAGCTGCGATGAGAATTCTTTTCCTTAAGGAGTCCTTCGTTCGACGAAACCAATCTATTCATGCCAAAATGCATACGTGAAATTTGTTGCTGGAATATATGTAGAAAATATCAATTTTAGAAAAAACGAAGAAGGTTTAACCCGAATCGATATAGATGGCGGTTTCTTCTCCTTCTCGCCAGAAAGCTATCCTGTTGTTTATCAGCCACACTTGGTATTGTTAATTAGTGCGATCAACTCGAACATCTCTAACGATACTTTAATCGTCGAATTCTTTAAGGGCGACGAACAAGTTGCGAGAAATGTGCAGCCATGCCCAGTTGAACCAGGCAAATTCGGCTATCGCCTAGTTAAACCAGAGATCGAATTTAGCGAACCTTCGACGATCGTTGCAAAGTGCACTTTGACCGAATCAAACGAAACAATCGAAATTCCTCTAACTGCAATTTAGATATTTCGCTAAAGTAATCCAGTAAAAGCTACAGGAGAAACAATGCCAAACAGTCCCACTACAAACCAAGGCGAAATCGAATCGAAATGTGTTAATACAATTCGAGCATTAGCAATGGATGCTGTTGCTAAAGCAAACTCTGGCCACACTGGCACACCAATGGCTCTTGCTCCGATTGCACATGTTTTGTTCACCAGAATCTTACGATACAATCCACAAGATCCAACTTGGTATAACCGAGACCGTTTCATTTTAAGTGCTGGACATGCATCCATGTTGATGTACGGAACTCTCCATTTAGCAGGTTTCGAAGTCTCTCTAGAGGACATTAAACAATTTAGGCAACTAGATTCAAAAACTCCAGGTCACCCTGAGGTGCACCACACACCTGGAGTCGAGGTTACGACTGGACCTCTCGGACAGGGTTTTGCAAATGCAGTTGGAATGGCTATTGCTCAGAAATATATTTCTAACAAGATAGATGAAAATTATCTAGATCACAAGATCTATGTTCTCTGTTCTGATGGAGATTTAATGGAAGGAGTAAGTTACGAAGCTGCTTCTTTGGCAGGACACAACAAGCTTTCAAACTTAATAGCAATATACGACGATAATAAGATCACTATCGATGGAAAAACTGATCTAACTTTCTCAGAAGATGTTGCTGCACGATTTAGATCTCAGGGCTGGAATGTAATTCAAGCTGGAGAAATTTCAGAAGACCTCGATGAAATTGAAGCTTCGATTAAACAAGCACAGGCCTGTGAAGATGCACCTTCCATAATTATTGTCAATAGCCACATTGGCTTTCCTTCACCAGGGTTCACTGATACTTCAAAAGCTCATGGAGCATTGACAGACAAATCAGATTTAGAAGCGACTAAAGAGATCATGGGTTTCGCCGGAAAAGAGTTTTCTGTTGATTCTGACGTGCTGGATTTCTATCGAGAAAGTCAGAACGAAAATATTGAGCAGTACAACAAATGGATCCAGGAAACAAAGTCTAACGACAAGGTTCAGAGTTTGATCGCAGGAACTTCCAAAGCAGTTGTTGACTTGTCCAACGGAGAACTTCGAGACTACTTTACAAGCCCGACTCCCAATACTGGCGACGAAATAGCAACTCGAGTTTCATGTAGTGAAATCCTTTCCACTATCTCTAATGACTTTGATTCTCTAATTGGTGGGTCCGCTGACCTCACGGGAAATACAGGCACTAAACTCGAAAATGGATCTCCATTTTCTTCGACAAGTAATGCTGGAAATCAAATTTATTTTGGCATACGCGAACATGCAATGGCCGCAGCTGCAAATGGTATGGCGCTTGGATATAACCTCCGACCATTCGTAGGGACCTTCTTTGTTTTCGCTGACTACATGCGTCCATCACTTCGTATCGCAGCGATTTCTAAAGCACCTGTTCTATTTGTTTTCTCACACGATTCAATTGGCGTTGGAGAAGATGGCCCTACGCATCAACCAATCGAGCAGTTGGCATCTTTGCGAGCAATGCCAGGACTCAAAGTAGTTCGACCAGCTGATGCATATGAAACTGCCGCAGCAATAGAACTTCACGTTACGAATGCCGATGGACCGACAGCACTTATTCTTACGCGACAAAACGTACCTGTTCTGGAAAATACAGACAAGCTTGCCCGTTCTGGCGTATCTGTCGGTGCTTACACACTCGTTGACGAACAGAGTCCGGATGTAATTTTGACTAGTACCGGCTCAGAAGTACACCTTTGCGTAGATGCCGCCAAAGAACTTTTAGCAAAATCGATAAAAGCAAAAGTGGTTTCTATTCCTTGCATGGATAATTTCTTAGGTCAATCTGAAGCTATCAGAAACGATATTTTCAATGTTGGAGTTCCAGTTTTAAGCATCGAAGCAGGTGCAACGTTTGGCTGGAGTGCAATTGCGGATCAATCCATTGGTATCGACAGGTTTGGAGCTTCAGCACCGGCTGGAGAGGTATTTAACAAACTTGGAATAACTTCAAATGCTTTGGTCGACGCAGCAACAAAGCTCGTATCAAAATAGGGAGAATAATGAGAACTTTAAAAGGTCTATATGAACGAGGACAATCTCCTTGGTATGACAATCTATCTAGAGGTTTGATTGAAAGTGGCGAACTTTCTGCACTCATAGAAAATGGGATAGTTGGCGTAACATCAAATCCAACTATTTTTGATCAATCTATTTCTAAATCTTCTGATTACGACAAAAGACTTGCACAATGTAAAGCTGACAATAAAGACGCAGAACAAACATATTGGGATCTAGTCTGCGCAGATATTGCAGATGCAGCAGATTTATTACGTCCAACTTTTGATTCAACTAATCAGCAAGATGGGTATGTGAGCGTGGAAGTTTCTCCCCTATTGGCTCATAACACTGCTGAAACCATTGCTCAGGCTAACGAACTGTACTCTCGGATTGGCCGAGACAATGTAATGATCAAGATTCCTGCAACTCTCGAAGGACTGCCTGCAATTGAGGCAGTTATTTCTAATTCGATTCCAGTAAATGTCACTCTTATTTTTTCTCAAGAAAGATACGCGCAAGTGATTTCGAGTTTTCAAAACGGCGCTGAAAAAGCATCAAAGATTCCTGCTAGTGTCGCATCATTTTTCATCTCAAGGTTAGATTCAAAAGTTGATAAAACATTAGAAGCGAATCCTCTGTTGCAAGGTAAAGCGGCGATCGCCAACGCAGCTATTGCTTATTCAATGTTTCAAGATCAATTCGGATCTACTAGTAACGAATCCAATGCACAACGTCCACTTTGGGCCTCAACCTCGACCAAAAACCCTGAGTACTCCCCAACTCTTTACGTTGATGAGTTAATAGCCAAGAATACGGTTAACACCTTGCCAGCTGCAACGATAGATGCACTTAGTTCGGAACTAGGAGAATTTCCCAAAACTGACCTAAACGATCAACTTTCAAAATTGCAATCATCTTGGAATGAGATCCTTACGATTTCTCCTATAGACGCAATAATGAAAGAACTAGAAGACGAAGGTGTTAGTTCATTTCAGGCTTCATATGAATCTTGCTTGGAATCAATAACTACACGTCTGGCTCAGATGTAATAACTAGGTCTAAACTACACATATGCTTTCCAAAGACGAAGCATTTCGTCTAACACGCTTTTCTTTCGATGATATCGCCGATTCCGCAAGTGCAATCCGCGATGAAGCTTCTTTGCACTCGATTACATATTCCCCAAAAGTTTTTCTTCCACTTACTCACCTTTGCCAAGACAATTGTTCATATTGCACATTTGCGAAAGCGCCTAGCGCCGTAGATGAACTCTACATGACTGTAGAACAGATCCGTGAGGTTTGTGCCCTAGGAATCCAAAACCAATGTTCAGAAGCATTGTTTACATTAGGTGAAGCTCCAGAACGAAGATATGAAGAAGCTGGGATTTGGTTAAAACAAAATGGGTATTCCACAACGACGGATTATTTAGCGGATATGGCCCGTATTGTGATTACAGAATTCGGGATGCTCCCTCATGTAAATCCCGGAGCAATATCTGATAAGGAGATTCGATTATTAAAGGAAGTGAGCATCTCGCAAGGAATGATGCTTGAATCCATAGCTGGTCGACTCTGTGAGCCTGGAGGTCCTCACTTCGGATCTCCGGACAAGACACCAGCAAGAAGACTCGCGACTCTAGAAGCAGCTGGTAGGGCTCAAGTCGCATTCACAACAGGTTTACTTGTAGGAATTGGCGACACAAGGCATGAACGCATTGAAGGACTATTAGCGTTGCGTGATCTCAACTATTCATATGGGCACATTCAAGAAGTAATAATTCAAAACTTTATTCCTAAACCAGCAACTGGAATGGCGAATTCGTCTGAATGTGACCCGGAAGAGCATCTGTGGACAATTGCGGCAGCAAGACTGATATTTGAAAATTTAACCCATATTCAGGCGCCACCCAATCTCGCTAGTTCAATCGAAGATTTGGTGCGCGCGGGAGTAGATGATTTCGGAGGAATCTCCCCTGTCACTATAGATTTTGTAAATCCTGAGAAGCCATGGCCACACCTAAAAGAACTATCGGACACGATTCTTCAATTTGGGAAAAAGTTAAAGGCAAGAGCAGCTATTTATCCAGAGTATATTGCTAAGCCAGGGTTTTTGGCAGAACACCTCAGAGGTTTTGTGGATGCAGTCACTGATGACAAAGGATACTTAAAGAACGATCCTTTAAAGTCCAACGAAAATAATAACTTTGTTGACTTAAATGAACAGAAAGCAATCGACTTAGCTGAAATGGAAAGAGTTGAAAGTCCAGCAATAAAGAAAAAACGCATTAAGCGCGGATCAAATCTTCCTCTCTCAAAACCTAGATAATAATTGTCGTTTCATGAACTCTAAATCTCAACAATTAATAGCTGGTGTCGGCAATGCCATCGTTGACGTATTGTGCAACATTGAAGATAACACTCTTGAAAAATTACAGCTACAAAAAGGGTCGATGAAGCTTTGCAGTGCAGAATTCCATAATAGAATTCTGAATGAGACCTCAAACTACGAAATCAGTCCTGGAGGTTCGGTTGCGAATTCTATTGCAACACTTTCTCTATTGGGTATCAACACTAATTTTTCAGCAACAATTGGCGAAGACATTTGGGGAAATTCTTTTAAGCAATCTCTTTTAGATTGTGGCATTGATTTAAATATCGAAATACATCCCGACTTACCGACTGGAAAAAGTATCGTCCTAATTACTCCAGATGGTGAACGAACAATGAACACATGCTTAGGCGCAAGCACAGTAAACAGCACAGATTATTATCAAAGTGAAGTTGTAATTGATTCTCAGTACATCTTCATCGAGGGATATTTACTCGATTCTGACTCAGCTTGGAACTTTCTAAAAAATGCACTTCCAACTTATAAAAACAGAGGAATCAAACTGATTCTTACTTTGAGTGACTCTAATTGCGTTCGAGACAATCTGTCTCGATTCAAAACTTTGGCTGAACATTGCACGATCATTTTCGCTAATTCAAAAGAAATAGCTGCTCTTTGGTCAATCGAAGAAATCGAAGTAGATTTCTCTACTCCCATCTCTGATACAACACCATATACTTTGGTTGTTACAAGGTCTGAAATGGGAGCAACGATATTTGATTTTGGAGAGGTCCAAAGCTACAGAGCCAAAATGGTTACCGATATATGTGATTTAACTGGAGCAGGTGATCAATTCGCATCAGGATATATCTTCGGATATTTATCCGGTTGGGACATTGAATATTGTACAAAATTCGGAAACGAACTCGCATCAAAAATTATTACTCAAATAGGACCGAGATTTAGCTCAAAATCAACACAAACGATTTTGTCCGATTTCAAGGGTAGAAACAAGCTACCTAATTAAACAACTAATGTGCGCTAGTCTTTGAGTCGAATAAACATAAAGATCGCCATCAGGAGAAGCCTATTAATGCCGAGAGCACCTAGATATAGAACCGGTGACCCGAAGATTGACGCAATGATTCAAGAACTCGTCGAAATCTCGGGTGGAAATAAAGACAATCACGATTTAATTCAAGATTCAATAACGTCTGCATTACGCATGGCCCGTGACGATGCAGATCGAGGCGATCTAAAAATTACCAGCGCTGCACTAAAAGAAATGCGGTACGCCTTCAAAATCTTTGAACCTTATAGGAAAAATCGCAAGGCATCAATATTCGGATCCGCGAGAACATCTATAGATCACGCACTCTATACACAGGCAAAAACAGTTGCATCTGAACTTGCAAAGAACGATTGGATGGTTATTACAGGTGCTGGTCCTGGAATCATGACTGCAGGCATCGAAGGTGCTGGAACAGAGATGTCATTCGGCGTGGACATTAAGTTGCCTTTTGAGTCGAGCACATCTCAATTTTTAACAGGAGATCCAAAACTCATTAGTTTTAGGTATTTCTTTACGAGAAAATTGATGTTCATGAAAGAAAGTAGTGGTTTCGTATTGCTTCCTGGCGGTTTTGGGACCATGGATGAAGGATTTGAGTTATTGACCTTAATCCAAACTGGGAAAATGATGTCTGTACCGATCGTCTTTCTAGATGAAGAAAATGGTGATTATTGGAAAAATTGGGAAGAATTCATTAAGAAGGATCTACTTGGTGATAACTATATCTCCAAAGAGGACCTCTCTCTTTTTAAAGTTACGGATTCTGTTGACACTGCTGTATCTGAAATTACTAATTTCTACAGTAATTATCATTCACAAAGATTTGTTTCTGGAATTCTCGTATTGCGTATGCAAAGAGAGATTTCTGACAAAACACTAGAGGCTCTTAATAAAGAATTTGCCGATATTATTGTTGAAGGAAATATTGAAAAGTGTGAAGCAAGCAAGGATGAAATCGAAGACGATGACCATTTACAACTGTCAAGAATACGATTTAAATTCAACAAACACCACTGGGCGCGAGTCAGAATGTTGATAGACAGACTTAACGAAAATTAGTCATTTTCAGAAGACATCTTTTCTAGATTCTTACACTCATAAATTGCTTTATCGATTGCACGCGCAATCTTTGCACATTGACGTTCCAATTTTTTAGCGTCGTCGTTACCTCTGTATACGGCTTCACTCAAGAATGACAAGGAATTATCTCGGACTTGCTCTCTGATTTCCTCTAAAGCTTCCATAATCTCATTCATGATGCTCCTAGAGATAAGGTCCTGGCGCAAGATCGCTGTCTTGACTTGCAGTGGCATGGAGATCTCGTTCTCTAAGTATCAGATAAGGATCACCATGTATCTCTACTTCGAAGCCTGTTTCTGGAGCATAGAGCACAGAATCACCAGTATTTATATTTCTCGTGTTTGGACCAACCGATATAACATGACCCCACTTGAGCCTTCTTTCGTTATTAGCTGTTGCCGGTATAACAAGACCGCCTCTGGTAGCGCGTTCTCCGTCTTCGTCGGACGGCACAAGCAAAATACGATCACCCAACATCTTTAGTGAATCTCCGATTGAATCTACATCTAAATACGAATCTTTTTTAGAGTTCATAGCCTTATAATCTAGTTTCATTTCTTAGATAATCACCAAGTCAAACTACGATATTTGTCAATGTCAATCGAACAATATAGATCTGATCCAAAACCGGCAACTAAGCCTTCATTGTTGTCAGAACTTGTTGCGCTCAGTAAACCCAGAGTGATCGAACTTTTGATCACTACCGCACTTCCTGCAATGTTTTTGGCAACTGGAGATTTCCCCGATGCAGTTAAAATATTTGGCGTTCTCATTGGCGGAACACTTGCAGCTGGTTCAAGTAATGCAATCAATTCAATTATCGAACGAGACATCGACACCAATATGAATCGAACAAAGATGCGACCGATGGCTCAAGGTCGACTTTCTAAAAGTTTGGCTTGGACCTTTGCAATACTTTCACAAGTATTGGCTTTCGCTATCGTCTTTTTAACTTCTAATATTCTTGCAGCAGGTTTCACTTTATTGGCATCTTTTGTCTATGTATTCGTCTATACGATTTGGTTGAAACCAAGATCCGATCAAAATATTGTTATAGGCGGCGCTGCAGGCGCGTTACCTGCGATCATCGGATACACTGCAGTAACAAACAGCATATCTTGGCAACCAATAGTCATGTTTGTAATAGTTTTTCTTTGGACTCCAGCCCACTTTTGGGCCTTAGCAATCTTCCATCAAGAGGACTACAAAAAAGGCGGATTTCCCATGATGCCAATAACTAGAGGAAGGAAATATACTTCTGTGGCTATATTCGTTTACACAATCCTCACATGTTTGGCTTCTTTTGTACTTGCGCTCGATGGTTATCTCGGGATTATTTACATAAGCATATCTGTATTGTTAGCAGTCTGGTTCACTTTCGAAGCCTTTAGATTAACTCGAGATCCAGAAAACATACATCGAGGAAAATACATGCGCTTTTTTCATATTTCAAATGCCTATTTAGCTATCCTCTTTATTGCAATAGCCATAGATTCTGTGATTTAAATAATGAAGCCCAAGTACTATCTCACTTTAGCTATCGTGATTATCATCGCTTTGGGAATCATATATTCTGGCTATGAAAGTGTTCTAAATCAAGATACAAGTACTGCGACTGTTGTTAGAACAGATACAAAAATTGCTAATTTTGAAGCAGAAACTATCGACAACGAAACCTACGTATTTAAAAGCGGTGCAAAGGTTAGAGTTTTTGAAGTATTTGCCGAATGGTGTTTACCTTGCCGTAAAAGTGTTCCTGAAGCAATTGAGTTTGCTAACCAAAATAAATCTGTTGAAGTTATCGGTGTTGCTTTTAGAGATGTTCCTTTTAAAGTTCGAGAATTTGAAAAAGAATACGGAAAATTTGAAACTACTATATTAGCTAACGGAAAAGTTGAAAAAGCCTTAGGCATTTCAAGTGCTCCTCAGACACTTTTCGTTAAAGATGACAGAATTGTTTATCGCGCCTATGGGCTTACAAGTTCGGAAGAATTGAAAAATATACTTTTACTCATCAAATGAGAATTTCCTTGCCGCAATCAACGGCAAAGTCGCTGAAAAGAATAATAACGAAAAGAACGCTAAAGGTGAAAAGGCTTCTATCCCAGCAAGATACCGAAGTAGCGAATGAAGCCCACCTGAAGGGATTATACGAAAAATATCTCTAACCGAATCTGGCAAACTTGAAGTCTCGGTAAAACCGATTCCAGCGATACCAATCATGACTAAATACAGGAGATTTTGAAGCCCTAAGTTTGCTTCGGCTTTGACTCTTCCTGCAATTAGAAGTGCAATTCCAGCGAATGAGCATGAAGCTAACCAGCAAAGAGGGATAGCTAGAATCCATTTAAGTTCTGGCTCCCATCCGAGTGCCAACCCAACAATACTTAAAATAATGAGTTGAAATGATTGCAAAATCAGAAGTGATACGATTTTCGAAAACACAAGTCCTCTGCGTCCAAGGGGCGTTGTACCTAGGCGAACAAGAACCCTAAATCTTCGGTCAAAGCCTGTTGTAATTCCAAGACTGACCATACTTGTAGCTAGGACAGCCTGTAAATATGAAAATGGCATTGCTCGAATTACTCCCGTAGAAGTATTTGCAAGAGCAATTAACACAATAATCGGAACAACCAAGTTCAGAATTAAAGCCTCTCCCCTCCTTGCAGTGATTTTCACATCAGAGATTGCTAGAGCAAATATTTTCCTCATTGTTCATCACCAATTTCAGTTTCAAAAGATTCTGAAGTCATTTCTATGAATACATCTTCTAATTTCTTACTCAGTGAATCATATTTGATAACCATATTTTGAGTTTCATGCGCAATGTCGGCGATTTGTTTAAGCAAGAGTGTCGAAGATTTAGTTTCAATCAATATAATATTCGGAGTTATCTGTCGGAAACTATTTCCGATCACGCTTTCAATTATCTCCGAATCAACTGGATTTTGGAATTCGACCTCAATTTCTTCACCATCTGAGGTCGTCAAGCTTTTGGTGTCACCTTGAACAATTACTTTTCCTTTAGAAACAATTGCTATTTCGTCGCAAAGCATTTCTGCTTCATCCATAAGATGTGTTGTAAGTACAACCGTAGATCCGGATTCTCGGAGAGTTTTTATCAATTCCCATGTACGTCGACGTGCTCGAGGGTCCATTCCAACTGTGGGTTCATCTAGAAAGACCAATTTAGGTTTACCAACTACAGCTAAAGCCAGAGACAGCGATTGTGCTTGTCCCCCTGAGAGGCGTCTCACGTTAGTGTTTACACCTGTGAGATCTACGAGTTCGAGAAGTTCATCGATGTCATGAGATTGTGGATAGAAGGAACTATAAAGTTTCACTGCTTCTCTGGGTTTCAAACCAGGATTGATCCCACCCTCTTGAAGCATCGCGCCTATTTTAGGAGCAATTAAATGGTATTTTTTTTCGGGATTTTCCCCTAGAACTTTTACTGATCCGCTATCTGAACTTCTAAGACCAAGCATTATCTCAATCGCAGTGGTTTTTCCTGCTCCATTTGGACCAAGAAGGCCGAAAATCATTCCTTCTGTGACTTTTAAGGAAAAGTGATCTAACGCGACATTACCTGAATAACTCTTTGTCAGGTCATCCGCTTCGATTACAAAATTCATTGCCTATACGATAGTAGGTAATGTATGTATTTAATCGAGGCGAGCGCAGATGAGTAGATATTTTCTCATATTGTTGGCATGTTTTATTTTAACGTTGCCCTTGGAATTTGTTTTTAGGGCGAAGGTATATAGGAGACCTCTTTTAGCGGCGAAATCTATATCATTACCCATTTTTGTATATCTAGCTTGGGACGTAATCGCCACCCACTTTAACCATTGGAATTTCGCCACCCAACATAGGTCATCGATAACAATATTGGGACTACCCTTTGAAGAAATCCTTTTCTTTATTATTATTCCAGTTTGCGCTCTATTAACCTATGAATCAGTCAAGCAACTTCATCCTAAAAGTGAAACACAGGTCACTCCGAAAATTATATGGACAGTTTTCTTGGTAGTTTTCTTTCTCGTAGGCTTCGGATCGTATGCTTTCAGGTTAAATGCATTCGAATTAGATGTGCCAACGAGAATGTTTCCGTACTATTTCCTCGCGACTCTATTAGCTTTCATATCTTTCCTCTATATAGCTTTTCGAAGCCCCACAACAAAAGCATTGATAAAGTCAAATGCCTTCTTTTATACAATGCTAATTTGCTGTTTCTTTATGATTTTTGTGAATGGCTACTTAACGATCCTCGACGACCCGGTTGTTTCGTATAGAGCAAATTTAGGTCCGCGAATGTTTTTTGATAAGCCGGTGGAAGATTTTTTCTATGGATTTGTTTTACTATCATGGATTCTCGGAAGATGGGTGAGGTTTATTAAGCCAAAACCTAATGTCGATACTAAGATTTAGTCGCATGCAATCAGTTTTGATCATTATCCTCGTAGCTCTATTAATGGAGCCAATCACAACCTACACCCACAAAGTTGTAATGCATAAAACTCTATGGGTATGGCATAAATCTCATCACCAACAAAAAGGTACCCCTCTCGAATTAAATGATCTTTTTCCAGTTGTGTTTTCAATATTTTCTGTTGGTCTCTTCATAATTGGTATGTCTAGACCAGTTTTTACGAGTATTGCTATAGGGATAACAATATACGGACTTGCATATTTTGTGGTTCATGAAATCATAATTCACTCAAGGTTTGGATCTTTACCATCCCAAAATCGGCTTTTTACATATTGGCGCTTCAGCCACAATGTTCATCACCAATTTCACGCTGCACCTTACGGATTCATTGTTCCAATTACGCCTAAAAATTTAGCTCAAAAGGCTAAGGATAATCCCAGAGATCTTTTAGATAGATTTTAGAAATCAATTGCTAAGGCAATTTTTCAAATTTAAAAAACTTTAAACGACATAACTCTTTAAGTGCAGTTCCATACTTGGAATTAGTACTCAATCGAGCTCTTTTATTTAAAGAATCAAAGCCATTTTTTTCAATTTCTCCCAGAATCCCACCGTAGAGTTTGTATGCTGTCCTTACACATGCACCCGACCTACCTTTAAGTGCAATTACTCCGGGGAAAGCTTTTTCATAAAGTTCGTAGTTTCTTTCGAT
>Ga0209573_1004330_pt1 | contig 14143 bp, 12 predicted proteins | sample TNRBio252014_DNA_FD_185870 | JGI IMG/M metagenome (GOLD analysis project Ga0209573, IMG submission 185870) | Wastewater treatment Type I Accumulibacter community from EBPR Bioreactor in Madison, WI, USA - TNR Reactor_6/25/2014_ DNA (SPAdes)... | ecosystem: Engineered > Bioreactor > EBPR >...
CAGAGGGCACGGAGAAGACCCAGAGCACGTAATAGGTACAAAGGGCGCGGAGGAGACACAGAGGAGACACAGAGGGCGCAGAGGAGACACAGAGGGCGCGGAGAAGACCCAGAGCACGTAATAGGTACAAAGGGCGCGGAGGAGACACAGAGGAGACACAGAGGGCACGGAGAAGACCCAGAGCACGTAGTAGGTACAAAGGGCGCGGAGGAGACACAGAGGAGACACAGAGGGCACGGAGAAGACCCAGAGCACGTAGTAGGCACAAAGGCCGCGGAGGAGACACCGAGGGCATCGAGGGGATGCAGAGGGTAGAGAGAAAGGTTGGAGATAGCGATAGCGAGCGATGGAGTCTGGCAGACAAAACGCCACCTCGACGCTCTGTGTTCTCTGTGTCTCCTCTGTGTTCTCTGTGTCCTGCTCTCTTCCAGTCAAGCCCTGGCTGCTTTGGCGGCGCTAGATACGGCCCGACGGCGCGACTTGGCTTGCCACCCACTGGATCAACTCGACCTGCTCGGGGCGTTCGGCGTAGGAGCCGGCCACCTTGACGCGGCGCGCGGCTTCGTTGGCCGTCAGTCCCAATGCCACCAGCACGCAGCTCGCCACGGTGCCCGTCCGCCCGATGCCGGCCGCACAGTGCAGCAGGATATTGACGCCGCGGCGCAGGTCAGCGGCTATGCTGTTGACCAACTCCAGAAAGCTGGCCCGGTCGCTGGGCACGCCGTAATCGACGATGGGGTAGACGCGCTGCTGCCAGGGCACGTCCTTGCGCCGCACGGCGCGGGCGTAGTCTGGCGCCTTGCCTTCGATTTCCTCCAGCGCGGTCAGGCAGACCACCTGGCTGATCCCCCGCATACGCACGGCGTCCACAGTGGCTTGATACGGCTCATAGCGGCCCGGCATGCTGTGCAAATAGAGCCGGCCCGGCACATCAGGGGGCAAATCGACCAATCGGAACATGGCTGAGGGAATCCTCTCTGGGGCGTGAGCTGGATGAGGTTCAGAAATAACTTTTCTTCCGAGAAAAGTCATTTCTGCGCCGGCGCGCGCCTGGACGCGCATGGCGTTGGTCTTGGCTGTCATAGTTGTCGATGGGTAGACCTATCGGCTCGCTGATTGCACAGATCGGGAGCGCACAGATCAAATTTGTGCAAGCTGTGAAATCCGTGGCTTCCGTGGCAATTCTCAGCTCAGGGCTTTGATTGCTGCTTCGATCTGCTCCTTGAGGCGGGCGATCTCGGCCTGGAGCTTCTTCTCCTCGCCGGCCAGGGTTTCCAGTTGCTGCTCGCTGGCGCGCAGCTTGTCTACATAGCCCGCGCGCAGCTCACCCTCTTTGCCCGCGGCGCCCAGCGCGCCCATGTTGCCGCGCGCCTGCTCCTGGCCCTTGTAGATTTTCTGCCGCTCTTGTTCGATCTCGGCCAGCCGCCGTTCGTGGGCCGCTATGCGCTCCCACAGGTCCAACAGCTCGTGCAGCCGGTTATGGGTCTTGCTGTCCAGCAGGCCGCGCGCCAGATAGTCTTGCAGCGCCTGCGCTGACTGGCGGCGGATCTCCTCACGCCGGCTGAGCAGGCGGCGTGTACGCACGGTGAGAGTCGCCTCGCCGCGCGCAGGCGCGTCGACGGCAAAGCGCAGGTGCTCGGCCGTCTTCTCTTGCGCCGCCGCTGTGTCGAACAGCTCGTAGAACTCCGTGCGCGGCTGCTCGACCAGCACAGTCAGGCTCTTGGCGCTGCTGTTGCTCAACCGGTAACTCCGCGTGCGCACGTCCCATTCCTCGATGAGCAGGTAGGCGCCGCTGATGCGCAGAGCGCGTATCTCCCGGCTGACCTGGCTTTCCTCCAGCACCTTGACGGCTAACTCTACGGCGTAGGGCGCCACGATTTCACCGTCGACCACCGTGAACGGCAGCACGGCTTCGCCGGCGTACTGGCCGCGGTCGATCACCGTCGCCGGGCCGCGCTCCAGGGTCAGGCCGGTGTCGTTGCGCATGCGCAGCGTCGCCACCGGATGCGCAGAGAGCTTGCTGCCGTTGTAGAGCAGATCCTTGCGGCAGTCCAGCCGGGCCGAGACAATCGGGACCATGGCCGACTGGCCGCGGCCGACCGTCACCGGGGTGGCGATGGCATACTCGAACAGTTCGCCCAGGTCGGCGCCGCTGGCCACGGCCGTCGTGGTCTGATCCAGCGCCTGGGCGTTGATGCCGCGCTTGGCCATGGCGGCCGGTTGCCGCATGGCTGCGCCGTCGAACGACTCGGCCATAGCCAGCGACGCCATCATCGGCGCGGCCGGCGGCGGCATCGCCGCGCCAAAGCTGACCGGGCCGGCCGCCACGCGGCTCTCGTCCCTGATCTCCGGCCGCTCTGGCGTGACCGGCGTCAAGAGGTCGTAGACGAAGGAAATTGGCATGCCAGCCACCAGCGCCAGCGAAATCTCCTTCAGGTCCTCCTCCAGCCGGTTGTCGAAGATGCCCCAGCCCAGCAGCAGCGCATTCCTTTCTCCCCCTCCCTCCTTCTCTCGCTCCCCCTCTCCCTCGACCACCAGCCGGTAGCTCACCCGCCAGCTCGGCGCCGGCGCCACGTAGCTTAGCGACAGGTCGTGCTCGCCCGGCGTCAGCCGCACGGTTACCTGGCGGTGCGCCTCCTGCGTCAGCGAGCTGGCCAGGAAGAAACGCAGATCGCCGGCCGCGGCGTCGTCGAGGATTTCGACGCCTTGCACGCGGCCCAGCGGCGCGGCCTGCACCGCTGTCGACTCGTCCAGCAGCAGCGAGACCAGCGCAGTGGCCAGCGGCTCCTCTTCGGGCGCTTCGTCCAGCCCCAGCAGCGCGCCGCTCAGCGCCTCACCCTGGTCCAGCAACAGACGCACCCGCCGGCCGCGCAGGCTCACCAGCAGGTCCTGCAAGCTGCGCTGATCGCTCAGATGGATCGAGCAGCCGGCCAACAGTTCCTCGCGGCTCTGCGGGCTGGGATACTCGACGCCCAGCACCTGGCCGCCGCCCCAGTCGATGGCAGTCAGACTCTTCAGCACGTCGTTCATCTCCTCGACGCGAAAAGCAAGGCTGACCTGCTCGCCGTTCAGCCGGGCCCGCCGCTCGAAAAAGCCAACGCCGTGCTTGTACAGCGTCATGTGGGTGATGGGAATGGTGGTCATGGCGGTTATTCTCCAAGGATAGTGGTCGGTAATCCGTAAATCGTAACCCGTAACCCGGAACCGGAAGTCGTCCCAGGGAGACCCTTTTCCGGGTTACGGGTTACGAGTTACTCGTTACGGGTTACGGCTCATCGCTCTCAAACATCGCTTCCAGCGTCTCGGTTTCGATCTCGTTCAGGATCAGGCCCAGCTCATCCCGGTCGAAGACGTAGCGCTCGTGGCAGAAGTGACAGTCGACTACGGCTTCGCCTTCGACGATCAGGGCCAGCAGGTCGTCCTCGCCCAGCACCTTCAGCGCCTGACGGGAACGCGCGCGGCTGCACGAACAGCCAAAAGCCAGCGGCTGCTGCTCGAGTACTGTGTAGTCAAGCCCGTTCAACGCTTGGGCTGTCAGTTGTTCGGGTGTATGGCCGGCGGCCAGATAGGAAGCCAGCGGCGCCAGGCTGGCCAGGTTGCCGGCTACCCGCTGCAAGACGCCGGCATCGGCGCCGGGCAGCGGCTGGAAGAGCAGCCCACCGGCGGCAAGGATGACGCCGTCGCCGTTGAGCGCCGCGCCGAGCAGCACCAGGCTGGCAGTCTGCTCCGACTTCTCGAAGTAGTGACTCAGGCTGGCGGCTACGTCGCCGTCCTGCACCGACACTGCGCCCTGATACAGGCCGCGCAGGCCCAGATCCTTGACCACGGTCAGCAAGCCCTGGCGGCCCAGCGCAGCGGCCACGGCGTTTGCGTCGATGGGCAGCAGCCAGGGGGTGTCGGGCGCGGCCACATAGCCGCGCACCTGGCCGTTGGCGTCGGCCTCGGCCACCAGCTTGCGCAGCGGGCCGTCGGCCTCGATCTTGAGGGCCACCCGCTGCTTGACCTTCAACAGGCCGCCCAGCAGCGCCGTCGCGGTCAGGATATCGCTCAGCGCGGCCGCGGCTACAGGCGTGGCGCTGTGGCGGCGGGCAGCCTCCAGCGCCAGCTCGGTGGTAACGCAGACCAGCCCGCGCAGGCCGGCCTCTTTACAGATTACACGCAGCATGGAGTCGTTCATGGGAGTATTCCACCTTTCGATCGGCGCCCCTGGTTGGATGCGCCATGGGACCGACGGGTCAATCATACCTGCAAACTGCAATCCGATCAACTATTGCAGGGTGAGGAAGCTGGCAGGTTGTTTGACGGCTGTAGGTTGCCGGCTATAATGGTGGCTGTTCAGAAAATCGTTCGGGCCGGTCTCCGACCGAGCCCGTACGCTTTCATCCATCGGCGTGTCGGGCGCCGTCCGGCGCGGCGCCTGACTTCAAACACACCCAACTCAACAAAGACGAAATCCTGGCCAGGTTGCGTTTAACTGGATAGCAGGGCCGAACAGGCCGTAGTCCTGGCGCCGGTTGGCGTCGCCCAGTGAGGATGTCTCCATCATCGCAGCCAGCCGGAGGCGCGGCCCTGCTGCGATGATCGGAGTCAGATGATCGACTTTGTAACTTCAGATGAGGAGCAACCCCATGAGTAATATCCGCAGAGTCTTTGGCGCCATGATGATCCTGGCGTTGGTCAGCGTGATGGTCTGGCTGCCCACCGGCCCCTTACAGCCGGCCGGCCAGGCCGATCAACGCAGCGCAGCCGGCGGCGCCGCTTTTGGCGCACCCGCGCAACAGGAGCCGGCTGGCGACCTGCTGGTGAGCGACCCGGTCGAACCGTTCCTGACGGCGGCCTTGAGCGATCTGCCTCCGTCCGAGGCGGATTACACGCTGGACCGGGAGATCAACCCGCGCCTGCACTTCGGCGCGCAGTTGGACGAGACCTATAACCCTGAGTTGGGGCCGGATCCGTTGCTGGCGGTGCAAGAAGCCGCTGCGCCGGCCGCGCCCGATGCCTTCGGCACGCCGCTGCTGAATTTCAACGGCCAAGGCTTTACCAGCGTCAACCCGCCCGACACGGTTGGCGACGTCGGTCCCAACCACTACATCCAGATGATCAACAACAGCAGCAGCAGCCGGGTTACCGCCTACAACAAGAACACCGGCGCGGTCATCTTCGGGCCAGCGACGCTGAGCAGTCTGGCGCCCAGCGGCAACCCGTGCAGCAGCGGCGCGGGCGACCCGATCGTGCTGCACGATCAGTTAGCCAACCGCTGGCTGCTGAGCGAATTCGCCAGCAGCGGCAACAACCTGTGCGTCTACATCTCGCAGACGGCTGATCCAGGCGGCATGTACTACTTCTACCGCTTCCAGACCCCCAACTTCCCCGACTATCCCAAGTACGCCGTCTGGCCGGACGCCTACTACGTGTCCTCCAACGAGAGCGGCGGGCCGGCGGTGTATGCCCTCGACCGCACGCGCATGTTGGCGGGCCAGTCAGCCACCTTCCAGCGCCGCACCGCGCCCTCGCTGTCGGGCTTTGGCTTCCAGGCGCTGACGCCGGCTGACCTGGATGGCGCGACTGCGCCGCCGTCGGGCGCGCCAGGCCTCTTCATGCGCCATCGCGACACCGAGGTGCATGGCCCCAGCGGCATGCCCAGCAATGACCTGCTGGAGGTCTGGGCGTTCACCGTCAACTGGACCACGCCGGCCAGCTCCGGCTTCAGCAAGATCGCCGACATTCAGGTGGCCGAATTCGACTCGTCGCTGTGCGGCCTGACCTCCTTTAACTGTATTGCACAGCCCGGCACCAGCACGCGGCTGGATCCGCTGCGCGAGGTGATCATGTGGCGGCTGAGCTACCGCAACTTCGGCAGCCGCCAGGTGCTGGTGGGCAACTTCTCCACCGACGTGGGCAGCGATCGGGCCGGCGTGCGCTGGTTCGAGCTGCGCCGCACCAGCGGCAACTGGGGTCTGTTCCAGGAAGGCACCTACGCGCCGGGCAATGTCAGCCGCTGGATGGGCGGCATCGCCATGGACAAGTCCGGCAACATGGCGCTGGGCTACAACGTGGGCAGCAGCAGCACCTATCCGGGCCTGCGCTACGTCGGGCGCCTGGCCGGCGACGGCGCCGGCGCCATGCCGCAGGGTGAGTTCACCATCGTCAACGGCTCAGCCGCCAACGGCAGCAACCGCTATGGCGACTACTCGTCCATGAACATCGACCCGGCTGACGACTGCACCTTCTGGTTCACCGGCCAGTGGAACGACGCCAGCCAGTGGAAGACGCGCATCGCCAAGCTCAAGTTCGACCAATGCACCACGGTCAGCCTGCTGCCGCGGGCCTACCTGCCGCTGCTGCTGCGCTTCACGCCGTTGGTCAATGGCACCGTAGCAGGGCGGGTGATCAGCGCAGTCAACGCGCAGCCAATCTCCGGCGCGCAGGTGTGCATCCTGTCCAGCAGCCAGTGCGTGACCACCAACGCTCAGGGCAACTACAGCATCCCCAACGTGCAGGCTGGCAACCAGACCGTGCGCGCTGCAGCCACAGGCTATACGACGTTGCAGCAGTCGACCAGCGTGCCGTCTGGCGGCACAGCTACCGTCAACTTCGCCCTCTCGCCGACCCTGGCCCAGGGCGAGCTGCGCATCGTATTGACCTGGGGCGCAACGCCGCGCGACCTGGACTCGCACCTGTGGCTGCCGCCAGCTAACCCCTACCACCTCTACTATGGCAGCCCCGGCAACTGCAACGCCTTCCCCTTCGCTTGCCTGGACGTGGACGACGTCACCAGTTTCGGTCCGGAGACTATCACAATCAAACAGCGCGTCAACGGTACCTACGTCTACGGCGTCTACAACTGGAGCGACGAGGCGGCCATCACCAGCTCGGGTGGGCGGGTGCAGGTGTACGGGCCGAGCGGATTGGTGGCGACCTACAACGTGCCCACCAGCGGCAGCGGCCGGTGGTGGTACGTGTTCGACTTCAACGGCGGCACCGGCGCTCTGACCCCGCGCAACATCATCCAGTCGAACCCGCCTGGATCCTACAGCGCCGTCATCGAAGAGACGAGCAAGTAGCGGCGCACAGAGAGATGCCAACTCTTCCGAAGAGTTGGCATCTCTCTTCTATACCGCCAGCGCCAACCCCACCGGGCAGTGGTCGCTGCCCATCACCCCTGGGAGGATAAAAGCGTCTACCAGGCGCGGCAGCAGCTCAGCGGCCGCAAAGAAGTAGTCGATGCGCCAGCCTACGTTGCGCGCCCGGGCGAACGTGACTTGATGCCACCAGGTGTACTGCTCGCGCAGGTCGGGGTAGAAGCAGCGAAAGGTATCGACGTAGCCCATAGCCACCACCTGATCGATCCAAGCCCGCTCCTCAGGCAAAAAGCCGGTGACGGTTTGGTTCTCTTTGGGACGCGCCAGGTCGATCTCCCGATGGGCCGTGTTGACATCGCCGCAGAAGAGCACTGGCTTGCCGGCCGCGCGCAGCGCCTCGCATTTGGCCAAAAAGGCGTCGTAGAAGGCCAGCTTGTAGGGCACCCGGCCGTGATCGCGGCCGCCGTTGGGGAAGTAGCTGTTCAGCAGCGTGAAGGTCGGATACTCGGCGATGATGGTGCGTCCTTCGACGTCGAATTCCTCGACGCCCAGGCCCAGCTCGACGCTCAGTGGCGCCTCGCGCGTCAGGATGGCCGTGCCGCTGTAGCCCTTGCGGGCGCGCGACGGGTTCCAGATGGCGCGGTAGCCAGCCGGCTGGCGCAGCTCGTCGGGCAGTTGGTGCTCCTCGGCGCGCGTCTCTTGCAGGCAAACGATGTCGGCATTGGCCGCGGCCAGCCAGTCCATGAAGCCGTTCTTGTGTACCGCGCGCGCGCCGTTGACGTTCCAGGAGAGGAGGGTAAGGGTCCGGGTCATGCAGAGCTCCTGCTGCGTTGTGGATTGTGGCGGGTCCTGCGCCTTGCGGCGTCGAGCTCGCCAACCAAGTGCGCTATTGTGGCACAGATAGCCGGATGGCGCAATATCCGCAAGCGCTCTATTTTTCTCATCTCCATAGCGAAAATTTGACAGCCTTGTCGATTTCGGCTAGCATCTGGCAAGCTTAGAAACCGGGTTTTTCCGAAAAACCCGGTTTCTTTCAACCAAACCACCATGCATCTCAACAGCTCTCTGGGCCAACTCCTGAAGCCTGCCAAGCCTGTGCCAACCGCGGCGCAACGACCCGCGCCGCGCGGGCTTGTGGTCGCGAGCACGCTGATTGTCGGGCTGGTGCTGCTGCCGCTGGCCTATCTGCTGCTGCGCGCGGCCGCGGCGCCGCCGTCGGCCTGGCAGCAACTGCTCCAGCCGCGCACACTGGCCATCATGGCCAACAGCGCGCTGCTGACGGTCGCAGTCACCGCGTCGTCGATTGCCCTGGCCGTACCGCTGGCCTGGCTGCTCGTGCGCAGCGACCTGCCCGGCCGCCGCCTCTGGACCGTGTTGATGATCCTGCCGCTGGTGGTGCCCTCCTACGTCGGCGCATTCAGCTTGCTGGCCATGTTCGGGCCGCGCGGCATCCTCCAGGGCTGGCTAGCCCCGTTGGGGGTCCAACGCCTGCCGGAAATCTACGGCCTGCCCGGCGCGTGGTTGACCCTGACCCTCTTTACCTACCCCTACGTGCTGCTGACCGTGCGCGCGGGCTGGCGGCGGCTGGATGCCAGTGTGGAGGAAGCGGGCCGCAGCCTGGGCCATGGCCCTTGGGGCGTCTTCCGGCGAGTCGCGCTGCCCCACCTGCGCCCATCCATCGCGGCCGGCGGCCTGCTGGTGGCGTTGTACACCTTAAGCGATTTCGGCGCGGTCTCGCTGCTGCGCGCCAACGTCTTCACCCAGGCCATCTACACCCAGTACCGCTCCAGCTTCGATCGCAGCTATGCCGCGCTGCTTTCGCTGGTGCTGGTAGCGGCAACGCTGGCTATTTTGTGGGCCGAGCAGCGCGCGCGCGGGCGGACGCGCACCAACCGCGCCCACGGCAGCAGCAGCCGGCCGCTCAGGACGGTCGCGCTGGGCCGCTGGCGCTGGCCGGCGCTGCTGCTGGTCGGAGCCGTGGCGCTGCTCGCCCTGGCGCTGCCGATAGGTGTCATGCTGGACTGGCTGGCGTTAGGGCTACAGCGCGGCGAGACCTGGCCCGGCCTGGGCCGTGCGGTGTTCAATTCGCTGAGCGCGGCTGGATTGGCCGCCATGGTGACAGTGTTGGCAGGGCTGCCCATCGCCGCGCTGGCTGCGCGCTATCACACCCCGTTGGCGCGCGTTCTGGAGCGGGCCAGCTACATCGGCTTCGGCCTGCCTGGCGTGGTGGTGGGCCTGTCGTTGGTCTACTTCGGCGCTAACTTCGCGCCCTGGCTCTATCAGACGTTGGCCTTGCTGGTTTTTGCCTATGGCGTGCGCTTTCTGCCCGAAGCCATGGGGGCAACGCGCAGTGCGCTGGTGCAGATCAGCCCACGGCTGGAGGAAGCCGCGCGCGGCCTGGGACTCTCTCCCCTGCGCGCCTCCCTGCGCGTGACCCTGCCGCTGGCTCGGCCTGGCATCCTGGCCGGCGCCGCGCTTGTCTTTTTGACGGTGATCAAGGAACTGCCGCTGACGTTGATGCTGGCGCCGACCGGCTTCGCCACCCTGGCCACGCAGATTTGGAGCGCCACGGCCGAGGCGTTCTATGCCCGCGCCGCGCTGCCAGCGCTGCTGTTGCTGGCCGTGTCGTCCCTGTCCGTGGCTATCATACTCTCTCAGGATCGCGACCATGCCTGACCAGCCAACCGTGCCTGCCCCCGTGGTCGAACTGCACTGCGTGGTCAAGAACTACGTCCACGGCGACCACGGCGACGTCAAAGGGCTGTCGCTGATGGTCATGCAAGGGGAGCTGCTGGTGCTGTTGGGCCCCAGTGGCTGCGGCAAGACCACCACGCTGCGCCTGATGGCTGGCTTCGAGCAGCCCGACGCCGGCGTGGTGCGCATCGCTGGCCGCTTGGTGGCCGACCGCACCCGTTCAGAGCCGCCGGAGCAGCGCGGCCTGGGCATGGTTTTTCAGGACTACGCGCTGTTTCCACATCTGACCGTGGCTGAGAACGTGGCCTTTGGCCTGCACCGCCTGCCCAAGCGGCAGCGGGCCGGCCGGGTGGACGAGATCTTGCAGATGGTGGGGCTGGCTGAGCTGGCCGGCCGCTATCCGCACGCGCTGTCGGGCGGCCAGCAGCAACGCGTGGCCCTGGCGCGTGCCCTGGCCCCGCGGCCGGCCGTGATTCTCTTCGACGAGCCGTTCAGCAACCTGGACGCGGAGCTGCGCCAGCAGATGCGCGGCGAGGTGCGCCGCATCCTTCAGCACAGCGGCAGCACGGCTGTCTTCGTCACCCACGATCAGCAGGAGGCGCTGCTGCTGGGCGACCGCGTGGCCGTCATGCGCCAGGGCTACGTCGAGCAGATCGACACACCCGATGCGGTCTATCACCGGCCGCAGAACCGCTTCGTCGCCGAGTTCATGGGCGCGGCCGACTTCCTGCCTGTCCACGTCACGGCCGACGGGCTGGCGAGCGAGATCGGCCTGCTGCCTTCCATCAGCGCCTTGCCGCTGGGCCGGCCGGCCGAAGCCATGCTGCGGCCGCACGATCTGCGGGTCACGCCAGCCGCTGGCGCGCCCGGTCACGGCCTGATCAGCACGGCCGAGTTCGTGGGCGATCTGTGGCACTACAGCGTGCGCCTTCCCTCCGGCCGCAGCCTGCGCTGCCACATGCCGCACACCGACGCCTTCCCGCTGGGCACGCCGGTAGAGGTGCGGCTGGATGCTGGCCACGGTCTGGTGTGCTTCGAGCGCGGCCAGCGCGTCAGCTAAACCGCGCCAGACTTCCAGGCCCGCCTCTGCTCCGGCCGGTTCACGGAACTGGCGGGAGCAGAGGCGGCGCGATTCTTCTGTTTGTCGCCCATGTTGGGTATAATGGGGACACCGGCCACACCTCTGCCACGAAAGGAACAGCCATGATCAAGTCTACCGCGCAAGCAATTCTTGACCTGCAAAACCAGCAGCTTGCAGAACACCAGCGCACAGAAGCTGCGCACGTCCTGGCGGCTGATGCCACGGCTGACAGCGTTGCTGCCTTAGTAGCCGCGCTGAGCGACGCAGACCCCGGCGTGCGCTGGGCCGCCGGCTCGGCCTTGGCGTTGATCGGAGAACCAGCTATGCCGGCCGTGCTCAGCGCCCTGCTTCAGCCAAACGTTGACAAGGCGCTGCGCGATGGGGTGCGTCACGTGCTGACGGACAACAGCAGCGCCAACGTGCGCCAACTCAGCGTCCCGTTGATCAAGGCGCTGAAGGGTCCCGAGGCCGACATTGCAGCCATGCAAGAGGCGGCCAAACTTCTATCCAGCTTCCGTTGAGATTGGGATGCGGGCCTCTGGCCCGCCGCGAGGCACGACCATGCAGAAATTCTTCTCTGAAGACGACGTCAGAGAGACGGTGCGGCAAGCCAGAGCCCAAGGCCTGACGCCGCTGCTTAGCCGCCGCGATCTGTCGACGCTGGGCCTGTACGGCGCCGATCTGGCTGGCGTCGATTTTCGCGGCGCGGACCTGGGCAACGCCAACCTGGGGCGTGCGAACCTGGCCGGCGCCGACCTCACCGGCGCCGACCTGGGCAACGCTGACCTGGCCCTGGCCACGTTGGAGGGCGCTCAGCTTCACGCCGCCAATCTTTTCGCGGCCAACCTGCGCGGCGCTAACCTGGCTGGCGCTGATTTGAGCGGGGCTGAGCTGAGCGAGGCCATCCTGACCGACGCAACCATGGAGGGCGCCAACCTGAGCAACGCCCATTTCAATCAGTACACGCGCTGGACCATCGGCTTCGATGCCATCGGCGCTGGGGCTGTCTTTGATCTGTAACCTTGCGGCCGGCCGAGCTGGGCCACCGGTGGTTGCGGAGGGTCTTTCGTGCCTGCTGGCCAACTCAAGAGATGGAAGGAGGTGGTAGAGCCATCTATCGCTAGCCGTCAGACCTGTTCCACGCTACCCGTCGTGATTCCTTTCGTTTGGGAAGCAATCTATTCTGTCTTGCGAGGAGACCAATCGAATGACCAGCGAATCGTTCCTGGCCGTGACTTGTGCGGCGCTGATCGCCCTGACCTATGGCATGTTCCTCAGCTTCATGGGCTATCGGCTCTTCCTGCTGCTCTTGCCCATTTGGGGCTTCTTCTTCGGCTTCGCCTTCGGCGCGCAGACGCTGCAAGCGCTGTTCGGCGAGGGCTTTCTGGCGACCGTGACCAGTTGGATCGTAGGCTTCGTGGTCGCCGCAACCTTTGCCATCCTCTCCTATCTGTTCTATGCTGTGGCAGTGGCCCTGATCGCTGGCTCGCTGGGCTATGCGCTGGGCGCCGGCATCATGTCGGCCATCGGGCTTGATCTCACCGTCATCACGTGGCTGGTGGGCATGGTCGGCGCGGTGATTATGATCATCGTAGCCTTCCGATTCAACCTGCAGAAATGGGTCATCATCGTGGCTACGTCAGTGATGGGGGCGGTCACTATCGCCGGCACCTTCGGCCTGCTGTTCAGTCCGTCTGCGCGCATGATCGAGCAGCCAGTGCAGGCTGTTGTGCAGGCATCGCCGCTGCTGATCGTCGTTGCTCTGGCTGTGGCCGCGGCTGGCATTGTGGTCCAGGCGCGCGTCAACCGCTTCTACGAGATCGAGGCGTATAACCGCTGGGAGCAGGCGACGGCCTGAGCCGCGCTAGCCAACTGGATGCCGCACACCAGACCGCAGCGCGGCATCACCCTAAAATTGAGACAATCTCTGCTTGCGGAGCAACCTCAAGAGCACGAAAGGATGATCTAGATGAGTGAATTAGTTGTTCTTGCCTTCAAAGACGAGGCAACGGCCACTGCGGCCAAGGCTGAGCTGTTCAACCTGCAGAAGCAGCAGTTGATTACTCTGGCTGACGCGGCGCTGGTCACCCGGCGGGACGATGGCAAGGTCAAGGTCAAGCAAGCCAACGACCTGGTGGGCGCGGGCGCGCTGGGCGGGGCGTTCTGGGGCATGCTGATCGGCCTCTTTTTCTTCATGCCCTGGATGGGGCTGGCCATCGGCGCGATCAGCGGCGCCATCGCCGGCAAGTTCAGCGACTACGGCATCGACGACAGCTTCATCAAAGAGGTGGGCGAGTCGGTGCAGCCAGGCGAGGCCGCGCTGTTCCTGATGGTCACCAAGGTCACCGAGGACAAGGTGATCCCGGAGATCGCCAAGTTCGGCCCCACCATCCTGCGCACCAACCTGAGCGCCGAGGATGAGGCCAAGCTGAAGGAAGCGATGGGCGCGGCTGAGTAGGTTAGCGCTGGCGCAGCATGCAGTAAAAGGTGGAGCGACGTTCTCGCCAGAACATCGTTCCGCCTTTTTTGTTTCTGCCGGATGCAGCCGGGACTGGCGTTGACTTGTTCTTGCCGCGATGGTAGAATGGCGCATCTCATCCAGCCAGCGGCAGGATACCCATGCAGCAGCGCATCACCCTCTCCCAACTCGAATCCTTCCTGATGAAAGCCGCCGACATCCTGCGCGGCTCGATGGACGCGTCCGAGTACAAGGAGTACATCTTTGGCATGCTCTTTCTCAAACGCATGTCGGATGTCTTCGACGAGAAGCGGCGGGAACTGCGCAAGATGTACCGCCATCTGCCTGAGACGCAAGTGGCGATCTTGTTGTGTCAAGGATGTACTTCTCATGTGAGTTGTTCCTGGTAAGGCCGCGTCCTCGAGCTTCGTAATAACCGTCACTCCGATTCGTTGTCCCTGGCTGGGACCCGATCACGGCACGTCCGCACACCACAGGCAAACCAAATGCGCGATATCCACTCTCAAATATCGGACTGGGCAAGCAAGTTGGCTTTCTGGGAACAGAGCGCACTGCGCTGTCTCCTGGATGGGAAGCAGCTTACCGAGACCGACCATCGATTGTTGTTGGACCTTCTTCTCGAAGATGCCAACCTGATCGAGAAGACACACGAGCGCCCAAAACTGTCGTTTCAAGCCAAAGACTCTGACGAAGAGTCGGCGCGAGACCGGGTCACCCTCATTGCTATTGGCGAACTTGAGAATGTCAATGCTCTCGTTCCGAATCAACGTCTCGAATTCTGCAGGCAGTTGACTGCTGTGTTTGGCG